>TARA_R100000278_G_scaffold35102_1_pt1 | contig 11544 bp, 5 predicted proteins | sample TARA_R100000278 | Tara Oceans TARA_R100000278 (sample SAMEA2620755) | marine metagenome | biome: marine biome (ENVO:00000447); feature: deep chlorophyll maximum layer (ENVO:xxxxxxxx); material: "saline water (ENVO:00002010), including plankton (ENVO:xxxxxxxx)" | depth 66 m | reverse complement strand
CTTGGCTTTCGCCTCAAGTTCTCTACGCCAATTTGGTTTGGATTCGGTACTAGAAACTTCTTCCGTTTCTGTAGACTCTGTTTCCATTATGTCACTCACCTTTACATACACGCTAACAACGGTGGAATGTTAGCGGAGTTTAATTTAGTGTGAACGGCTCACCCTCTTAGTGGGGCAGATCACATAATTAAATATAAATAAAATACAGGGTTTTGTAAACAACCTATGACATTTGGGCAGAACCTAACCCAGTAACACCTACTTGTTGAGCAGAAGCACCCATGCCTCCACCCCCAACATTAGCCCTCTTTTGACGCAACCTATTAACCCTAGCAACCATTTCACTATCTAAACCAAAGTTTGCAGAAGCAATCTCATCACTAGATAACCCTTGCGTACCAAGAGTTTCCTCTGTCAAACCAGCAGTTTGCGCCATAGCTAAACTAACTTCACGTTCCTGAACATTCTGATCTACTAACTCTCTAGCAACACCCTCAGATAAGCCTTGCCCAGTAGCTTTTCTAGAAGCTAACGATATGCCAGCGCTTTCAAGTTGTAACCTTTGCTCAAGAACAGTTACTGCCCTATCAGGGTCTAAATAGTATGCAGTTAAATCAGCGTCATCAATATTGTACAACGACAGTAACTCTTGTTTTAAATCTTTGTTTGCTTCAGCAGTTGCTTTAGCAGCTAATGCAACACGTTCCTCTACTTCAGTAGCTGAAACATCATTACCTATAAATTCTGCAAAGTCTTCTGGCTCATCATAAAACCTTTCAGGCAACCCATACGCAGCCATAGCCTGCTGATAATCACGTTCTAATTGTATGTAATCATCAACAGAAATAGCAGGCAAACCATTTTCTTTCCGTTTATCCATGCCAGAAAAACGTTCTTTAAATTTAGGTTGGTCACGTAACTGCACAAGAACATCAGCAGCAGTTGACCCCTCAACCCACAAATTCTGAGCAAAACTATACAAATCTTCTAACCCGTAATCTTCTAATATGCTCATCAAAATATCATTCGCAGCCATTAATACTTCACCATTCCAAACTCTTGCGCAATCAATGTAGCTAATTCTCTAGCTTCTAACTCAGCGTTCTTAGTGCCTTGCCATTCAGAGCTTTTCCTAATCTTTGTTTCTAAATCAGACAAACTCATAGGATTACCGTTCTCATCAGAAAATTGCAACACATCTTTAAATTCGCCAAACATGTCAACAGGGCGCTCAAGCATATCTTCTATAGTTGTTTTGTGTGTAGAAAAATAATTACTTGGCATAATACCTCGTTCTAACACAGGTTTAGCTAACGCAGGGTATAAAGCAGCAGCTCGTTGAGCAAATTCTTCTAAAATTTCTGTGTCAGTTTTTTCTCCAGTAAATCGTTGGTCAGCTAACAACTGAGCTTCTTCATCGCTTAAGTTAAGAAAATAATTATTAGCGTTAGCTTTTATAGTTCTTACATCAGACATTAACTGTGTGTAATCGCCAACAGTTTCTTTCTGCGCCTTATCAGCCATAACAAATTCTTTAACAAACCGTTCATCGCTAACCTTATTACCACGTGTCAAAAACAACGACTTTTCATCTAACTCTTCATCAGTATAAGCAATACCTAACTGCCTTGCTAAATCTTCTAACATTCTTCTAGCAGGCAACAACTCCTCTTCTTTCTGAGGGTCACTCATTCTTTCAAACCGAGTATCAAACTCTCTTTGGAAAGCAGTCGTTGTTTGGAAATAATTAGTGAAAGAAAATAGTTGCTCTATTCTAGCTGGGTCATCTTCAATGCCTTGTTGTTGTATGTAATCAACAATGTGCATAGTAGAAATTGCACTAGGGTCGTTAATATCAACAGCAATAATGCCTTCAATTCCGCCAGTGTATCCTCTTCCAAATCCTTTTATTCCAATATGGAAATCTAAATTATTAGAATCAAGAAACAACCCATAGCCACCATATTGCTCTAACACCGGATTATCTAAAAATTGTGTTAAATAATTGCGTTCATCGTCATCATTTAAACCAGCATCTTGCGCCATCTGGCGACCTACATTAAAACCACTAACACTTCTAGCACTAAAATCACCGCCTTTAGGAGGTCCGCTAAACGTAGTAGCAGTAGTAGACAAACTTTGTTGTTGCCCAGTGTTTGCCATAAACGGCACAGAACCACCATCAAAAGGATTACTTACCCCAAAATCTTTTAAAGTACCAGTAGTTGAATGACTAGCAACTTCGCTACTAGCACCAGTTTCAATAACATTAGCTTCATCCAAACGTCTTTTACGCAAGCCTTCATATACCGTAGAATTTTTTTCCCACGTAGACATTTCATTTTTTAAATAATCAGCTACCGGCTGGCTATTACCAGTTTGTGCAGCTTGAGTAAGTAAATTAACAAAATCAGGACCACCAGCAGAACCCATATTAAAAGTCACTGACAAAGCAGCAGCTTGCGTATTGTGATCTAATTGTTCATATACTTGTTGACCAGAATTTAATAATTCATCTCTGTTATTAAACCCATAAATAATTACATTTCCTACGCCGCTAACAGTTTTACTTTCACCATTTGCAGTTGTAAATGTTTTGCTTTCCCCTGATTTAAGAACTTCTACAAAAGATTCAGTACTGCCTTCTGGCAACAAAGCATAATCTTCGTTTCCATTATTAAAGTCAAATTGCCAACCCTCACCAAACTTATTTATATAATCTTCATTGCTTACACCTTTACGCAACATAGCAGTATCTAACGCAAGTTCAGCAAACAAAATATCTTTATGAGTTCTAATATCTTCTAAAAGATAAGCAACACCTTGCTCTTTAGAAATAGTGTCACCCCAATTAAGACCATGACTAGTATTACCAAACCCTACTGTCAACTTAGCTTTACTATCTAAAGGTTTACTTGGGTCATTAGGGTTAGGTCTATCCCAATACACATCTGACCTAAAACCTTCATGCGCCATAATAAGCGCAATTTCTTTATCTTTATTTTGCTTTTCTAAACCTTGCTCTGCAACTCTTACATAATCAGTAGTATCAGCAGCTACACCATAATCCAAAGTAGCTAAAGCTTGTAAATCTTGTTCAGACATTGCCACGTGCGCTACCCCCCAAAGACCTAATAACATTAACAACCTGTTCAGCAGCGTTAACACTTTCCCTAGCCTGATACCGTTGCGTAACATCCCTACCCAAATCACCTTCAGTAATAGCATCACCAGCTCTTGCAGCTAAATTAATATTAACCGGAGCATTCTCAGATAATTGCAAATCAAAAATCATTTCCATAAAAATATCTTTTTCTCGTTTAGTAGCTTTTCTACCTAACAAATTAACAGCAGCAGTTTCCATAGCATTGAATACGCTAACTTGATCTATCATTCTAAACGCATCATTACGGCGAGTTGCTGCTCTTTCTTGCGTAAACAAAGTTCTAATTTCATCGCTACTTAAACCTGTTTCATCTGTTTGTACACGTGCAAGAATATTAAAGAATAAAGGCACATCAAACCCACCAGTAAATTGATCTGGCAACAATCCTTGTGGGTCAGTGAATTGTTGTAAATCTGGACCGAATCTTGTAGCTAACCGTATAGCGTTATTTACTGCTTGGTCAAACGCAGCGTAATCTAATTCGTATTCGCCTTCATCTTCGCCTCTTAAAAAAACAGCATCATAATTGTCTTTGCCATATAGCCCGTGATAAGCAAGCTCCATCGCAAAATCAATTAATTCATCGTCAGTTAATTCAGAAAGTATTTGCCGTACATCACGTTCAGTTTGGCGCACTCTTTCATTAGTTTCTTCATCATAAATGTATCCAAGAGTAGGTTCTTGCCCTGCCCGTAATGCTGCTTCTTCCTCAACATCTGCTACGTCGTATACTGGTTCTTCAAAATCAATAACTGCATTCAATAAATTATTAGCCGCATACCTACTAAAATCTGCATTATTAAATGCGTTGCCGTCAGCATCTTTAAATGCCTTGTTTATTGTTTCATTAGCTAACCTGTCATTATTTACTTTTGATATTTCTATATCTAAAAAATCAAGCAAATTATCTGTAATAGCGTCTTTATCATCAGCGTTACCTAATGATTTCCCATTAAAATTAGTAAAAAAACTTTCAGCAAACGTTTTAAGTTCGTCATCGCTTAAACCTTGAACATACGTAATAACAGCTAACGCATTAGCTTCTGTTAAATACAGATATTCAAAATCTCCATCGTCGTCTTTGTAATAGTCAAGGTCTCTACTCATAATTATTTGCGTACCAAATCTCTGCTTCTGTTAATAATAGTTCAAGTTCCTGCTCTCGGAATATACCTTTGTCAGTAAAACTTCTAGGAATAGTCCAAGTGCTTTCAGCTACCATATCATCTTGAAAATACCTAATATACGTACTAGCAAACGCAGGTCTATTCGCATAATCAGCTTTTATACCAAGCCAAATTTCACGAAGGTCACTATTTGATTCATGCGTTAAATTTTTATTTTTTCTTTGAGACAAAAAAACTTCTATCATTTGCCTATCGTTAATAAATAAAAGCACATCACGTGAAGCGCCATTAACTTTCCACGCATCACTCTCATCTTCAAACAAAGCAGCAAACCCTCTATACACCTCACGCAACCTATTATTTGCAGAAAAATCTTCATACGCATCTTTCCACTGAGGGAACTCCCTACCTAACTGATGCACAAGAAAATCTTTTTGCATTTTTAAATCAAAATTAAACTCATGGTTAATATCGGTATACGCACTATTTAATTGCCCACGCCTATACAACTCATTATTAATATCTTGCATACCTTCACCGTTGTAATAAATAGGATTATCAGCAAGAAGAACACCAGCAACAGGCTCATAATAAAACGCACTAATTTCTAAACCTAAACCTTCTTTATACGGATACTCTCGCCCAGTCGCAGGGTCTATATATGCTTGCGGAGTCCTAGCAAATTCCGTACTATGTTGCTGAATCTGCTCTGGGTCAAACCCACTATCATACAGATTCCAACCCCTATCCAACATACCTTCATCTAATATTTGATCTAAACTTTTTAAAGACCGCATCGGCTCATTAGAACCAACAAAAAACTCATTTCTTTGCTTGTTGTACACTACAGAACTAAACATTTCATTAGTCGTAGCTCCAACATCTCCTTGCAAAAACGCAGCAATAATAGGATGGGCTTGTATTAATTCTTTATGGGCTTCATACAATTCCCAACCTTCAACAGTAGGAGCTATACCATACGCTGCTCTAGAATCAGTCAAACTTTGCGTTATCCAAAAGAACTCGTCGCCTTCTTCAGCTAAAAATCTAGCATCCGTATAATCTCTACCAGTTAAAATAGGACCATTAACTATTCGTTTATTGCCATCAGGGTCTGTTATTTCTATTCTTGCTGGAAAACTTGCATTAGGGTTATCAGGGTCAACAAATCCACGTTCAATATCTTCTTCTAACATTTCGTTATATCTAAGTTTTTTAGCATAGAAAGGAGACATTTGATCTACAGCTATAGGAATATTTAAAGCTGCATACGTTTTAAACCAGCCAAACCCTTGCGCAGCTACGTGTGCGTCACGCATAAGACTATTACGTACTTGTTCATCAGATAAATCTATATACGGGGTATCAGGGTCTTGATTGTTTTGTTGTACTTGCGTTAACTTATCTAAAAATATTTGACCAACACGTGTTTCGTATTGATTTCCCCTGTATACACCAGTTCTGTACGCTATAGATTCTGTCCACGTAGGCAAAGTTTCTTTAATAAATCTTTCATACCAAGGACCACTTTGCACACCATAAGGGAACATAAACCCAAACACATCTTCAAGTTTAGGGTCTGCATACATTCCTTCTTGGATAACGAAGTTTACTAATGGACCTGTGCTTGGTAACGGACTTGATGTAACTAACGAAAATAAACTATCAGTATCAAACGCTATAGGATTTTCAGTCGCTAATTTACTAATACTTCCAAACGGACCAAACGTTAACTTATCACTATTAAGCAACTCTTTAAGAACAGGAATATCATTTAAAATACTGTCACTAAAATTAAACACTAATTTTTCTTCACCAAAAGCGTCTTTCTCTGTTGTCAACCCAAGAACAGGTGCTTGTATATCACTTGTAAATAAACGTATACCTCTAGCAACATACACAGGATTATCAAACGCCAACGAAGCCCACCTACCAATAACCTCTTGCCATGCGTTAAAGAACGGTGACGCAAACCCTAACACTTCCGCAAACCTTGTATGCTCAACTAACTCATACATAACTGTACGTGTATCTTCTAACGCTCTGCGCCTAGCAATAGCTTCCATTTCAGTTTTTTGTCTAGGCGTAAACACATAATTATCATCAAAGTTTTTATACGCAGTAGTTTGCTCTAACAAATATTCTTTATATTTACGATTGTAAAAAGGATGCCTTGATAACGCATCAGAAGGCATTGTGCCAAGAGTTTCAAACATGCTGTCAGTAAATTTTCTAAGGCGACTTATTTGTTGTTTAACTACATTAGCTCTGTCAAAAATACCTTCTGTTCCGTTATGTTTAGCAAAATTTTCATACATGCCTCCATCCATAGTTCTAATAAACCCAACAACTTCATTAAAAGTTGCTGAACTATCTAAACCTAAATCACTTTTTAATTTAGAAGAGTTAACCATGGCTTGTATATCTTCCCATTTAACAGCTTGACCTGAAGCAGCTTTCCTACGCAATCCTTTAAATATGCGATCTGGCAATATATGGTTAGCGTCTAAAACAAACCTTGTAGAAATATGTTTAATGTAATCATCCATAGCAACTTTAGGAATAGTCATATCAACAACTACATCTTCTAAAATATTTGGATTGTTTTTAAAAAACTCTTCTACTTTTTGTATACGTTGCGCTACCGGCAATTCAGTATCAAAAACAATATTAAAAATTCTTTGTTTAGCAGGGTCAGGGCTTTGCCATTGCTGCCAATGTTCAGTAAAAATATCATTCCGTTTTGCAGCAGGCACATCTACAAAATCATAAGTTCTAACTGGACCTCCACCTTGCAACTCTAACAACTCTCTAGTATGCGCACTATAAATACCTTGCATAGCAGACTTATTACTGCGCCTAGCAGAAATTTGATTAGCGTTCATTTGTTGATGTGCCATAGTATCACCCATAGCGTTTTGGAAAACATTATCTCCAATGCGTACAGTAGGCGCATCATTAAGCACAGCATACGTATCAGCTATTTCAAAAGCATCAACAATATCATCAACATTTTTTAGGTTAAATCCTTCACGATTACCTGCTTCTAACAAACGTTGTTTAGTTAATTCTCCCTCAAATAACGCTCTATCCGCTAATTCATTCCAAGCCGGATTATCAGGGTCAGCTTTGCGTAACAACTCTCTACCGATAGCATTGTAAGAATCTCTCATTGTGCCAGCAGCTTTACCAGACATGTAATTATTTAAAGAGTTGTACCTATGCGACCTGTATTTTACGGCATGATATACCCCTGCTGCTGGATGCACTAACCCACTCATAGCTAATCTAGCTGCTGCGCCGCCAGCAGTTTTAGCTTTGTACGTTAAAGTATTAGCGTTTGCAACACCTTCTTTAATAAGTTGCTCATAAGACACACCATTTTTTTCTAACAACGCAACTTTATCAGCAAGCTGCGCATCTTTAGCAACTTTAATTTTTTTATCTTTTAATGCTTTACTAGCATAAATATCAAGCCAATCATCCCTAACCTTTGCGCCTTTAGCAGCTTGGTTTTCAAGCAAAGTTCGCCAATTACCTTTAGCTTTAGTTAACGTTTCTAACGCACCAAACACAGCAGCAAACCGCAACTGCTCATCAGAACCAACCACACGCATAGCCCAACGAGGCGTTAACAAAACAGAAGCAGTCCAAATAGGTCTAATCGTTGCATCTATACCTGTTGACACAGCCTTACGAGCTGTCCTAGCCATCATGCGAGGATTATACGCAATATCATAATTTTTAAATACGCCGTTTTCGTGTTTGCCTACTCTGTTAATAGCATCCTCTAACAAATCCCAACGAGGCATCGGGCTACTTTGCGCCATTTGCGTAGGAGTTACACCATGATGCGCTTCAACCAACAAACTACCGTCAGGACCATAAAAGACAAAAGTAGTAGCTTCTCTCTGATTACCACTTTTCCTAACAACTTTTGTTTCATCAGTGCTAAACACAGGCTTGTAACTAGAATCTACAGCATTCCCATTACGAAGCATCTCATCATACTCAAGTTTAGAATTTGTTAACTGATCGTATAAACTAAAAACTTCATCGCTATCTTTTTGAGTAAATTTAATATTTGTTTCGCTTGCTATTAATTCATCAGCACGATCACACAACAATTTAATAGTTCTATCATAAAGTTGTTTACGTTGCCCTACAGTAGCGTTACGAGCAATTAACGAAACATATTGCCCATTAAGCGATTCAGCTTCAGCACGTGTAAGTATTGATTTACCATTAATAGTAAACTTATTAGCGTCAGCTAGCATTCTTTCAAATTGTTGGCTTGCTTGCACACGATCATAATGGTGCATTACTCGTTGATTAACACGTTGCGTAAAATACGTTAACCTTTGAGAACCTAAAGGTTTTAACGTAGAAGGAATAGGCAATACATCTACTAAGAAATCATCCGAAATGCCTACTTGGTTACGTAACTTTTGTGCGCTTAAAGCAGCAGCTTTAGAGTACGTATTTCCGCTAAAAGGTTTTACAAGCAAATTAGTAGCAAAATCTTTTACGCCACCAAACACTTCACCAGTTAACGTATCCCGACCCATACGAGGAAAATCTGTAACAGTCTGAGCGCCTGTACGCAAACTTGTATCAGACATTCGTAACGGAGAACCAGTAAATTGATCTACATAATCCACACGCATGTTACGTGCAGCGTAATCTAACACATCAGCAAGAACAATTTTATCTAACGCTATATCTTCAAACGTAGCTATTTTGTTCATATCTAACCGAGTGAACCCTGTTTCAAACGGACCGTTAACAACTTGTTTTGCAATAGACTCTCTTAACGTAGCCCTAAAATCAAAAAGCGCAACCCAATCAGTGTTTGTTAAAACCTCATGTTCCTTCATTAAATTAGTTTTTAATTTCTGTGATTGTTTCCCAAGAATAGTATGTTGAGCATTAGCTACTAACAAATCTTGTTGTTTAGCAAAAATATCTTGAGCTAAATTAGGATTAATCCCTCCTTGATCTACAAGGTTTTGTAGTTGAGTTTCAAGTCTTTTAATACGACGTTCTTTTTTAACAATGTTTTGTTTATCTTTAGCAGACAAATTTTGTCTAGCTTTTTGATTAGCTAAACCCTCTTTTTCTTTAGCAATACGTTTTTGTAAATCCGCTACATCTTGCGCAGGTTTCCTCAAACTTTCTAACTTTTCTAATTCATCAGTTAACTTAACAGCATCTTTACCAGCAGCAACACTTCTTGCTTGCAACGAATTAGCTTCCTCAAGTAAATCAAAAAAATCACCATCAACTAATTTATTAAACGCTGCACCAGCGTTACCCATAGCTTCAGCAGCTACAGCAGTATCACCCAACACAAACCGTAACGTCTTAGCCCTAGCCGCAGCAGTAGCGCCCCTAGCAATCAAATACAACGCTTCAGCAGGCAACTTCTTAGCTTGCCTTGTACTCAACGCAGCACGCAAAGCACCAACTCTTTTATTAATTAACAGATTATCGCCTTCGCTAGCTAAATGCGTTAACGCATACTGAGGACTAAACTCATCCCCACGTGCAGCGTTTTCAATAACTTCATCTAACGCTTGCCACGTTTTAGAAGCAGCAAAAGCTCTTGCACGATATTGAGAACTAGTCTTAGCTAACTGATCGTAATTTAACGCTAACTTTTCTCCACCTATTGTTATCAATTTAGGTTCAGGCAAATCAGCAGTAAACCCAAAACGTTTAGATTTTCTTGTAGGTTTAACAGTATGCCAACCAAATCCGCTTTCTCTAATAATATGTATTTTGCCAGTAGGACTTACTTTCCTAACTCTAGCGTTACTAGCTAAAACATCTTCAAACGAAACATGTTTAATATCTAAAGGAGTTCCAGCTAACCCAGTGCCTTTACCAGTTTGTGTACTAACAGGTCGCATAATAGCGCTAGTACCTCTAGCTAACGAAACTCCTTTACCTACTACAAGTAACGGGTCTAAAAAGATTTCTTGCAGAAAATCAGCGCCACCTGATAACACATCAAAGTACAATGTTCCTTCTAACGCATTGTATTGGTAATCGCTAAAAGGGTCTATGCCAGAGTACAAAGCTGCAAAGGCTTGCCCAAATGAACGTTCTTCTTCTCCATAAGCTACAGCGTATGCTTGCTTGTATGTGTCAGGGTCAAAATAATTTAAAATAGGTATTCTATCAGACCAACTAAAATTACTATCTGAACTTATACGTTCTATTTCTTTATCACTAAATGGATTGTATTTAATGTAACCTTTATCAGCTTGGTCTTTATAAAAATCAGGAAGATCATTATACCAAATAGCTTCTTCTTGATCGTTGCCAGATGCAAGCACAGTGAAAATAAACGCACCTGTATCATCAATAACTTCAATAGTGTCTAAGTATGATTCCCATAAAGGCTCTCTAACGTAGCTTGGAAGAACTTTAGTTGAGCCACCAAGCAAACCGTACTCACCTGTTAACCAACCAAAATTACTTTCTCCACCTAAACCTAACGTATCTCTAAAAAAATTTTCTCTAAGCGCTGTAAGAGAAGCATCTTTAAATTCGTCAAAGTCTCCTTTTTTAATAGCATTATACGAACCAATAAGAATTTCTCCTCCTGATTCAAACGCTTGAACAAAAGGATTTACAATTAAACTATAACCTGCACCTGAAACACCTTTAACAGCCTCTACACCATAACCAACAAGAGACTTACCTTTCTCTTCTAACCAATCAATCATTATTTAATTTTCTTCTTGTGTTGTTTTAAAAGAAGAAACACTACGTTTCACATCCATAACAGCACTACGTATTTTTGCACTAGAATCATAATCAGAAGCCATACGCTCTAACACAGGCAACAAATTAATAATTTTAGTTTGCTGCCGTTTAGTAAAAACATCATTACCCATACTATTAGACGGCGCATACCCTTGCTGCATAACAGACTCAGCAGGTCGCTCAGTCATCCTACCAAAAGGTTTTTCACCAGCTCTCATCGGAGGAACAACAGGTTCAGAATCTTCTATATTAGGCAAAGGAACAACAGCTTGAGCATCCTCTTGCATTTTAGCTTGCCCATATTGTTGCCCTCTAACAGCTTGAACTTTTTGTCCTTTACCTTTACGTGGCATTACAACGCTCCTAACAGTTGACGCAACCCAGCAGCTCCGCCTTCAGCAGGAGGAGGTGCTGCCATAGCTTCTGCACCTGCACCGGCTTGAGCTATACCGGATTGCGCTTCAGGGGATGTAGGCG
>TARA_R100000278_G_scaffold94479_1_pt1 | contig 11577 bp, 6 predicted proteins | sample TARA_R100000278 | Tara Oceans TARA_R100000278 (sample SAMEA2620755) | marine metagenome | biome: marine biome (ENVO:00000447); feature: deep chlorophyll maximum layer (ENVO:xxxxxxxx); material: "saline water (ENVO:00002010), including plankton (ENVO:xxxxxxxx)" | depth 66 m | reverse complement strand
ATAATAAGACGCTGCCTGATTGTTTAAATTGGTTGCATTACTTGCTGTGCCAGTTAAATCACCAACAAAATTAGTTGCTGTTACAACTCCAACATTCATCCCTCTTGAAGAAGTGTTACCTAACTCTAAAGTCTCATCTAATGTTTGAGATCCTGCTCCTCCAGAAGCATTTGCACCAACCCACTTACCTGAGGAAGAATCATACTTGAGAAACTTACCATTAACTTTTGCAGTATCTCTATCAACATCATCTAAAAATTCAAGACGAACTTCACCTCCACCACCTTGTTCATGAACAATTTGCCTTAATTGCTCTAATTCTCTGTGTATTTTGAGGATTTGAGGGTCAGTTGTCTGCTCTAGAACCTCTTCTTTTGTCTTTAATTTTTCAAGAATACTGATTGTTTCCTTGATTGTATCACTATCTTCTTTATTTTCTTCAATTTCTTCCTCAATTTTCTCCACCCAATCAGTTTCATCTTTATCAACAATTGGTTTTGATGGTTTGAGTGGTTCTGGTTCAATAATATTAACAGTTTCTATCTCTGTTGGTTTATAATCATCCTTCCAATCAGTAGTATCAACTTTTTCTTCTTCAATTTTCTTGGATTTTTTGGTTTTTGGGGTGTCTGAGAAGAGAAAATTCTCAAAAACCTTGGCATTTTTTAGAATTTCAGCAATTTCTTCATCTTTTTTTGCAATTTTATCGTCAATTTTCTTTTTTTCTTCACTTAGAGACGAAAAAACATCATCAAGAGATAAATCACCAACTAACTCTTGCCTTTTTTCTTTGATTTTCTTCTTTTCCTCACCAATTTGAGAAAAGAAATCAGACAAGTTTTCCATTTATTAATATTTTACTGATTTTTGCTCATATCAAGTATTTATGCCCTTTGAAGCATTCTTCAACATCTTCTGCAAGTCAGCAGTTGAACCAACAAAAAGAGCATTATTGACTGTTGTGGGTCCTTTTTGCTCCTCTTCCTTATTAACATCCTTCAATTTCTTTTGAAGATCCATTAATTTATCAGTTGCATCAGAAACATTTTTGATTAATTGACCAGCAACCTCATATGCTCTTGGCATCTCACTTTCTTGAGCTAATTCAAGTATCCCATTTATTGCCTCTTGACCTTTTTCAATAATGGAATACAAATTACCTCTTGTATATTCATAATCTTTCTTGATATGTTCTGATGAGGATTTAAACTCATCTAGTTTTCTCTCAACAGCAGACTCCTCCACCTCAATTTCAGTGGGTGTTACATCAAAAGCATCATTGAGTTCTTTGAATTTGTCTGCCATGAATTACCTCAACTAATGTCTCCATTAAAACCAAAGTCATCTCCAAACTCAATAAGTGCATCATCTGCAGTAGTGATGGACATGACTTGAGCACCCTTCACATGATTTGCATGTGTAGTATTATCTTGTGCTCTTCTTACCTTGATTTTATTACCACTGACTGTTTCAACAAACATCTCTTCTTGATCAACATAGATGTATGTGTTCTCTGTAAATGCAGTTCCATCTGAGACATCAATTACAGTTTCAACCATATCAACATCTTCATCAAGCAGTGCAATTACACTTCCATTATAATCTTTGACTGCTCTTGGTGTAACAGTATAGGTGAGGTCTCTAACTGCTGTATCACTTGCAGATCTTCCACCACCAATATATCCAACACTGACTTTTTTGATAATCTCACCAGATACATCAGTAACAGGACCAAATACCTGAGTTTTTGCATTGAATGTGAGTGTGTATATTAATGCTCTTCTGGTATCAAAATTACCCTCATAATCATCCTCCATCTGAATATCAACCAATTGAATTGGTATATCTCTCTTCTCTTTTACATCAGCAAGAAACTTAATGGGAAGGATATATGCTGGTTGAAAATAGGGCAATATTTGTTCAACAATTTGCAACATATCATCATTCAACTTTGTCATGATTGACAGAGTAATAGTCATATTATATGGAACAGGCAAGAACCCTCTTTTTGCCTTTGTTCCATCATCATTTTCAACTAAAAAGTGTTGAACCTGAGATGATTTTCTGGTTGGGTCATATTCAAGATTTGTAAATTCAAAAGACATTCTTGGAAGAGTCATCTGAACTGGTCTATTCAGATCTTTCTCTTGCTGCATTCTCGCAAGAAACTTTTGAGTAGGTCCATAAGCAAGTGGAACCTTTACTACACTTTCAACAGCACCAGATGAGTTTGTATGTCTGACCTGAATATCATTAAAAAGCGAACCAAATCCAATGATGACAGACCTGAAAACCTCATTATAGAAATATTCAAACATTATTTTGTATAGTTCTTATACTTCTATTTAACGTTTTTGTTATGGCATCCCAAATGGATTCTTTTCAGTAAAGTCAATTATAAGATCTGCTTCTCCTTCAATAGTATCATTATCAGCAAATCCTGTGACAAGATCATATTCCTGAGTTGACTTAATCAAGAATGATGCTCCACTATCAGAACCTGTTATCCTTTCACCATTGAGGAAAGAACCATCAACAATAGAGATCTCAAGTTTATTTGTAGTAGCATTCCATTCTTTCACCCTTGCAGTTGTTCCACTTGATTGTCCAGTTACCACTTCATTAAAAATAAATGATCCTGTTCCAGCATTTTCTGTATCTGCTGCTGGTTCAGAGATTGTGACAGTTGGTGCTGCAGTATAACCAATACCACCAAAGGAAATATGAATAGCAGTAACAATACCAGCAGTAATTGATGCTATACCAGTAGCAGTGCTACCAGAAGTTGGAGCACTAAATGTTACAGTTGGAGCACTTAAATATCCTGAACCACCATCTCCAATAGTGACAAATTGAACTGAACCAGATGTTGTAATTCCTGTTGTAGCAGCAGCACCTAATCCACCACCACCTGAAATTGAAATAGCTGGAGCAACTGTATACCCACAACCAGCATTTACAAGATTTATTGCTTCAATCTTTCCTCCCTTCAAACCACCACAACCAATATAGTCAGATGTAATGGAAGCAATACCAACTGCTGTAACTCCTCCAGCTGGTGCTGATGAGAAACCAATTTGTGGAAGAGTTTCATAACTATTACCCATATCTTTGATATAGATTTTATTCACTGCACCAGAGGAGCATATGGATGCAGTTGCTGCTGCACCTGTAGCATTAGCAGAACCTAGTAAAGTAAGTGTCTGAATATAACCAATTTGTTCAATCTGCTCATCAATTTCATCTACACCAGTATCAAGAACCTCATCCTCATATCTGAACAGTTCACATCTCAACTCATAAACATAATTCTTTTTGAGTTGATAGAAAGGTTGCTCATGTTCTACAAATTTAATCTCAAATAATCTGTCCCCAAGAGGGAAGAAAATAATATCACCCTCTTTTGGTCTTTCTGCCAGTTCTATGTTAGGAATATTTTTGATTAGTGGTGTAATATAATCCTCATACCTTTCTTTTGAAATGATCAGTGTTAGATCATCTCTATCTTCAATACCAAATTTTGAAAGAAGTGTTCCTTGTCCTCCATATCCTTCATAGCTATCCACATATGCCTCAATTGGATAAGCACTGTCAAATTTGGATTCAATAACCTCTCTAATTACAGTGTTTGTGGTGATGTATTTTCTAGGAATATAATATACTTCAACGCCATACATCCTCAATTGTTCATTGACAAGACTTTGTATTAAACTTTGCTCGCTTTTAGCGCCATTGAGGAAGTATGAGTTCAGCATTAGCCTATCAGGTCAAAAGGTGGGACTTCATAAGTGCTCATCATTTTTTCTTGAATTTTATCAAGATCTGCTTGAGCATCATCATATAATTGTCTTCCATTAAATTCAATACCACCTGGAAGTTTCACACCCTGGAACTTGATAAGATTTTGACCCCACTGTTTTTTAATCAAAGCAGTAAGGTATTTTTTGAGAAATGAATCATTATAAACTCTAGCATAATCATTGGGGTCCATTGCCCTATAACATTCAATGACTAAGAATTCTCCAACTCTTAATTTATCCCAGTTTGTATCAAGATAAAGTCTATCTTGTCTTTGATTGAATCTTATTCTCTTATGAGTATTAAGAAGATAATCCATGGTCTCAATGTAAGACTTTGCCATGGAATATGAGAGAATATCAGTGGTTCCCCAGTAATAGACATCATTCAAAAATATCTGGTAATCAAGACTAAACATGCCTGAACCAGATGTGGCATTGATACCATTAAATTTAAATACTTTGTTTATCCCAAAGATGGATGGAGGAACTTGAATATAATTACTGTTCTCATAGTAATTAAATGTTACTGCAGTCCCTACAATTGTTGATGTAGCACTTGTGGTGGTAATGCCTGCTGAACCATGATCATTTTGTGGAGCAACAGAGGGTCTTGCACTTCCTCTATCTAAGTCTGCCTGAGTAATCTGATATTTTAGAAAAACTTGCTCTACTCCATCAAAATGTCTTTCTTGAAAAAACTGAATAGCATCATCTGTAAGGTCTTCAAGTTGCTCATCTGCTACGTTAATTTCAAGCACAGGAGCACCTAACTGTCTTAAACAGTAGTCAATAAGTTCTTGCCTTGTGGATGGTTGTGCCATTTATATAGTACATCCTTTACTGCTATTTATGGAGCTGATGAAATCCCCCCTTGTACCAACATGTTTCCCTCAGCAATTCTATAAAAAGTAGAACCAGAACTCACAAGAATATCATAAACATATCTTCCTTGTCTTATAGATCTTGTCTGTGTTGATCCAAGAGAAATTTCAAATTTACCACCAACAGAAGATGTAAAACCAACATTGAATGTAGCAACTGGGAATGATGATGAACCTAATGATACTGATTTTGCCATCTGAGATGAGGCAGTATATCCACTAAAATTAAAGTTTGTACTATCATTTCTCACCACATGAAATGATGACTTGAAATCAGCACCCTGCATCATGGTGAGATTGACACCATAAGCAACACCAGAATCAGGGTCAAATGTGATTTTATTGTTTGCCATTTACTTGTTTGCTATGATTTGAAGAAGATTTTTTATATCACCAATATCACTTTTGATGTCATCAACTTGTTTTTCAAGATCATTAATTCTTTGCCTCTCAGATCTCATTTTATCTCTCTGAGTGACATATTTTAGATACTCTTCTCTATTAGTATTTACTATTGCTGTGGACTCCTCATCTCTGAAGAGTCCATTTTCATCTTTGATTGGTGTAAGATCCATTATGCTGTTGCGATTACTCTAAGGTTTCTGAACACTGGTGATAGTGACTGGTTTTCAGAGGACATAACCAACTTCACTCTAAAACTATTGAAGGATTCAACATTTTCAACAGTAAAGGTGTATTCCTTATATTGTGACAATGCAGGCCACTCAACTTTTGTATCAATTTTAGGAATTTCCTTATCAGATCTACCACTGCTTAATTCTGGATCAATAGGACCACCACTTTCATTTATATTTCCATAACCAGGGAATAATGTAAATACTGTCTTATGCATATTTTCATCTTGATCAAGAGCATAAAGAGCTCTTACATCAGTGCCATTTGGAACATAACCATCAACAATTACTTTGAGTGAGGTGGCAGGATTTTCTAAGTTGACCTGTTTTGTGCAATAGTAGAAATGATGCTCATCCCATAATCCATGCTTAATTCTGTAATCATCTTCATAACCACCTACATCAGCACTTGGTGCATTAATTCTATTAGCAATAAATCTAACAGACATTTTATTCAAATCCAATACTGGTGATAGTCTTTCATCAGCAGTTTCAAGATTGAACTGCATTTGGAATGATTTGGAACCAGGAAGGTCAGGAGAAAGCACTGAAACATACTCATCCTCATTATGTTTTGAAGCAACACATCTTGTGGTTGGGAATCTAGTTCTCTTTTCAAGAGCAACTTCCTGTAAACCTTGATCAATAAATGCTACCTCATTTCCACTTACACTAGATCCAGAAACTGTTCTTACAAAAGCAGATACATTTGTAAGAGTTGGAGTCATGATATTCATTCTTGGTCTAATGCTATCAAAAGGAAGATTGTATGTTGCCTTTGAATTATCATCAGCACCATCTCTCATCGTTTTTCTAAATGCTAGTGGTCTAAATCCACCAGGATTTCCAACAGATCTATCAACACCTCTTGTAGTATCAGAGAAATCAATTTTAATCCAATAGTGATCAGCACTTAATTGATCTCTTTCCCTTCTATCACCAATAATAAGATTTTCTGCTGAATTTAGATTATGAGTTGTGTTAATTCTTCTTAGAGAACAGAAATTTAATTCATATTTTTCAACCACTGTTCCAGCATCAAATTCACCAATCTCAGTATCATCTACTCCTCTTGTAATTGTACCAAGACCAGCAGATGTTACTATTTCATATTTGATAATCTCATCTCTGATTCTAACATAACCAGGATTTGTTGATGATACACTCACATTTTCAAACATTCCAAAATTGGCAGTGTTTCCTACTGAAATTGTTCCAGTTGAATCAGCATCATAGTCTACAGTCAAAGTTGATGTTGGAACATCAGATTTAAAATCTTTAAGTTCAACCACATTGTTATACTGATGCATTCCATGATTTCTATGTCTGATTCTAAAGAATGTTCCATCTCTAAAGTATTGTCTGACTAATGTGGGAGCTTCAGCACCAGGAACACCAGTATCTGAATTTATTGTTGTTGTGATGCCAGTATCTGTTGTATATCTAAGGATATCAGCAGGATTTGTTGAAAATCTTCCCTGACAGGGATTTAATCTCAACATATTTCCAGGATCAGTGGAATTGATAGTAAATCTTGCTCCACTTCCTACTTGATCTGCTCCAAAAGGTAATGGTAAAACTATATCACTGTCTCTAAAACCAGTTCCACCAGAAGTGATTGAAGCAGCAATAGCAACTCCATTTTCAATTGTTACTGTACCAACAGCATTTTCTCCTAATCCTCTAAATGCTGTAAATGCTACTCCCACAAAGGTTTGTATGCCTGCTGAAGGAGTATATCCAGCACCTGGTCTTGTAACAGTCATTGAGACTGTTGATGCTGCCCCTAGAACCCTTCTAAATCTACCCTCAGCACGAGTATTGTCCTGAGTAATCAAAGAACCTGGTTTAAGACCTGCTAGGGTCTCAGCATTCAGTGTTGTACCAATACCCACATTCAAAACCTGTGGAACCATTCTACATGCACGATTATCAGGCAGATTTTCCAATCTTTTTGGAAGATCAGGATTCACAAATGTTACATTTCCAGAGGATCTGAATGAACATCTATTGAGTCTAAATTTGAGATCTTCATATTGACTTGGAGTCCAAGTTGAAGCATTTTGAGATTTGAATAATGAACCAAGAGTTGGTTGTTGACTGACAAGGACTTGTCCTGCTTCTCTACCAAGAGTTCTTACATCAACTTCTCCAAGTCTAGAAATCCAAACTCTATATCCTGTATCATTAGATAAAAGGACAACACAATACTCCTTCAAACCATTCAAATACACAGGAGACTTAAACTTAAAGTTAGTTGCTACTGTGGAGTCTTGAGAAAGAGCGATTTCATTTGGTCTCTTAACAACAGTTGAGAATGCAAGGATTTTAGGACTTGGAGTGCCTAATTCCATCTCTCTAATTTCAAGTGTTACAGGAAGACCTCTATTTGATGGTTTTTCTTGGAAGTAAATATCAACACTTGATAAGAATACACCTGTTTCATCATCAACAGCAAAGGATTGAGCAAGTGGGTCTCTAAACACACCAGTTAAATTAGGTGCTCCAGGAACAGTAACTCTTGAAGTGCTGGTTGAAGTTCTTCTAAGAGTTCTGTTTTGTCTAAAATTGTTTCTTGTTTCAATTCTAGCATTTCTAACAGAAAGAGTTGTTTCCTGCATCACATCAAGACTTCCAGAAGAAAGGAATTCTGCATCACCAGCAGTGCTAAATGTTCCTTCCACCTGTGAATCAGTGCTACTACTAGTCAATCTAAAATTAGATTTACCTGTCTCAAATCTTGGGTTATTTCCTACTGATGGAGGAACATAGAATGCACCTATAAGAGTTCCATTATTGTCTGTGACCAAATTGGTGTTTCTAACACGACAGACTGCTCTTGAACTTCTACCAACAATAATATACCCTGGTCTTATGAATCCTTCAAATTGGTCAAATTCTTCACTTTGAAGACTATCAGTATCAATGTTCAATATTGTTGAATTGGGAGTGTAACTTCCTGGAATATTAGTATTCCTATTGTATGGATTTTCAGTATAGACATCAGTTGGTCTCCTGATTGGACCAAATTTGTGATTAGGATTTGCAATTCTTATTTGAGCAGTTTGTCTAAATCTACCATTTCTTCTTGCATATACTCTACAAGTTTCACCAGGTCTAAAAGCACCTCTAAGTGTGAAAGGAGCAACATTCAATAATTTGGGGAAAACAAAAGGAGCAATTGCTGTCTCATCAAAGAACGCATATAACCTTGTGTTTGGTTTCATTCTCTTTGCAGTAAATTCAATATTTCTCTCCCTAAGGAATTGAATTGTTTCTCTTCTAACAACTCTATTACCAAGAGATTGAGTATCAATCTGCTCTCTAACAATTTGTTGAGTACCAGTTCTGGTTTGTCTTTGAGTTGTGGTAGTAGTAGCTCTTGTTGTGATATGAGTGTTTACTCTTTCCTCTTGTACTAAGAAAGATCTGGGAGCTGGTGTTCTTCTTAATGGATGTCCTAATGTAGCCTGTCTTATAGAGTTAAATTCACGTAAGTTGCCCCTTCTCCAAGAAAGAGATCTTGATTGTGATGATGATTGAGCAAGACTGGTTCTTGTTTGTACATCAGTGGTCTCCCAAGATTCCCATTCAACAGGTGTCCAACCAACTCTTGTTCCATCTGCTCTTGTTCTTACTCTAGCACCAATGGATTGAGCTACAGCAGCAAAATTACCCTCTCGCATGATATTTCTAGCAGCAAGATTAGTAACATCAATCCAAATATCTTCTTGTGGTTCAAGTTCAACTACACCATTATAGAATTTTACAAGGAATGGAGTGACACTTTCAGATCTGGTAGCATATGGTTGGTCAATCCAAACTCTTTCATCATAATCAAGAGTGAGCATCTTAGCATTTCTCTTGACATTTGTGCCCAGAAGAGTTGCCTCATCTGCACTCATATTTCTATCAGTAGTATTACCAATACCAGCAATTCTATTATCAGCAACAGTGAGATTAAGTGCTGTGCAATAAAAAGCAGATCTCAACAATCCCCATTTTTTCCAAATGGAATTTTTAATTCCATTTCTAAATTCTTGACCTTTTCTAGTCTGGAAGTCATCAACAAAAATACCTGACTTAAATTTGTTCAGTCCATTTTCATCAGGAATGAACATTTCCTTGGCATTTGACTCAAGAAGGTTTAGAGCACTGTAATATTCAAGATTTTCAATTCTTTGCTCAAGTTTTGCAATATCATTCATCTGATATCTCTTATAGTCAATAAAATTGACATCTGCCTGTGTTGGAAGATAAAGATATGGTGGAAGACTGATTCTAGCAATCTGAATAGCATCTTGAATTGCATCTGGTTCTTCAGGTTCGTCATCAGGTGAACCCTGAACAACTGTAAATTCACCTTGCTTTGTAAGATACAAAGCATCAATTCTTCCCTGATAGTAAGAATACTTATTTACATTAATAGATTCATCACCTGAAAGCACATATTGGGTTGAATGATTACCTGCACTGAAATCTCTTCCAAGGAATTCAAGAGGACTTCTTGATCCTGCTGATACTGTGTATGGAGCAACTCTTGGTCTGCCATCAATAATGTCACTATTCCTAAGTCCATCTGTATCAGGAATTTCATAAGAATAATCAAAATCATTATATGAATTTACAGTTGTGATATCACCATCATCATCAGCATTAAAAGTGGCATTTGAGAAATATACTCTTAATTTGTTATTTGGTTGCTCAGTCTCACTGTCATCATCAAATATAATTGTGGCAAAGTCATAATGTGTGCCTTTTTGACCATTTGAGAACTTATATGCACTTGTAAGATTCTTAGAATTCTCTGCTACATTTGAAGCAAAAGCAGTTACACCTGATTTTTCAAATACCAGTGGTTCATTATCTTCAAATTCATCACCATCATTCAAATAGATGAAATTGATTGCTGTGTCACTTATTTTATTAACATAAATTGCTCTAGCACCAGATGTTTCACCAAGAATAATATCAGATAGGATAATATCATTTGTTGTTGCAGTTGGTCCACCCATATTGAGTAGGGTCATTGATGGTGATTGTGGATCAGAAGCATCATTTGATTCAAATACACCATGAACAAGAATACCATCACATACATTCAATGAAATTACTTCATCTTGAACTCTTGTTCCAAAAGGATAGTCACCATAGATAAGACCATCATTCAAAGTTGTTCCACCAGTTCCTGATTGTGGATTTGTTGACTTATCAATAATAATTGATTGAGTTCTGTTATTTACTTTTACCTTTGGTTTAACCTTACTCTTTCTGAGTGTAGAAATTACTCTTGCTTTACCATTACTGCTTAAATTAACAAATCTAAGGACAGTATTGCCTGAGGTCAACTGGATATTATCAGAGGTGATAGGAAGTAAAGTTCCATTGTTTTTTACGACAGCATATCTTTCTTCATCAAATGGGAGGAAAACCTGATTTGTTCCAGCAGTTAAACTACCAGTGTTACCATTGGTGATGGTTGTTTCAAATTGTCTTCTAATAACAATTGAAGACCCTTCAACATCAACATCTGATACATTTTCATGATCAAATACACTGTAAAAAGTATCTGAGGTATCTTCAACATTACCAGAACTGGTTGCTTGTCTTTGTGTTTTTAGAACACTGAAATTTTGTACAACAATTTCTTGATTAGGTAAAGCACCATTACAAATACCAGCAACAGTTGTTACAGGTTCAATTGTAAGTGTTGAAAGTGAAGAAGAAGTTACTCTTGCAAAATTAATATCTCCACTTGTACCCTGACTAAATGAAACTAAATCACCAACTGTTGCAACACCTACAAATCCAGTTCCTGTATTTGAAAATTTAGGTGAAGTTACAGTTGAGATTCCACCACCAGTTGAGGTGATAGAAGCAATACCAAGATTTCTTGAAACTGATGGGACAATATCTGCTGAAAATGTAAATCCAGTGCCTACTGCTGCTTGAACAGATTGGACATCAGCTACTTTATGATTGATTACATTTGTAGTAAAAGCAGTTTCTCCTTCAACACCATTAAACAACAACTCTTCACCCTTCACAAACTCACCATCAATGCTGTAAGCAGTAATGGCAGTTCCAGCAGACACAGCATATCTAAGGAATCCTGTTGCACCACTTTGTTTTCCTTCAATTCTAGTTGGTACTGAAAGTGTTGTTGAGGCGTTTAGAGTGAGATCTGCATATGTGTCAATATCAAACAGTGACAGATCCCATACATTCTGTTGAGGACTTGATGTATTATAAGATCCACTT
>TARA_R100000278_G_scaffold1751_1_pt1 | contig 11610 bp, 14 predicted proteins | sample TARA_R100000278 | Tara Oceans TARA_R100000278 (sample SAMEA2620755) | marine metagenome | biome: marine biome (ENVO:00000447); feature: deep chlorophyll maximum layer (ENVO:xxxxxxxx); material: "saline water (ENVO:00002010), including plankton (ENVO:xxxxxxxx)" | depth 66 m | reverse complement strand
ACGATGCTCAACAACATCATTTAGCTGAAATTAAAGTATCTCATAGTGGTAGTGAAAATGACAAAAAAGGTAAAATACAATTTGAAGTTAATGATGGTGATGATAGCAATGGAAGTTTACAAACAGCATTAACAATAAATTCCGATTCAAATGTTATAGCAGGAGGCAATGTATCTGTAGGAAGTACAGTAGGAGTAAGATTAGGTTTTAACAAATACAATACAGATGCTGTTGGTTTGTTTGGGCATCCTGATGGAGTTGCTAGTGGTTCTGATGGTAATCTTTGGATATCACCTAGAAATATAAATCCTGGAAATACTGCTTATATAATGGTAGGTCAAAGAAGCTCTACTGATGATAATGAAAAAGGCAATATTGTAATAAGAGCAGGTAATGAAGGTTCTGGTAATGCTGACCCTTCAGCAAAAATGCAAGGGAATATAGATATTAATTCTAGTGCACATTCAGGCAGAATATATATTAAAGGAGATACAGGATTTGTAGGTATTGGTCATAATGCTCCTGATACTAAGTTTCATATTGAGGATAGTTCACCTCCTCATTTTACTATGGCTAATTCTACGGCAGGAGATTCTGATGGAGATAGAGAATCTAAAATAGTTTTTGAAGGAAAAAGCTCAGGAAATGTTTTAGCTCATATGGCTGAAATGAAAGTTGTCCATGATGGAACAAGTAATGACAGCAAAGGAAGATTAGAATTTAGAATTAATGATGGTAATGATTCTAATGGCAGTTTAACACATATAATGTCTATGATTTCTGAAAGTGGTAGCAATCCTAGAATAGGTATGGGAACAACAACTCCTGAATATCAATTAGATATTTCAGGTAACCCTAATAATGCAGCTACAGTTATAAGAGTAAAAAGTAACGATTCTTCTGATGCTAGAATTTCTTTTGCAGGAGCTGATGGAGTATTAAATACTGCTGTAGGTGTTAATGGTAACTCTTATGATTTAGAAATGTTAACTAAAAAAGATATTAATTTTTATACTAATAGTGACATGGATGATGGTAGTCCTACTAATATAAGAGCAAAAATTGATATGCATGGAGATTTTTTAATTGGAGATATAGCTAATAATAGTCCTGATGCTGCTCTTAGAGTACAAACTTCTAATACTTCAGTTAATTCTCCATTTGCAGCTGATAATGATAATACTAATTCTTATACAAATAACTATAATTTATCTTTGTATAATCATGGTAGTTCAGGTAGTAGTGCTAATGAATTTGAACAATATTCTACGTTGGCTTTTAATCCAAATAATTATGGCACAGATAATACTCATACTAGATTAACAGGTTTAATAGCAGCTAGGACTATAAGTAGAGCTCAAGGTACAGGGGAGTTAATGTTTGGAGTTTGTTCAAGCACAGGGGCATCTTCTCCAACTCATAAAATTACTATTAGTAATAGTGGAATAGCTCTATATAATAAAAAACTTCCTAATACTGATGGTAATGTAGCTACTTTATCTAATGATGGAGCAAAAGGTAATAGTATTTCTTTTTATGGTATAAATAGAGGTAGCTCTGACCATACTACAATGTCAGCTTATCAAAATGATGTTATAGACAATACAAATGGCTCTAATGCAGGTATGTATAGGCAAGGCTATTTAAAAATGTCCCATTCAGGTACAGCTAGAGATAAAAGAGGTAAGTTTGAAGGATATTTAGGCACAGGTACTGCTTGGAACTCTCATGAAGCTACATTTACTAAAAGATTTATATATGTACCTACTGCTTCAACAGGTGATGGCATTTTAAGTACATTTTTAGGAGTATCTGCTGGAGAAGGAGACCCTGACTATAGTGTAGCTATAGGTTATGAAACATTAAAAGATCATTCAACTTCAGCTCAATCTGTAGCTATTGGCTACAAATCAGCTAGAACTCTTGCTGATGGACAAAGAAATATATCTATAGGTTATGAAACTATGGCAACTGCAGGAGCATCAAGCACTACAACTGACAATGTAGCTATTGGAGCTTCAGCTTTATTAAATTTAGATGGTGGTGACGACAATATAGCAATAGGGTCTTATGCAGGTTTATACAATGTAGCAGCTTTAAAAAATATTTATATAGGTAGTGAAGCAGGAAAGAATATTAAAGGAACTACAGGTTTAAATACAGCTATTGGCTATAGAGCTATGTATAATGGTAGTTCTACTTATGATAATAATATAGCACATAATAATGTAGCTATAGGTGCATATTCAATGGCTAGCGAAGCTCAAGATTTTACTTCTAAATACAATGTTCTTGCAGGAGTGTATGCAGGTACAAATATGACAACTGCTGATAATTGCACTCTTATAGGTTATCAATCAGGCTACAATTTAACAACAGCAAATTATAATACATTTATAGGTAATGCATCAGGACTACACAATACAACAGGTACTTATAACACATTTATAGGTGCTTCTACAGCAAGTTCAAGTGCAAATCCATTAACAGGAAATAATAATTTATTAGTAGGGTATGCATCAGGTTATGATTTAGAAGGAGGTTCTACAGAAAATACTTTTGTAGGTGCTTATTCAGGAAAAAGTACTCAAGTAGCTATAAAAAATGTAGCAATAGGGTATCAATCATTGGAATATGCAATTTCTTCAGATAGAAATGTAGTTGTAGGAATGCAATGTTTTAATAATCATGGCAAAGCAAATGGTCAAGCTGATGGTAGTACATTTGATAGTATTGGTGGAAATGTAGGAATGGGCTATAGAACAGGATATAATAATGTTAGAGGTATTAGAAATACATTTATAGGGTACGAAAGTGGTTATAATATAGATGGTGATTATAATGTAGCTTTGGGTTCTTATGCATTAAGAAATGGTGACTCGGCAGTTTTTACTGATAATACTGCAGATAATAATATTGCTGTTGGACATTATTGTATGGGCAATAGAGCTGCTAGTGATGTAGAAGATTTTACAGGTAGTCATAATGTAGGGATGGGTTCTTATGCTTTAAGTAAAATAATGACAGGATTAAAAAATGTTGCAATAGGACATCATGCAGGCGAACAAATAATTGAAGGTAACTATAATGTTTGTATTGGAAATGAAGCAGGAACAGATATACTTGGTGGAGATAATAATATAGCTATAGGTAATCATGCTTTAACTGAAGCTGTAGGTGATACAGGTAATGTAGCTATAGGGCAAAATTCTTTTTATTTTTTAGATGATGGTAGTAGTGATGGGTCTACAACAGTTACTTATAATGTAGGTGTAGGAGATGGATCAGGAAAACAAGTCTCTACTGGTACACAATGTACTTTTATAGGTGCTTTTGCAGGTGCAGGAGAAGGTAATTCTAGTAATCGTCTTACAGGAAGCAAACATGCATGTTTGGGTTATAAAGCAGGAAAACTTATTCAAGGAGCATCTGAAGGAAATACTTTAATAGGATGGGAAGCAGGCGATGGAATTACAACAGGAAGTGATAATGTTGGAGTAGGAAGAGCTACAGCATTTGACGTAGATGCTGATAATCAAATATGTATAGGGTATCAAGCAACAACAAGTGCTGCTAATAGTGTTAAAATAGGTAATGCATCTATAGCAAATGCTAATATTCAAGTAGACTGGACAATAGATTCTGATAGAAGAATTAAAAAAGATATAGAAGATAATACTTTAGGATTAGCTTTTATAAATGATTTAAAGCCTAAAAAATACAAAAAATTACATCCTGCTGATTGGGATGAAGCAATACGAGAAAAAAGATATGAAGATGGCACTAGGGATGAGTTTGATGACAAAAAAGTTTGGGATGGATTAATTGCACAAGAAGTAAAAGAAGCAATTGAAAAAAGTGGCACATCTTTTAGTGGATGGTCAGTTGATGCAAATGGTAAACAAGGAATACAATATTCAGCATTAGTTATACCTCTTATTAATGCAGTACAAGAATTATCAAAAGAGGTCGAAAGGTTAAAAAATGAATTATAGTACATATAAAACAATGAAAGCAGCATCTAAATCTTCAGTTTCCAAAGAAAAGAAGGTAACAGTTCCTGAATTAAAAGATTCTGATGGTAATGTTGTTCAAGCTAAAGAAGAAATTGATGTTATATATTTAGTTGAAAAAAGATACAATCCTTCAACAGGAGAAGAAATGTCAGATAGTAAGATTGAATTAGATATAGATCATTTAAAAACTGATAAAGCATCATTAGAATCAGATAAAGCATCTTTAGAGTCAACTATTGAAAATTTAACTCAATTAATAACAGACGTAGAAGCATTATAAAAAAAGGAAAGGTAATGACTAAAATAAAAACAACAAAAGAACCTTCTGTTAATGAAATGACAGAGCAATTAAATAAAGTAACAGCTCAATATGAAGAGTCTGTTAAACAAGCTAACTATTATTCAGAAATAGCTAAAAGATGTTTGGGAGCAATTGAAGTTCTTCAAAATCTATTAGGTGTAGAAGAAGAAAAAGTTGAAGAAGCTAAAGAAACCAAGGAAGAGGAGTCTGATGCCTAAGTTTGGTAAAAGTTCAAAAAAAAGATTAGCAACTTGCGATCAAAAATTACAGGATGTAATGAATGAAGTTATTAAATATGTGGATTGCTCAATTCTCGAAGGGCATAGAAGTCAAGAAAGACAAGATAAACTTTTTGAAGAAGGCAAAACTAAAGTCAAGTACCCAAATGGTCGTCATAATGCTAATCCATCTAGGGCTGTGGACGTTACTCCTTATCCTGTTGATTGGAATGACAGGGAGCGCCAAACTCTTTTTGCAGGGTTTGTAATAGGAATAGCTAAAGGCATGGGTGTTAATCTTCGTTGGGGTGGGGATTGGGATATGGATTTTGATGTTCAAGATAATAAGTTTGATGATTTCCCACATTTCGAGATTAAAGAATAATTTTGTATTCAAAAACAGCTACATATATGGAAATTCCTATTTTTTGTAGCACAAATAAACTTTGGAATACAGAAAAAAAAGCTATAAGAGTTGTTTTTATTAGAAAGAGTAAAAATGCCAATAACAAATGAGAAAATATATAACGAATTGCAGTATATCAAAGGTAAAATACATGCTGAAGAGAAACATGCTAAAGAACACAGAGAATGGGAAATAAGTATGGTATCTGATATAAAAGAAAATCTTTCTGAAATGAACAATAGAGTTAATTCTGCTGAGAATGCTATAAATTGGTTCAAAGGAATAGGAGCAACTCTTATATTTTTAATAGGATGGCTTTTTAAAAAATGAAAAAAAGACAAGTTATGTATTGGAGAGAACCTCCAGAAGACGAAACAAATACAAGTTTTGTAGAAGATTTAGGAATAACTTGTAAAAAAGTATTTAGAAAAATCCCTAATGAATGTAGTTATTGCGGTAAAAGTCACATTGCAGGTATTGAAATTTATGGAGCTGGAAGAGGAGTCACATTATGGTTATGCGAAGATTGCGAGGGATTATTATTAAGGTACTCTAAAAGTACCACAGAAAAGAGATTGTTAAAAGCATCTCAAGTCTACACACATCCAGGACATTGGAATCATTCTATGGAGGATAAAGTAGACCTTAACTAGGAGTATATATGTTTGGAAGAAAAAAGAGGACTCCTGTAAAAAGAGTAATTGTCACACCAGACAAACACTTTCCTTTACATGATCAGCCTTCTATAAATGTTCTTTGTAAATCTATTGAATTAATTAAGCCAGACGCTTATGTTGATTTAGGTGACGTTGGAGAATGGAGCGAATTTAGTGCTTGGAAATACAAAAGAAAAAAGAAACCTCCTTTAGAACATATAGTTCCTTTATTAGATACAGATGTAAAAGATGTAAATAAAGGTATGGATCAGATAGATGAAGCTTTAGATAAAGCTAATTGTACTGAAAAATATTTTACAGAAGGCAATCATGATAACTGGCTCAATATGTTCGTAGATGAATACCCTTATTTAGGCCAATATACGTTTAAAAAAGCTGTAAAGCTAAAAGATAGGGGTTACACCTATTATCCTATGGGTAAGAAGCTTAAAATGGGCAAATTGTATTTTTATCATGGAAATCAATTTGGAGGGCAATATCATACTGCTAATCATTTAAGAAAACTTGGTGTAAATGTAATGTATGGTCATTGGCATGATTTACAACAAATGAGTGTAACACATATAGATGGTCCTAAGTCAGCTTGGTCAATAGGTTGTTTAAAGGATATGTCTGATGAAGCTAATGAATGGCTACAAAACAGAACTACTAATTGGGCTCATGCATTTGCTATAGTAGATTTTTATCATGGCGGGTTGTTTACCGTGCATATCGTGCAAATAATAAATGGAAAAACTAGTTTATGGGGAGAAATAATAAATGGCAGATCTAAGTAAAGAAGAAATATTAAAAAAGAAAAAAGAGAGAGCAGCAGCTAAAAGACTGATGATAGATAAGCTTAGGTTTTGGGTTGGTGTATTTTCTGTACCTACTATACTTATTATGGCTTGTATGCTTATAGCAGCAGCCTATTATTTAGGTGAATCACAATTAGCTGTAGTAACTGGTCTTATTTCGACCATAACGATAGGTTTAATCAATGTTCTCAATGGCATGGTAGTACCACCTGCACCAGAGGATCCATTGGCTGTAGTAGCTAAAGATTTAGTACATCATTTACAAGATCAGGCTAATAAAGATATGGAAGTATCTATGGATAGAAATAAAATTAAAATTGGGGGGAATGGTGTAAAAATGGAGTCTACTACTCCTGAAGACCCAATATGGGGTGACGATCCTCCTTTAACAAAGAAAAAAAGGACAAAGAAAAAATAAATGGAAAACATGTATAATTACAATAAAGCAGTAAAGGCAATGAGAGATTTTTTTCAAAAAGAAAAAGGTTTTATAGAAGTACCTGCTCAAAGCAGACAATCTATATTAGCAGCTTGCGAAGATCCTGCTACAATAACAAAATATGAATTTAATGGTGTTGAATGGCCGTTGCCACAAACAGGGCAAATGTGGCTAGAAATAGAACTGTTAAAAAATCCTGATGTCAAAGGAGTATTTTGTGTAACAACAAGCTATAGAAATGAACCAAATCCTGTAGAAGGAAGACATGATAAAATATTTCCTATGTTTGAATTTGAATCTCATGGAAATATAAATGATATGATAGCTTTAGAAAAAGAACTGCTTATACATTTAGGTTTTGGTTTGGGACATGAATTAATTACATATGATGAAGCTTGTAAAAAATATGGTACAATGGAATTAGGTTATGAAGAAGAAGAGGCTTTGTGCAAAGACTTTACACCTTGTACTTTTTTAACACATTTTCCATTAAGAACAGATCCATTTTGGAATATGAAACATGTTGGTACTGGAATATATAGTAAGGTAGATGTAATTATGCATGGAATGGAAACTATAGGATCTGCTGAAAGAGCTACAGATATACAAGAAATGAAAGATCAATTTCATAATATATCTAAAGGAGAGTACGCTAAAATTTTATACAATCATTTTGGTAAAGAAAGAGTAAATAAAGAGTTAGAAGAATATTTAGCTTTAGACATGTTTGAAAGGTTTGGTGGTGGAATAGGAGTTACTAGAATGGTATCTGCTATGAAAGCTGCTAAAATATTGGAGTAATAATATGTTATTTATAGGATGGATTGCAATAGTTACTTGTACAGTTGGTATAGGAGAGTATTATAACTGTAAATACCCAAGAGTAGAAGAAGGTTATAGTAGTGAAGGATTCTTTTGTAATTGGGAAGATAGAGATTTTTATAAAGAGAATGGTAAGTGGTTGCTTACTCCTATAGATTCTACAGATAATTGCTTTGAAGAAAAGTGGAGAGAAAAATACTGGGAGAATAAATAATGGATTTTTTAATAGCATTTGTAAAATCTATTTTTATATCTATACCTATAATGATAATATGGGTAGCTGTTAAAATTAAATGGAATGAGTGGAGAGAAAGCGAAAAATGAATTGCATGAAGAATTAATTATTATAATTTTAGCTATATTCTTACATTACGCTATAGAATATGGTAGTAGTTTAGGTGATTATAGTTGCCCAAGCTATTGTGAAGTAAAACATGAACACATAATAAAAAAAGGAGAAGTTGAATGATTGGATCAATGGTAATACAAATGTTAAAAGAAAAAAAAGAAAGCATTTGTACAGAGCTAAATGATATGATTAATATACCATTAGTAAGCGAAAAAAAAGAACAAGCTTGTATAGAGTCTGTTTTTGATGCTTTTATGGATGTACTAGAAAAAGTTTTAACTAAAGAAAAATAAGGAGAAATAATATGCCAATGGGTAAAGGAACATACGGAAAAAAAAGAGGAAGACCACCTAAAAAGAAAAAAGGGATGAAAAAGAAGTAGTATGGCTAAGAAAGATCCAAAATTAGTTAGAGCTGGAGTAAGTGGGTACAATAAGCCTAAAAAAACGCCTGGACATCCAACTAAATCTCATATAGTAGTTGCTAAAGTAGGCAATAAAACTAAAACAATTAGATTTGGTCAGCAAGGGGTAAAAGGTGCTGGCAAAAACCCTAAATCAGCTAAACAAAAAGCAAGAAAAAAAAGTTATTATGCTAGACATAATGCGCAAGATTCTAAACCTAGTAAGTTTAGTGCGCGTTATTGGAGTCATAAAACTAAATGGTAGTAAGGAGATACTATGGCTAAGAAAGTAAGTTGGTTGTGGGGAGGCAAACGATATAGTGGAACTTTAATAAGAGAAACTAAAACACATAAGTTTGCTAGAACTCACAATGGCAAAATTAAAAAAATAAAGAAAAAATAATGCCTAAAAAACTACATGAAATAAAAGGTTTTTTTGCAGGTACTGTTAGTAACCCGTCTGAAACTGATGTGCCAGAAGACTCAAATGTTAGTAGTTTAGATGTTGACAATCATTTATCTACAGGCTCTATAAAAGGTAGATATGGTGATAAAAGTTATGATGCAGGAGGGTACACTACCAATAATCATGTAAGCGAAATATTTACTATTACAGCAGGTTCTGCTAACACTAGTCATGCTTTACATAATAAATTTTTTGGTATTAGCTCTCCTCATAACGATTATTTATTTTATTATAATTCAGGTGGCGCACCAGATCCTGTAATTTTTCCTCAAACCAGATCACTTGAAACCGATGATGGTATTATAAAAATACAAGTTGATATAGCAAATAATGATACTACAACTTCAATAGCTACAAAAACAAAGAATGCAATTCATGCTTTAAGTGAATTTACTGCTGATTCTAATTTAAATGTTGTAACAGTAACTCAAGCTTTAAAAGGAATAGTTGATGCTCCAAATCCTCATAATAGTGGTTTTACAATAGTAATTACTACGCCTGGTTCTTTGTATAACATAGAAACAAAAACATCTATATTTATAAAAAATAATGATGAGCACAATTTATTTTACGTTGATAATAAAACTAATAAGTTAAATAGAATAGAAGATTTTTATAACAAAAATAGTAATCAAGAGTTAAAAAAAGGTAATAATATATCAAGATCAGAATTAAGTTTAGCTAAAAGCAGTAAAATAATTACAGCAGGAAGAGGTATAGATTTACAGCCAAAAACATTTGGTTATTTAAACAATGATAGTTTGCAAGGGAGTAGAGGAGATTATTTTGAATCTGATGCTCAATTAAAAGCTCCTGATGGAATCAATCCTTTTGGTAGATTTACTAGAATTATAAAAGTTTCTAATGATGACACTGGTTTGTATGGTTATGTTAAAGGTCAACCATATATATGGAGAATTAAATTTGATCATGCAAATGCAGGGACATTAGCTTCTGCATATCCAAGTGCTAGATTAAGCTTTAATGTAGATCATATGTGCAATTGTGTTTCTGTTAGTGCAAGTGATAGTTATGTATGGGTTTATAATGGACCTGGAGATGATCCTAATTCACTTGAATATAATGCATTTTCAAATAAGAATTATAATGATCCTGAAACAGAAGATAATCCAGGAAGATTTTATAAATTAAAAGTTAATGATGATAGTTCTCCTGTTGATTGGGAATCTTCTCCTCCAGTATTAAGTGCTTTAAAAGAAGTAAATATAGCATTTGAAACAAATAAAGCAATGGATTGGACTCATGATACAGGTCAAAATAATTATTCTGGAAAAGCTAGATTAGGCGATATGATGGAAACTGGTAATCATACAAAAGGAATTTTATGGTTTTTATTAGTTCCAGTAAATCCTGAAGGTAATTCTTTTACACAATGGTTTAGATTTTTAAGAGCAAATTGGGTAGCAAATCAAAATATTGCTGGTGGAGCAGATAATGCAGATAATGATGGTTATAATTCTCCAGATAGCGGTGCTAAATTTAATTCAAATAGTATTCCAAGATGGTTATATGCTGCTAGTGGAACAGAAGCAATAGATGAAGCAGGTGGAGTAGAAACTATAACTTTTAATGATAAAACACCACAACATATGGGTTTATTAGAAACTCGATCAAATAATTATTATTATCCACCAGGCAGTCAGCTTGTTTATGGCAATGCAGGAGCGTCTGATGGATTTACAGGGTGGGCATTTAATGATGGAAATTATTCTAATACTGGAAATGGTATGCAGTATTTATATCATTTTCATTACAGAGAATCAGACCAACAATATGTTCAAACACTATTTGACGCTGGTGATGCAACAAATGGAACAGTTTATAATATTGCAAGAAATATTGGAATGATTTGTAGTCATGATTTTTCTGGATATACAGGAGATAATTGTGGTACTAATGATAGAAGAGCTAGTACAAATGGAGCAGGTGATGCAAACGCTGGAAATTCAATAACTGCAAATATATGTCCTTTAGAGTTTTCATTGGTAAATTTGTCTGCTGATTATGGGATAGATGAAGATGGTACTAATGCAAATGCAGTAGTAGGATGCATGGCTAAATATAATACAGCTGGAGAAGGCATTTGGCTAATTAATAGAATAGATTCTAAAGCTATAGTAGCAGGTGGATCAGAGTTGTGGGGTGGATTAATATGTGATACTGTAGATAACAATTCAGGAACTTATGAAGAAGGCTCTGCTAGTGATGAGTATAGAGTTAATGTTGCTGGTAAAACTGTAATGTATGTTTGCAGTTATTTAGGTAATGAAGGTGCTATGCATATGAATGATACAGATGGATGGACAGATGCTGCTGGAGGAGGTATTCCAGCTGGACTAGGCAGTGATACTGATTTTGCAAGCGATGCTCATAAAGTATCTACAATGACATCTGATACACCAGATAGTGTATTGAGGCAGGCTAGGCTTTTTAATAATGATGATTTTAACACTATATCTCCATTAGATTTTCATGGTGTATCTATGGTACGAAAAGTTGGCACAGATTCACAAGCAAATACTGATAATGCTTCTAGTAAAGAATCTACTTTTTTTGTTTTATATAAAAAATATCAAGTTCATGGAGATGATAATCTTGAATATTTTACAGAATTATTAGCTTTTGATGCAAGAGTTTGTAGTAATAACAAAGGGACTGCTGCATCAGGAGATGTTGATGCAAATATATTTGAAGG
>TARA_R100000278_G_scaffold1375_5_pt1 | contig 11624 bp, 13 predicted proteins | sample TARA_R100000278 | Tara Oceans TARA_R100000278 (sample SAMEA2620755) | marine metagenome | biome: marine biome (ENVO:00000447); feature: deep chlorophyll maximum layer (ENVO:xxxxxxxx); material: "saline water (ENVO:00002010), including plankton (ENVO:xxxxxxxx)" | depth 66 m | reverse complement strand
TATTAATTCAACAAGTGCTGTAACCGGAAGATTTGGAAAATTACAAGCAAATGAAGATACTGTTATTGCTTCATTAACTGCTCAAAACATAGATGGCGCAAGTACTAGCATTACATTAAATGCAAGCTGTGAAATTTGTGGAGTTATAACTGGATTCACTTTAGCTAGTGGTTCTGTTATTGCTTATCGTTTGTAATGTCTCAACTTTCAAAAGCTGCAAGAAAAGTTACCTCAAAAGTTCTAGGAAAGTTTGGCGGTAATATTACTTTTAAAAAAATTGTTCCAGGAACCTATAATGTTTCACGTGGATTAATAACTGAAACAATTGAAACTGAAACAATCAAAGGAATATTACAAAATGTAAACCAAAGAGAAACTAATGAATTAATAAAAGAAAACGATAAACTTTTAATTATTGCTGCTTCCGATTTATCTTTTATACCTTCTACAACGGATAGAGTTTTAGTTGCTGGAATTGAATATCAAATAATTCGTATTTATACAGATGAAAATGATAATCAAAATATTAAATATGAAATTTATTTACGAGCATGAAAAAAATTGAAATAAGAGATATAGGAAAATTTTTCAAAGAAGAACATGAAAATTTAATTACTTTAGCTGTTTTAACTTTAGACTCAAGAATAAAACAAGTTTCACCTGTTGATACTGGTCGTTTTCGTATGAATTGGCAATTAGCAGAAAATAAAAGGACAGCGCCTATACAAGGCGGACCATATTCCCAAAATAAAAGTGCAATAATTCCTCCTTTAAAATTAAATTATCAAAAAGAAAAAGCAGGTAATACTTATAGTTTAATTAATCCTTTACCATATGCAGAAGCTGTTTGCTTTGGTACTAATACTCCTCCTTCATGGGGCAACACTTTCAGATCAAAAGATACAAATAGAACAGCTGGTTGGCCTTTAAAGGAAGTTGCTATTGTTGCTAGTATTGTTAAAAAGGCTCAGAGTAAAAAGTAATGGCAGCTTTAGATTTAAATACTGTTCGAGAAAAAATTGAAGAAAAACTAATTGATGAATTTTCAAATGTACCGCCATTAGAAATTGTATTTGGAAATCAACCGTTTCAACCTGTAGCTGGTACTGGATTTATTCAATGTTTAATTGAATTTACTACTAATGGATATTTAACTTTAGGAGGAATAACTAATAGTTTTAATAGTCAGGAAGGAGTTATAACAATAAATATTTTTACAAAAATTGGAGTTGGAATGGGTAACAATTTTACAGTAGCTAAAAGAATAAGGGATTTATACAATAGAGTAAGGATTAATGATATTTTTTTTGAACCTAGTACTGGTCCAACATTAATTGAGACTGCTGCTCCTGAGGGATATGTTCAAAGTGTAATGTCAATTCCATTTACTACTATCGAAACTTTATGATTGAAATTACTAAAGAAATGCTTGATATTATTGAAAAAATAAAAGGCAAGCGAAATCCTAATTTATGGGATTCACGTTGCGAATCTGCTTTAATTAGACAAAAACAAGAAAAAGTAGTAAAAAAACAAAAAAAAGGATAAACTAAAAACAAATTCTTAATTTTAACTATGGCCATAGTAAGAGGAGAGGAAGGTTCTGTTGCTTTTGACAATGGATCAGGCTCTGTAAGTGCAGTTGCGGGAACAACCGCCTGGACTTTAGATATGACTAAAGATGTCTATGAAACAACAGCTCATGGACAAACATCAAGAACTTTTGGTGGTGGTTTAAAATCTGCTACTGGAACTATTGAAGTACAATATACTGCTACTTCTGGTGACGCTACTGCAGAACTTTTAGCTGATATAAATACAAGCGAAGATCCAGCTGATGCTTCATTTAATTTATTTTTAGATACAACAGGCGCTAAAAAATATTCTTTCAATGGAATAGTTACAGGCGCAGGAGCATCTTCAACTGTAGGAGAACTTACAACTCAGACTTTAAACTTTCAAGTCTCAGGCGACGTTACTTTTGCAATATAATTTATGTCTGAAAAAAGAACTATCGACCTTTTAGTAGGTGCTTTTGATTTAAATCAGCGGAGAAAATTCACTTTAAAAAAACCTGATGGTTCTCCATTATGCGATTTATATTTTAAACCTATTACAAGGTCTGATAGAACCCGCGTGCAGGCTTTAGCTAATAGTGATGATGCTTTAAAAGTCTCAACACAAATGTTAGTTCACATGGCAGAAAAAGAAAATGGTGAAAAAGCATTTATGGCAGGAGATGCAATTAGATTACAAAGAGAATTGCCTGAAACTGTTTTAAATGATTTAGAACTATTTTTATTTAATGTTTCAGAAGATGGAATACCGTTAAGCGAAGCAAAAAACGATTAAAAGGGGATACTTGGCTTGAGTTTGAGTTTTTCCTAGCAACAGAACTTAAAATGACCGTTAGTAGGTTAAGAACAGAACTTACTCATTCAGAGTTTGTACATTTTGCTGCCTATTATGAATTAAAAAGTGAAAGGGAAAAAGAACGATTAGATAAATAGGAAAATTACGTGTAAACTATAAAAAAACGCTTATTTATGGCTTTTGCAAGTGTAGTTATAGATGTTGTTGATAAGGCAAGTGGTAAATTAAGGCAGCTTAATTCACAAAGTGCAAAATTAGATAGATCATTTCGTGTTTTAGATAAAAGAAATAAAGGTTTAAGTACAAGATTCAACGGTTTAGCAAAAGCTGTTGCTGCTGTTGGATTATTAGAATTTGGAAGGCGTTCAATAAATACAGCTGCTAATTTTCAAAAACTTCAATTACGTTTAAAATTACTTACTGAAGCTACAGGAGATTTTAGTAAAGCTCAAGCTATAGCTACTGAAGGACAAAAATTATTTGGAATAAGTAATGCTGAAGCATTAGATGGAGTTACCAATATTACAGCTCGACTTTTACCTTTAGGAGTAAGCCTGGAAGATATAAGAACTACATTTATCGGATTTAATACTGCTGCAAAATTAGGAGGAGCATCAGCAATTGAAGCATCAAATGCTTTTAGGCAATTAGCTCAAGCACTTGGTTCTGGTCGTTTAGCTGGTGATGAATTTCGTAGTGTATCTGAACAAGTTCCTTTAATATTAAAACCACTTGCAGCTGAACTTGGTGTTTCAACTGGGGCTTTAAAAGAACTTGCAGCGCAAGGAAAACTTACTAGTGATGTAGTTATAAGAGCTCTTAAAAGTATAGGTCGAGAAGGAGGACCAGCATTAAAAGCTATTTTGGAAAATGATCCAACTCAAGTATTTAAAAACTTACAAAACGAAATTGAAAATTTACAAGTATCAGTAGGTTCAGCTTTATTGCCAGCAGTAAAAGCAGGAACAGAAGCACTGCAAATTTTAATAAGTGTAGTAAATGCTATTCCACCTGAAATTACTTCTTTTGTAGTTGTTACAGGTACATTAATTACTTCTATAAGTATTTTAAAACCGCTTATTAAATCAATTATAGGAACTTTAAAAACATTAAAAGTTTTAATAACTGGTATTACTGCAACGCTTGGGGGTCCGTTAACTGCTTTATTAGCTGGCTTAGCTGCTGGAGTAATAGGATTAACAAGAGCAATAAAAGATGAAATAGAAGAAAGAAAAACTTTAAATAAATTAATAGAAGAAGGAACTTCTACACAATTAGAAGAACGATTGGCAACTGAAAAACAAACTTTAGCTCTTTTAAAAAATAGTGAAGCAAGAGGAAATGCCAAAAGAGGTTTAGAAAGACAAATTAAAGAACAAAAAGAATTAATAGCATTATTAGAAAAAGAAGCCGGATTTAAAAAATCTGATGAAGAAGGCGATTTTGGTATTGATACATCTTTTAGAGCAGGTCGGGGAATATCAATAGCTGCAGCGCAACCTAAACCTTTAACTGGTAAAAAAGACCCTCGATTAGTAGAACAAAATTTAAATAAAGAAATACAAAGAAGAATAAAACTTAAAAACACTGAAGATGATTTTGATAGAAGAATCCTGGAAAGAAAATTTGAATTTATTGATGCTATACGAGAAGTTGCTGAAAATGAAAATATAGTCAATAAAGAAGCTGTTTTTAAAAGTTTAGAAATAGAAAAACAAATAGATTTACAAAAAATATTAAATGAAAAAATGAAGGAGAATTTAACTCCTGCTGAAAAGTTAGCTGAAAAGTTTATGGAAATAGGTGCAAGTATTGAAGAAGGTATTGTTTCTAATTTAACTGATGCTGTTATGGGAACTCAATCTTTAGCTGATGCTGCAACTAATGTTTTAAATAATTTAAAGAGACAACTTATTGAATTAGCTATACAACAAGCAGTTTCTGGTATTGGAAATTTTATAGGCGGAGCTTTAAAAAATGTTTTTGGTAAAAGAGCAAGTGGTGGACCTGTTTCTTCTGGTAAAAGTTATATTGTCGGGGAGAAAGGTCCTGAAATTTTAACAATGGGTGGAAGAGGTTTTATAACTCCTAATAATAAAATGGGGGGAGGAACTACTAATATAGTAAATGTGTCTGTTGATGCTTCTGGTTCTTCTGTTCAAGGCGAAGAAGGTAACGCAAGGCAGCTTGGTGCGGTTATAGCGCAAGCAGTACAGGCCCAACTTGTTAAAGAAAAACGCGCCGGAGGTTTATTAGCTAGATAATGTCTTTTACATTTCCATCTTTCAAACCTGAATACAATTATTCAGTAACCTTTGAAACAAAAAGAAGAATCGTAGCTTTGGGCGATGGCTTTACTCATAGGTCGCTTTTTGGATTACCACAAAATCAAATTATTACTTCAGCCGATCTAACTTTTAATGTTTCGGAAACGGAAGCAGATACAATTTTTACTTTTTTAAGAGAGCGTGATTTAGATCAAAAATCTTTTTTATTTACTTTACCCGACGAAACTGTTGCTAAAAGGTTTATTTGTATTGGTCAAAGAAAAACGATACCTTATTTAAAAAGAGCAAAAATAATTTTAAAATTTCAACAAGTTTTTGAAACTTAAATGGCGATTCCGACTAGCGATTTACAAACTTTAACTCCCTCTTCGATAATCGAGTTATTTAAGCTTGAATTAAATGTTGCTTTACATGGCACTAATCAAGTTTTTCTTTTTCACGCCGGTTCTAATGAATTGAATAATTCAATTATTTGGCAGAATGAAGCTTATGATAAATATCCGATAACAGCCGAAGGTTTTGAATATACCGGAAGTGGAACTATGCCAAGACCGATGCTAACGATCTCTAATTTATTTGGTTTTGTTTCTGGTTTATTAAATGATACAAATAAAGTCTCGGAAAAGAATGATTTGGGGGGTGCTAAATTTACGAGAAGAAGAACCCTAGCAAGTTTTTTAGATGATGCTAATTTTATCGGCGGTGTAAATCCTTTTGGCACACCAAGTTCTAATGAATTACCTCAAGAAATATTTTTTATAGATAGAAAAGTTGTTGAAAACAGAAATATTGTTCAATTTGAATTAGTTTCTTCGCTTGATTTACAAGGTGTTAAAGCACCCAAACGGCAAGTAACTAGAAAAGATTTTAGAGGAGTAGGTACTTTTAGAAACGCATGAACTGGAAAATTGAAGCTGAAGAACACGCTAAAGCCGTACAACCAGATGAATCTTGTGGCTTGGTTGCAGTAATAAAAGGTGAAAAAAAATATTGGCCTTGTAAAAACTTATCTAAAGAAAATTTTGATTATTTTATAATGGACCCAGAAGATTATGCTGATTGCGAAGATCAAGGCGAAATAGTTGGTTTAGTTCATTCGCACCCACAAGGTTCAGCCAACCCCTCTGAAACAGATAAAGCGGGTTGTGAATTTAGTGGTCTTGAATGGCATATTTATAGTTGTGAAATGCATAGTTGGTTTAGTTTTACTCCTTCCGGTTGGAAACCCGATAAACTTATTGGAAGGCAATGGGCTTGGGGGTTGGAAGATTGTTGGTCTTTAGTAACTGATTTTTATAAAGAAAAACTAAATATAGATTTAAAAAAATGGCCTAGACCAAAAACAATAAAAAAATTCGCGGAAAACCCTTATTTTGAAAAAGTTTTATTAGGGTCAAATTTTAAAGAGATTGAATTTAAAGATATTCAAGAGAATGATATTTTACTTATGGAAGGTGCTTATGAAAAATTAAATCATGTTGCTATTTATATAGGCGATCAAACTATTTTGCATCATGTCATAGGTAAGTTAAGTTGTAGGGAGATATTTGATTTACAATATCAACAAATAACAAAAAAAGTTTTTAGATATGGCTCTTAAAAAAATTAAACTTTATGGAAAACTTAGAAAGTTTATTGGCCAAGCATCATTTATGGCTGATGTAAAAACTCCTGCAGAGGCTTTTAGATTTTTATTAGCAAACTTCCCACAAGTTGAGAGTCATTTTTATCAGCATCACTACAGAATAAAAATGGGCGAAACAGAAATATCTGAAGATTTATTACACATGAAAAGTGAAGATGATATTTCAATAATTCCTATAGTTACTGGTTCGGGTTTTATTTTTGCTGCTGGCGCGGCTATATTTTCTGGGGCTGCTGCTGCCGCCGCTACGGTCGCTACTGCCGTCGTTGCAACCGCCGCCGCCATTGGAGGAGCTGTAGTAGCCGGAGCTACTGCTTTAGCAGCTTCGGGAGCTTTAGGCAGTATCGCTACGACTCTTTTAACTAGCTTGGCAATTGATGGTATTACTTCATTATTAACGCCTACAGTAGACATGGGTGCATTTGATGATTCTGGTGTGGAACTGAATGCCGGTATGCAAGCTAGTAATTTCGCCTTTAACGGAATAGCTAATATTAGCCGAAGTGGAATTGCATTGCCCGTTGTATATGGAGAACGTTTTGTCGGAAGTATAGTCGTATCTAATGGAGTAGACACAGTACAAATCGAGGGAACTGCCGACTAATGCCTATACCAACCAAGAATCCTAAAATAAGTGACCCAAAACTTCCTAAGGATCAACTAGGTAGTATTCAAAGGCAATTATCAGTTCATGTACTGTGCGAGGGTGAAATAGAGGGTTTTCCTTCCGCCACCGGTTCACGAGGTTCGGCGGAATATAATCGAACTTTGGAGAAAGATATTTTTTTAAATGGCACTCAAATATTACAACAATCCTCTAACAGTTCTGCCCCAGACAGTAAGAAAAATTTTCAAGATGTAAAAACTGAGGCAAGATATGGAACATCTAGTCAAACAAGAATTAAAGGTTTTAAAGATACTGAAACCGAATTTGTTGTGGGACAAAAACTTTTTCAAGGAGTATCTATAAATAAAACTATTAATAATACTGTTGATAGAATAAGAGTTACTTTACAAGTTGATTCTCTACAAAAATTTAAAGATGACGGAGATGTAGTAGGTTTATCTGTAAGGCATAAAATAAAAATTATTCAAAATAATGGAACTACGAGAACTCCAATAGATAACACGATAAAAGGAAAAACTCCTAACGCTTATACGAGAGATTACATAATAAATATTCCGGATAATTATGTATATCCCCTACAACTTGAAGTAACAAGAATCACCGCCGATAGTACCGACCCGAAAAAACAAAATAATTCTAGGTGGCTTCAATATACCGAAATACAAGATAAAGCAGATAGATTTCCTAATACCGCACACGTCGCTTTAAGAGTAGATGCTGAACAGTTCCCACAAACGCCGAATGTAATGTTCCGTATAAGAGGAAGAAAAATAAAAATTCCTCATAATGCTTCAGTAAGGTCCGACGGTAGTTTGTCTTTTAGCGGAGTTTTTAACGGTTCCTTAAATTCAACGAGGGTTTATTGTAACGACCCAGCGTGGGTGCTATACGATTTGCTTACGAATGAACGCTTTGGATTTGGAGATCATATTACTGAAAGTATGCTCGATAAATTTGCTTTTTATTCAGCATCTGTTTATAACTCTGAAAGAATACCTGATAATGAAGGTAGAAATCTTGCCCCACGTTTTAGCTGTAACGCTGTAATCCAAAATCAAATAGATGCCTTTAAATTAATAGGCGAGCTTTGTAGCACTATGAGAGCTAACGCTTTCTACTCCGCCGGAACTATAACGCTTACCCAAGACAGGCCTACCGACGCTAGTTATCTTTTCACACTCGCAAATGTAACCGAAGAGGGATTTAGTTACACTAACGCATCTAAAAGTATCAAATACACGGTTGTAAATGTGCAATTTTTTGATATGAATAATCAAGAATTTGATTATGAAACTGTTGAAGATGACATTTATTCCAAAAATAAATATGGGGTTGTAGTAAAAAATATAAAAGCTTTTGCGATTACATCACGAACTCAAGCCCAGAGATTGGGCCGATGGTTTCTTTATACTCAAGCCAATGAAGGAGAAGTAGTAAATTTTGTAACTACTATCGAAGCCGGCTCGTTAGTAAGAGTAGGAGCCGTTATAAAAATTGCCGACCCTGTAAGAAGCGGAGAAAGAAGAGGAGGTAGAATAAAAGCCGCTACGACTACTACTATAACGGTTGATGATTTTTCAGATGCTACGGATTTAGTTTCAAAAAATAATCCTTTTTTATCGGTAATAATGCCCGATGGTTCTATTCAGCAAAGACCCGTAAATGGAGACATTATTAATGGAGTGATTCAATTAGGCGGAGACCCTTTACCACAAGTTCCTAACTCTAACTCTATTTGGGTATTAGAAAACGATACGGTTGAAACTCAAAAATTTAGGGTAATAAGTGTCACCGAAGTAGATGGTACAAATTATCAAATAAGCGCAGTTTTTCATGATGATGGAAAATATGATTTTGTTGAAAGAGACATACCATTAGAAGAAAAATCTATTACTACTCTTACGGAACTAAAAGACCCGCCTAGTAACCTACTTGTCGAAGAAAGAATAGTTGTTGTTAATAATAGAGCGGTAAGTAAAATTTTTATTACTTGGAATCAAGTAGCAGGCGTTAATGAATATAGAGTTCAATATAGATTTGAAGATGGAAATTTTATAAATACAACGGTTACTAGAACTGATTTTGAAATACTTAATTCCACCGCCGGTTTATATGAAATAAGAGTTTTTAGTTTAAGTGCTACTAGAAGGCCATCAAATGTTCCGGCAGAGACTACTTTTCGAGCGCAAGGTAAAACGGCAAAACCAGCAAATGTGCAAAATTTAAGAATGGAACCTATTAACGAAAAGTTAATAAGGTTACGCTGGGACCAATCTACTGAAGCAGATGTTACGCACGGAGGTTTTTGTAGGATAAGGCATTCACCAAAAGCCGATGGAACTGCCGTTTTCGAAAACGCTACGGATATAGATAAACTTTCAGGAAATAGTACGCAAATAGTAGTTCCTTATATTGAAGGCGAATATTTACTACGTTTTGAAGATGACACCGGTAATTTAAGTGCGGGAAGTAGTTCTATTCTTTTAGATTTACCTGATGCTTTAGGTAGCCTTTTAGTAACTACCGTAAGAGAAGAAGATGATACACCTAAATTTCAAGGTACTAAAACTAATGTTACACGCGACGATAGTCTAAATTGCTTAAAACTAACCGATCCCGCCACTAACCCGACGGGGGAATATGAATTTAAGGATATACTTGATTTAGGTGCGGTTTTTAGTCTTGATCTTAAAAGACATATTTTTTCTGAAGGCTATTATCCTAACGATTTATTTGATTCTAGAACGGCATTAATTGATACTTGGGATGACTTTGATGGTAGCGAAGCCAACAATGTAAATGCAGAATTATTAGTCGCCGTTACAAAAGACCCTCCCGCCGGTGCAAATTATGCCGATTCCGATTTTAACAATAAAACATTTAACACTTTTGCTAATGGAATTTTTGAAGGAAGGGGTTTTAAATTTAAAGTAAAATTATCTTCTAGTGATTCTGCACAAAATATTCAAATTAAAGAATTAGGATATACAGCTACTTTCCAAAGAAGGCAAGAACAAAGTGCTACGGCGATAGCATCTGGAAGTGCTATTAAAAATATTACTTTCGATAAACCGTTTTTTACAGGTGCTACAGGACTTATTGTAACTCCTAACAGTATCAAGCCATCTATAGGCATAACAGCGACAGACAATATTACAAGCGGAGATTATTTTGAAGTAACAAATATTTCAGGCACCGGCTTTTCGGTACATTTCAAAGATTCATCTAATGCTAGTATAAATAGAAATTTCAACTTTACTGCGGTAGGATTTGGGAAAGGTGCTTAATTAATGACTAGACCGACGAATACAAGTTCAGCTCCAAAAGAAACGGGAAATAATTATCACCCCGATAATGGCACGGGTGCGCAAGTGCGTGCCGCTATGAAAGATATATTTCAAGCTCTTAGAACTTTAAATTCCGGTTCCGGAGACCCTAGTGGAACTGAAAATTTGGCAGCTTTTCAACCTCACATTGATTCAGATACAAATTTACTTAAAATTAGAAACGGTGCTAATAGTGCTTTCGTAACTTTAGGAAATGTAAGTCTTGAAAATTTCGGATATGCAACACTAGCCGGTTCTACTTTTACAGGAAAAGTAACTCATAACTATACAAATTCATTGAATATTCCTGTAGGAAATACCTCGCAAAGAGATGGAACACCTGCGGTTGGAATGCTTAGATATAATAATCAATTAAATCAATTTGAAGGATATAAAAGTACGGGGTGGGGTGAAATAGGTGGTTCCGGAACTGTTGGAGGAGGTACAGATCAAATTTTTGTAGAAACCGATCAAAACATGACAGCTAATTACGAAATTTCAGCAAATAAAAATGCAATGACTATTAGCCCTGTTATAAATAGTGGTGTCACTTTAACCGTGCCAAGCGGAGCAATCCTTGTTATTCTTTAACTATGGCTTTAACAATTAACGGAACAACTGGTATTTCTGGAGTTGATGGTTCAGCTTCTGCACCTGTTTTTACTGGAACTGATAGCAATACAGGAATCTCATTTAATACGGACATTGTAAATATAAATACAGGAGGTTCAACGAGAATACACGTTGATGAAAATGGTTTTATTGGTGTCGGTACAACTACTCCCGATAAACCTTTTGAGATTAGAACACAAACAGCTTCTCATGAAATTTTTGCAATAAATAGACCAGCTTCGGGAACTGCTGCACTTTATATGGGAAATTCCAGTAACAATGAAGCAATAATTGCTGCTAATAACAGCACTTTGTTATTTGGATTTGATTTTGACGGAACTCTTACAAAAAGAGTCGAATTTCAAACTGGTAATGAAGGTTTTGGTTTTGGAAATGGTGTAATAGGTAAAACTTATAGTCAAATCAGAGGTCATTCTGGAACAGGAACTGAAGGAACAAGAATAAGAAATGATGGGACAGTGGTTATTGGTACTTATCAGGGTATTCCTTTAAGTTTAAACAGAAGAGGTAATGATGGCACATTAGTAAATTTTAGACAAAATGGAAGCACAGAGGGGTCAATCACAGTTTCGGGTAGTACAGTAAGTTTCAACGGAGGTCATTTAAGTAGATGGTCACAATTTAAAGGTTTATCTAATACAGATAAATCTGCAAGGCCAACTATTTATCAAGGCACAGTAATGAGCAACTTAGATGATTTATGTGTTTGGGAAGGAGAAGAAAATCAACAG
>TARA_R100000278_G_scaffold16770_3_pt1 | contig 11706 bp, 11 predicted proteins | sample TARA_R100000278 | Tara Oceans TARA_R100000278 (sample SAMEA2620755) | marine metagenome | biome: marine biome (ENVO:00000447); feature: deep chlorophyll maximum layer (ENVO:xxxxxxxx); material: "saline water (ENVO:00002010), including plankton (ENVO:xxxxxxxx)" | depth 66 m | reverse complement strand
TGCCAAAGAAAAAAACCAAGAAACTGAAAATGAATTACATTATCGCAAACTACTACCTATAGAGTGTATGCGTTTGCAAACAGTACCTGATGATTACAAGATGCCAGTTTCAAACACACAAAAATATAAGCTTTTGGGCAACGGATTTACTGTTGCAGTTATTCAACACATTTTTAGCCATATGGAGGCAACATGAAAGAAAAAGTAAAAAGTTATTCTTATGAAGGATACAAAGAAATATTAGATAGGGTTAAAGGTATTATTAATGCTAATCACTCAAAATATGACATGATACATGCTATTGAGTCCTTTCAAATAGAAATAGAAACTATGCTGAGTGAAAGAAACTCTTATTACACCAGTTCTGATAGGGAGATTTATGATGAGTTATCAGACTAGATCAGAATTATTTAATATTTTAAGGGTGGCAGTAAAAGATGCACCTAGCAAAGATGCCGCACTCATTCTTATGTGGGATGCTTGGCAAAAGTTTGAAAGCAAACAAACTAAAGCAGTGGAAAAAGAGGTAGCTGACAAACACGAAAAACTAGATCTGTTTTCAATATAGACTATTCATCTGCATGATAATTTAGGGTTAGTTCATCACCTTCAGCTATATCGCAAATAGTGTGAAGGTGAAACACCCGGTAATCATCCCAATCTAGCATTTCTGTTAAAAAACAATTTGCTTGTTCTGTATGATTCAAAAACCCACCAAGCGGAGTTCTAATATAGCCATTAACTAAAGGTACTTTTATATGAGTCATGCCGAGATCGGTATCCCCAGGTATGGGCTCGGTAGCAAACAAACCTAACCCTTCGATATGACTTGGTTTAATAGTTAAACCCTTGGGTAAAGGTTTGTAGTAGAACTTGTTAAATTTATACTGCATAAAAAAAAGGGGCTAGTTACCCAACCCCTTAAGAGACAGCCCCTCTTGTAGTAAACAGAGGCTTTTTGCAAACATTAAAATGGTAATGTTGGTGGGACATTTGCTGAGGGCACCTCAAGTCCACCATCATCAACAGGTAAGTATCTTTGTATCTTCAACTTACTGCCGATTTTTTTCTCACCATCAATTTCATATTCTTCTTCTATTTGTTTTACTTGTAAGGTCAAGTCTTTGCCCTCAAAATCTTTTGCACTTTGCGGTGGGGCATCAGCAAAACCAGCTGCTTGGCCCAACCTTGTAAAAATAGATGTAGATATTTCTCTAGTAGTTTCGACTGGACTCCATAAGTTGTACCACTCATTATGATCACGATATTTACCACCAGCGATCTGAAAGGTTACTTTAAGAGTCCAATTACCACTTTGTGCTTGATACTTCTCTGCAGCCAGTATGCGAGCTGGATAAGTACCTGTAGGAGCAACATCAGGTCTTGTTGATGTGGCTTCTGCCTCACTATAATTTATGCCTTCAAAATCTGTAGTCATGCTGTTACCTCTTGTGGTGTTGGTTGTACTGGTTGTGAAGTTGTTTCAAAACCGAGTTTTTCAATTAACTTAGTAAGATCAGGCTCTTCAAAAGCGTCTAATTTCCGACTTCTATCTTTAGCAATATAACCATTACCGACTCTAGTTTGAAACCATCTTGCCTGTATTCGGTTGCCATCAGCATCAGTATCATCAATCACTCTAAGTGCTAATACTTCATCAAAGTAATGAGGAGCTTCTTGACCTAGTTTTGTACCAACTAATTTTGGGCATGATTCAAAAACACCATCATTATTAACCTTATCTTCTTTACACAAAAAGACCACATGCATCTCCAAATCACGGAAATCTCTCATTAACCTTTTCACTGTATCTTGCACTTGACCATAAGCCATACGTGGATCTTTATGCTTTGCTTTTTCAGCAATCAACAACAATTCACTTATTTCAGAAAGAGAATCTAAACAAACAGTATCAAACTGTCCTTTGAGATCTCCTTTTAAAAGTTCGTTATAGACATTATGGACTCCCTCAGCAGTGTTGACTTCAATAACACTAACATTAGTTGCATCTTTGATAGACAACAAACCAGCTTCAGCACTAATAACTAAAACTCTGCCTGGACAAGTTTTTATTGAATAAGTTTTTCCAGCACCAGACATGCCATATATCAAGACTTTAGCGCCCTGTTTTTGTACAGCCTCTGCTGGTGTAATTATATTATTTGTTAAAGTCATAATTTTTCTCCTAAAATTAAATTATTATTTGTAAAGTATACACTATTAGGTTACAGTATGTCTAATATTTTTTTAGGAGAGCAATATGGAAAATCAAAACAAAGATCGAGTCTGGCTTGCTAATTACTATCATAGGCAAAAAGCATTAGCAGCAGATAACCTTAAGGAGTTAGCAAATATGGGGGTACAACCAAACTACAAAAAACGCCGAGTAAAGAAAATGACACTCGCAGAATACATACAATTTTTAGGAGAACCTAAAGCTGCAGAAGATTTTGGTGCATCATTACATGCTATTAAATCTTGGCGCTATGGGTATCGACAACCTTCTATTGCCCAAGCAAAAAAAATTATTAGGGCAACAGATGGACGCCTTGATTACGAATCTATTTTTGGCTCACTAGCAAGTATTTTAGAAACAACCGAGTAACATGTTTAACTTGAACTTATCCGAGGATGAGAGGCCCTTGGATATAGCTCTTGCATATTATGATGAGGGCTATAATGTGGTGCCCTTGCAAAGATCCGATAAAAAACCCCCTGCTTTCCTTAAGGGTTGGCATCAATACAAAGATGCAAGACCGAGCCGCGAGACTGTACAATCTTGGTTTACTGACCGCAATAATTTAGTAGTAGCACTTATCTGTGGCAAATTTATTGTGGTAGATGCAGATACTCCTGAAGCTATGGATTGGGTTGAAAATAACCTACCGACCTGTCCCTATAAGGTTATTACAGGTAAAGGCATGCATTATTACTATAATAATCCACAGGCATATACTACTTTTGCTACGCGCCGAACTAATGAAACACCACTGGAAAGACTGATTGATTTACGCGGAGAAGGTGGTTTGATTATTGCTCCTTACAACAAACATGCAAATGGTAGAACCTATAAGCCGGTGCGCTTGCCAGGGTGGGATGTGCATGACCATAATGATCTGCCTGACTTTACTGCAGTAGAATTTGAAAAGATTACAGGGGTGCCAAGACAAGAAGTTACGAAGAAAACTGCCCCCTTCTCTCTGACCGGAGTAAATGAAGGTTCAAGAAATGATAATGCAGCGCGGATTGCTGGCTATCTGATCTCCAAAGATGTGAACCTAGACTTTGTAAGTATATTTTTACAAAATTGGAATCTCCAAAACAACCCACCCCTACCCCAACAAGAAGTGGCAAGTGTGGTAGTTAATGTAAAAAAAACACATGACCGCAAGAATCAAATAGCACCATTATTTATACAGACACAAGAAGATATACAACCCCCAAAAGATTTATTTAACCCACCTGGTCTACTCAAAGATATGTACGATTATTGTGAAGATATTGCTCAAGTATCACAACCGGAGTTATCTATAGTTGCCGCACTAGCCCTGGCAAGTGTTACATGTGGTAGGCTGTATCGCACTACTATGCGTAATTACAGTTCTTTGTATTTTATGGGTATTGCCAAGTCAGGACAGGGTAAAGAAAATATCAAAACCTTTGTAGAAAGTGTACTGCGAAAATCCAAACATGACAAATTAATAGTGGGTGATGGGTACACTTCTTCAGGTGCTGTGCATTCAGTTTTAAAGATGCGACCGACTCAAATAACTATTATGGATGAGTTTGGTAAAAGACTAGAAAGCATTAGTAATGCTGGTAACAGCAACCGCGAAGATGGTATCCAAACACTTATCGAAGCTTGGGGTAGGTGTGATGGTGTCCTACGCCCCGAAAATTACTCTCTAATGAATGTTCAAGAAGAATACAAGGAAAAGATTATGGAAAGAGTTACCTACAAGCCTGCGATAACTTTGGTGGGTCTGTCGGTACCAAAAAACTTTTACAAGGCACTTAATAGTGGCAGAATCGCAGATGGGTTCCTTAACAGGTTTATGGTGATTGAATCTAAAGAACCACGCCGAGTTAGTCAACTGAAGAGTGCCAAAGAACCACCTTTGCAGATTGTGAATTGGGTTAATTATATCCGCAGAGACAGAGGGCAACTAGCAAGTGCTACCCAAGATAACTCGCAGTTTGATGTCAAACCTATAATCTTAGACTTTGATGCTGACTCAAAACAACTGTTACAAGAGTTTGCTAAAGAGATTATCGAAAGACAGAATGTGTTGGAACGAGATAACCTCGAACCTTTATTAAGTCGGAGTAAGGAAAAAGCTATGAAATTAGCTTTGATTTGTTGTCTTGCTAGTAATCCTGATGCAAGTGTTATTACTTTAGAGCAAACTAGATGGGCAATAGATTATGTTAAGTATTACGATTTATTATTTATTGAAGCCTGCCGAGATAAGGTAGCAAGTTCTGCTACTGAGGCCAAAATCAAACAAGTATTATACTACATTAGATCTCGAGAAGCTGATGGCATCTCTAAGCGCGAAGTAGATCGACATGAGTTGTTTCGCAGCATGAAGTCACATGAGGTCAAAGAGATTATTGAAAGATTAAAAAATGCAGGAGAAATACAAGAATTATCTGTCAAAGTAGGGGGCAAAGGTAGACCCACAAAAAGGTTTGTTGCAGTAGACCCCGCATTTTTTGGAGAATGATTATGAAAACACCTAGTTTTGAAACCCAACATGACCAAAAGCGCGAAGAGAGAGTGGCTGGTTTTTTAGAAAGCACTTGGGATGTGTGCTGTCACAAACTACCTGTGTCTTATGGTATAGATTATTGGATTGAGTCAAAAGACTTAGAGTTTTGGTGCGAAGTAAAATGTCGTAGTTTTGCTAGTGATAAGTATGACACTTTTATAGTATCGGCAAACAAACTTAATAAAGGTGCAGCTTTTGCCACTGCTACCAGCATACCCTTTGTGTTGGTATATGCTATGACCGATGGTATTTGGATGCATCAGTGGATGCCAGGATACACCTATGATATACGGATGAATTTATCACCTAATCCTGAATACGCAGAGGATAATGAACCATATGTGCATATACCTATAAAACATCTAACATGCTTACGAGATACTCCACTAGGTATGGATAGAGATGAAATAGGACTTATATAACAGGTCTACGAAACAGATCCTCAGCAAACTGTCTGCGAGCTTGTTCTTCAGGTGTAAGTATTTGTTGATTTTGTACAGGTGCCACATCAGGTAATTCTATTGAAGGGGCAGGTGCTTGCGGTGTGCGTAATTCCTCTGCAGAATCTCTCAGTTGTTGTGCAAGGTCACTAGTATCGATTTCTGCAAGTGCTCTTTGTGCCTCTACATTAGCACTTTGAATTGCTGAGGCAACCCCTCTTACAGTTGCTTGTTGCGTTGCAGTAGCAACTATATCTAGTAGTTGTCTAATAGAACCTTTATCAGTTTTAGTAAATAGTTTTACAGCACCTGGGGTGCCTAAAACAAACCGAAGTATACTAAGACCTAAAACAGTAGGGAAAGTTGCTAAAGGAGCAAAGGCTATCCCAGCTGCGATACCAGCAGCAACTAAAGACCCAGGAAAGTTACCTCTACCTATTTCACCTTTTGTTAATATGTCAATATTGTTAGCAAAAACATTTATATCTGTTGTAAATTCTTTACCAAACATAGCAGTTAATGTCTCTTCACCATAAGAATTCAATGCGGTTCTTAAGTTACCTGACTTGAAAATATCGGTAATGGGAGTTTTACCTATATAACCTAAATCTATGGATTTTTCTAACAATTTGCCTAAACTTGCTTCTTGCACTTTTTTGAATTGCTCAGGTTCTAAAATAATTTTTAATTGATTTATGTTATTTTGGTTTTTTGGCCTAAAAATAATATCAACTATCTGATCAGGTGTTTTATTTGGTAAATCCGAAATTGCCCTATTGGCAGCAAAATCTAATTGTTCTGCAGATAATTCTGCTTGAATTTTTAGAGCATTAATGAACCTATTGCCCACCTGTGAGGTAGACAAACCTTGTGATTCATTTCTTCTAAAAACTTTTACTAAATCAACTAATTCACCAGGTTTCAATCTTGGACTAATTTTAACTAATTGATTTATTGTCTCTAAGAACCTTGCCCCACTACCAACTCCATTTGCATCTCGAAATAATGCAGCTAGTTGGCCAGGATTATCGTTTTCTATTTTTTTAAAATATTTTGCAAATTTAACATTATCAATAACATTATTTACTGGGTCTATAGCATCATCAATAGCACTGGCAAACAATCTTTGTAGAGTTGCTTTTTGTGCATCAATTAAATTAGTAGCATCTGCCGATCTATTTGTTTTAATTAAATAATCATCATAATCTTTGAGAGCAGCAAAAAAATCTTCTGTTTGTCTTGTAGTGCCTTTCAAAATTAAATCATTAAAAATATCATCCGGATCATAAGCACCTGAAATACGAGCACTATTAACTATTTTTGCTATAGTCGCATTATCAAAAGGTATGTTTAGTTCTGCAGCTGTATTATTTGCTTTTCTTAATAATTTAACACTATCATTTATTTGTTTTATTTGAGTATTATCCAACTGGTTTGTTAATTTACCAAAAACTCTGCCTGCTGGAGCAGCTAGTGTGGATAATATACTATTTGCTTTATCAGGGTTAGTTGCTAAATCTATGCCTTTCCTTTTATGGTATCTTGTATCATCTAATAACCTTTGTATTTTTATAAAAACCTCTCTTTCAGGTTGTGACTTACTTGTTTTACCAATAAAATTTCTTATTTTACTATCGATATTTCTGACTTGTGTTAATTTACCAACAGGAGCAAATTCTTGGCCAATTTCAGCAACTCCTCTTGTGGTTCTTTTTATAGGTTTTTTTAAGGTTTGTAATCTTCTTTCTATCTCCAATAAGTTTTGAAAATTTATGTCGTCACCTTTAGCAGACAAACCTACCCCATCTTCAAGACCATAGAGCACTCTAAAGTTATCTATTTCTCGTAACCCTGCATCAGCATAAAAATCAACTGTTTCTTGTATAGCATTTTTCACAGCTGGATTAGTTTCTAGTTTTACAAATGCAGCGTCGGCAGCATTATATTTTTTACGCACATTTCTATCTACCTGACTTTTTGCATCACCAAGTAATTTAAGTATATTTTCACCATAACCCCTAACTGGCGGGGCATTTCTATAAGAACCTATACCTATATAAGCATCTGCTAATTCTTTTACTGCTCTAGTGGTCTGTTTTACAGATTCACTTGCAGCAATATCTATTTGTTTACTAAAGGCACCCAAATCTGCATCAATAGCACTCTTAGTAGTTTGGTCAATATATTTATTTAATAAAGCATCTTGCTCTCGAAAATTTTTACTAATGTTATCTAACTCATTTGACAAATATGCGATATTACCTTTATCCCTTTTAACCCCTAAAACTGACTCACTTATTTGTTGGGCTCTGCCAGGTAGGGTTCTGCCCATACTTGCAAAAGCAGCAGCAAAATTATCATCAAATACATTTATCTTTCCCTCTGCTATAGCTTTTTTAATCTCAGATTCTGTAGCTTCTCTACCAAAATCTAGATCTAATTTTTTCAAATCTGTAAGTGATCGACCTTTGCCTGCATTAAATAATAAGCGTAAATTTGAGGTTGGTTCAGCAGCACCAAAGACTGTTCTCCACAAAACTCCAGCTGCGGCACTAATACCTTCTCCTGATGCCCCTAAAACTGCCTCCATACCTAGTAATCTAGTTAATTCACTTTTATCCTGTAGTTGAAAACCCTCTACTGCATCAGCTATTTCCTCTACACCTTTACCGACAGCAGATCCCCCCGCAGCTACAACTACTTGACCAGCTTTTTGACTACCACGACCTAATGCTTTTAAAGTGTTAAGTGCTCTACCAGCAGGCAATAATGCTGCTATAGTGCCAACTATGGGCCCAGTCACCCCCATAAAATCTGCTAAGTCACCCCTTTCAAACCAACTGGTGCTGTCTACAATAGTATTTTGCTCAACAGTGCTCCCATCAAGTAAAGTTTTTGTCTGTACAGTTTCACCTAAGTTTCTTAACCCAGTTGGAGTTAGAGCAAGTTGCCCATCTGTAGTTCTAGTAAAACCATCACTACCTACAAATTTTCTTAAAACAGCATCTTGTTCTTCAGGCTTTGTGATTTCTGCTCTTGCTAATTTTCTTCTAAGTTTTAAGTCTTTAACACCTGTATCATAATCAAAATATAACTTATCATAAATAGGTGATATGGCACCTTTAGCTATTTGTGCTTTTACAATTTTTTTTGCATCTTCTATGGAATCTGCTTCTACTATCTCCGATAGTTCAGGAGTTATGTTGATTTTATACTTAGGCATTAGTCTCCTAAATTAGCTTCACCTGCTATGTTAGTATTTAAAGCTGATGGAGATGTGCTTAAATAATCAAAGATAGCTGTAGGTGGAGGTTTTAAACCATACTCATTATATAATATATTGGATTGCATGAGCTCAGATGCAGCTGTAGCTTGGTCTCTTTCTATATCTGCTCTTCTTCTTGCTAATACGCTGGTTATAGCACTTTCAGATGTAAACGCTCCAGATATGCCCTCAATTTCAGACACTAATTGACGTGCTAGTTGAATATCTTTATCAGATAATCTACCGCTAGATTGCCCTAAAACAGTTTCTGCATCTCCAACAGCTATTTCTCTTAATAAATTTTCTACTCGAGTTTTTGGATCAAGTTCTGCATTTGGGTCAAGTAAGGCACGAAAGTTATACCCAATTTGTCTAGCTAGGCCAGGGATACCGGTTGGATTCTCTGTTAAAAGTATATTTTCAATTTGATTTAAGAAATCTAAAGAACCTTTATTCTCTTCAATTCTTTGAGTATTATCTATATATTTTTGATCGACTTCGGCTTTAAACTTGGGATCGAGAGCTTTTTTAGCACCAGCTTTTATTGCCTCTTTTAATAATTCTTGTTGTGCAGCCTCTTTTTGTGCTTCTCTAACAGCAACCTCCTCTGCTGCTGCAGCAGCACCCAAAGTTAAACCTGACCCAACTTGCCCAGTTTCTGCTAGTGACTTACCAATATTCCTTATTAAAATACTAAAGTTAGGATTATCAAACAAAGGGTTAATATCTGCTTCAGGCTTGGGCTTAGGTACTGGCTCAGGGATAGGATCTGGCTCAGGTTGTGGTTGAGGTTTAGGTTTTGGCGTTACCTCTTCATCTGCTTGTATTTGAGATTCTTGGTCTACTTGTTCTTCACCACTTGCTGGTATGCTTGGTTGTAAGTTGGTAATTTCTTGTGAAAAATCTTTGACAGGAAAAATATCACTATCTTGTGCTAATATTCTGTTTATCTGTTTTATTGTTTGATTATTACTAGTTATCTTTCTTTCTAGGGCAGGAATACCACCAGCAACAGAACCTATTAATTTTCCAAGACCTCTGCCCTGTACCAATCTATTATATTCGGTCTGCAAAGTTTCATTTTCTTTTAAAATATCAATCTTTTTTTGTTCTAACTGCTCTTTGGTAAACCTGTTTTGTAGAATATTTAATTGTTGTGTGTTGCCTCCAATAATCATCAATCATTACCTTGGTTATATATGTCTGCTAATTTACCAATATTTGTGTCACCACCGATTAATGTAGAATATGCGCTTGCTGCTGCACTCAAGCCTGCCGCTGTAGGATCAGTCGGTAAACCATAATCGGTCTCAAGTTGACTTGTTGCTGGGGTATAACCGGGCAGTTGTTGTCCTATTTGGGTTAGTACTGTTAAAGGTCTAAAAATATCTTCTAATTGTCTTTGGCGTTGTCTGTCAAACTCACTTAAACCTGTTCTCTGTGCTTCACTGAAGCCACTTTGTCTGATAGAAGCTAGACTCTCTGCTAATCCTCTGCCTAAAGCTCTTTGTCTTTCAGCAGCACTTAATCTTGCTCTTGAACCAAAAGCAGATAGGCCACCTCTGCCAATATCTTGTGCTCTTTGGGCAATATCTCTTTGTTCGCCAGCCTTAATTACATCCTCTATTGTTTGTTGAACAACTGCTTGTTCAAAAGGATTCATAAACTGTTGTGTCATACTTTGATCATATTGTGTAGGCAGAGATTCGGCCCCAATAATATTAGCCCCTGCTTGTTGTAATTGATTAAAAAAGCCTGGTTGCTCAGCAGTACCAAAATATAGTGCTCTAATCAAAGGGTCAGTAACAACCTCTTCAAGTTTTTGTTTGGTTATGACAGGGTCGACAGTGTTGGGTGTTGTAGGAAAACTTGCAGTTTCTGTAGTAGTTAAAACAGGCCCTTGGTCTAATAAAGCAGCATCTTGCATACCAGTATCAACTGGTAAATCACCTATTGCAGAACCGATAGGGGTAGGGACACCTCTATCTACCATAGATACAGGAGGTTCAGTAACCCCAGCACTTACTGCTGGATCAGGTTCTGTGCCTATATCAGTTAAATCAGTAACAAAAGGACTATCCTCTCCCCTAACATCAAATGTTGGATCACCACCTGTTACGATCCTCTGATCATCAGTTAAGACAGGAAAATCTAAATCACCTGGAACTGGGCCACCCATTACAGGGGGCACAGGAAAACCACCAGGTGCTTTAGTCGGTATATCATCTACAATGGGTATGTTGACACTAGGTAAATCTCTTACACTTGGCGCGGGTATGCTTGCTATTGATTCTATAGGGGCACCACCAACTGGCCCACTATCTACCCCAGGTCTAGTAAAATCGGCTGCTATTGGTGCAGGAGTAACAATAGGGGGTAAGGTTTCACTTATAGGTAAGGGCACTCTAGGCATGCCTGTAGGGACTTGTGGCTCACCTCTGATTTCACTAATTAAATTTCTTATTATACCCATTATGCCATCCTTTTATTTGCATCTTCAAACATATCCATTAACATGCCTAAGTTTTTAGCACCTTTTTCTCTATTAGGCTTACCATCAGGTATTAGAGTTATGGAATCTGTAGTTTTAGATATTTTAAAACCACCAGCACCATTATTGGCATCTGCGGTCATTACATATTCACCATCACTTAACATAGCCGGTATGTCATCTGAAGTACCTGTGCCTATGCCTATTGTTGGGCCACCTACTTTTCTAAAATCTAATTCAAACAATTCAGGACTTAAACCCCCTTTTGCCATACCTGGTCGAATACCAACATCAAAACCCTGAAAAACTGGTTGTGCTACTAAATCAGGACGCCTAGATGCTCTTATATCAGTTAAACCACCCTCAGTCTTTTCTGTAGCTTTTTTTGCTGCTAAACCATATAAAGCAGCAAGTGCAGCTAAGCCACCAAAAGAATCACCTGTTTTTTCACCTTTTAGTGTATCTTCAATAGCTTTTATTCCACTTGGTGTACCACTTTTACCATATACATCTTCTAGCCCACTACTTCCGCCAAATCCAAAGAAGTCACCTATGGACTTAATTATTTGTGGGGTGCTTCCAACATCTTTTGGATCTCTTCTAAAAAATCCTGAGCTTGTTTGTTCAGTTTGTTGTAGTGATTGTCTTGTTAATTCAACGACTTGATCAGGTGTATAATCTTTACCATCAGAACCTCTGAATAATCCACTTTCTCCTACAGGAGAAAAGTTTTTGATT
>TARA_R100000278_G_scaffold24010_2_pt1 | contig 11751 bp, 9 predicted proteins | sample TARA_R100000278 | Tara Oceans TARA_R100000278 (sample SAMEA2620755) | marine metagenome | biome: marine biome (ENVO:00000447); feature: deep chlorophyll maximum layer (ENVO:xxxxxxxx); material: "saline water (ENVO:00002010), including plankton (ENVO:xxxxxxxx)" | depth 66 m | reverse complement strand
CCTCGGAACGGATAAGTTCTTATTGTTATACTTTGAAGGTCAACTTTTTGATATCACACCAATAAGAAGTTCTTTGACATCATCGACGATGGCAACCACAAATACATCAACCTCTGTCACAATTACAACAAGCTCTGCTCATGGAGCAAAAGCTGGTGACATTGTACAATTAGATAGTGTTACTTTACCCGGTGGCACAGGTCTTAGTGCATCCAATTTTGAAGACGTTAAGTTTCAAATAATTACAGCTCCTAGCACAACAACTTTTACAATCACATCAACTGCCGCTGCTACAGCCACAATTTCTACAGGTGGATCAATGACATGTAAGTTTTACGAAACCGTTGGTCCAAGAGAGCAAACATATGGTTATGGTTGGGGTGTTGGTAACTGGGGTGGCACTGTTGATTCTGCAACAGCAACAACAGTCAATGAAGAGTTAGACGCATCAGAAACAACTATCACATTAACAGATGCCTCTGATTTTCCTAGCTCAGGCACTATCTTGGTAGACTCAGAACTTATTTCATATTCTGGTAAATCATCTAATGACCTAACTGGTTGTACAAGAGGAGCATCTGGAAGCACCGCAGCAACACATAGTAATGGCGCTACAGCAACCGACGCATCAGACTTTGGTGGTTGGGGCGTGGCTGTCAAAGCAGATCAAGTAGAACTAGAACCAGGTCTTTGGTCCCTAGATAACTTCGGTCAAGTGTTAGTCGCTACTGTTGCAAACGGAAAAACTTTTACATGGAACGCAGGAGCTACAAGCGCAACATCTAATAGAGCATCAACAAGCACTTCTAGTTTTTCTACTTCTAATAATCCAACTGCATCAAGAGCTACACTGATATCACCTACTACAAGGCATTTAATACACTTTGGAACAGAGACAACAATAGGAACAACTAGCACACAGGATGATATGTTTATCAGATTCTCAGACCAAGAAGACATCAATACTTTTGCACCTTCTGCTGTTAATGCTGCAGGCACACAGAGATTACAGGACGGCACTAAAATTATTGGAGCTCTCAAAGCAAAAGAAACAATCTTAATATGGACTGATACAGCTTTGTATACCATGAAGTTTATTGGTGCACCTTTTACATTTGGCTTTGAGCAAGTCGGTACAAACTGTGGTTTAATCGGTAAGAATGCTGCTGTCGAAGTAGATGGTGTTGCCTATTGGATGAGTAACAATGGATTCTTTCTCTTTGATGGTACAGTCAAATCATTACCTTGTTCTGTTGAAGACTTTGTTTATGACGATATTGATTTAACCAAAGGACAGCAAATTACTGCGGGTGTTAACAATCTGTTTACAGAGATTATTTGGTGGTATCCTTCATCAGGTGAGAGTTTTAATGATAGATTAGTTGCATACAATTACTTAGAGTCCATGGGATCACAGGTTCCTGGTGGTATTTGGTATACTAGCACAGAAGGTCGTACTTCGTGGATGGACGCTAAAATATATCCTAAACCTTATGCAACATCTTATTCATCTAGTGACACAGGAACTTTTCCAACAATACAAGGTGTTACCGGACTAGGTGGTACAACTTATTTTGAACATGAAATCGGTAATAATCAAATCAATACTGATGGATCGAGCACCGCGATTAGCTCTTTTGTAAAGTCTTATGACTTTGATTTAGAAGGTCAAGGCACAGAAGGAGATCGTTTCTTATCTGTTCGTCGTTTCATACCAGATTTTAAATCACTAGTGGGCACGGCTAAAGTAACGTTGGCCGTGAAACGTTTTCCGTCACAAGACGACTCATCAACAGGTTTAAGTCCTTTCTCGATTACATCGGATACAACTAAAAAAGACACAAGAGCTCGTGGTCGATATATAAATATTAAAATAGAAAATGATGACATTGATCAAAGCTGGAGATTTGGAACTTTCAGTTTAGATGTGCAAGCAGACGGAGGCAGATAATGGCAAAAATAAATGTTAAAATACCAGAACCAAAAGAAGAATACGATACCTCTAACCAAAAACAGATAAATAGATCTATAACTACAATTATCGAGCAATTAAACTCTACTTATCTAGATGAAATTAAACAGGAGCAAGAGCGATTCTCTTGGTTTGTAAGTGGCTAATATATATAAAAATGCAAAAGTAGATTTAACAACTACTAACAATACTACAATTTATACAGCTCCTAGTAATTCAAGAGCGATTATAAAATCTATTCTAGTTTCGGAAGATAGTAACAATGCAGACACAGTTACTTTGACAATCACAGATGCGGCAGACGCAGTATTTAGTTTGTTCAAAGAGAAAGCTATATCTGCAAAAGCTACTAACGAATTATTAACACAGCCTTTGGTCCTTCTAGAAAGTGAAGTGTTGAAGGCACAAGCTGCAACCGCTAACAGATTACATGTGGTTGTTTCAATATTAGAAATAAGCAGAGATTAAGGAGGTAAAAATGGTATCTTTCGTAGAAAAAGGCAAGACCGACGCAATGGTTAATGGCAAAGTTATAAAAGACGTTGAGATTGAGACTGAAGTAACAGTCAAAAACCTTAAAACAAACGTTGAATATAAGTCTGACAAAGAAGCAGAGGACGATGTCAATAATCCAAGCACTGACACAAAGCAAGAAGACATATCTAGAAGTGTCAATATAAAAGTGGCTAAATTACCAGATGTTTCATCTGAATCATAGGATGAACAGTTGATTTTTGAGGCAAAAAAAAGTAATGTATTTATGATAGATACTGGTAAATTATACGATATTACCGTAGCTTTCGGACTTTATAAGTCGTTTCCTCGCTATAAAAATCACACGTTCGAGGACGTGCTCGAACACATCGCCCCATCCGTAGATTTGAATCAATACAAGGTTCACTACAAAAATGGTTTACCCTTTGCTTTTACGAATTGGGCATTTTTAAACAAGGATGCAGAGAAAAGATTTATGACAACCGCAGAACTAAACCCTGAAGATTACAATAGTGGAGACATCCCTTGGCACATTGATACTATCTGTATTGATGATGTGAAATCTGTTATGAAATGGACTAAAGAATACTTTACTAATCTATTAGGGTATAATAAACCTGTAAAATGGCTACGTGTAAGTGACGATGAAGTTATTACAAGAGTCGTAACTAGATATACAAAGGAACATTATGGGGTCAATTAAAAAAGCATTAAAACCTATTACTAAGGTTGTTGATGATATTATCCCTAACGAGATAAAACCTGCATTACCTTATATTGCAGCTACATTCGGTGCACCTTATTTAAGTCCTTTGGTTGGAAAGGGTTTAGGAGCTCTTGCAACTAAGATGGGAGCTGGCAAAGGATTAACAGCTTTTTTAAGTAGCGCTCCTTTGGCAAAAGGTTTAGCAGGGAGTTTTGCTAACATAGGTACACAAGCTTTATTAGGAAAAAAAATTAATCCTGTATCAGCAGGTATATCGGGATTGTTAGCGGGTGGTGGAGAACTTTTATCTGGATTAGATGCTCCACTTGCAAAAGAAGTAGGTGGATATTTATCTCCAAATAAAATTGGTGGTATGACTCTTGGTGAAGTGTCGACCGCGGCTTCCATTCCTTTAACAGCAGGCACAGTAGAAGCAGCAGGAGATGCGGCTAGAAAAGCAAATGAAGAGTATGAACGATATTTAGAAGAGCAAAAAGCTGCAGGTAATGAAGATATTCAAACAAGAGTAGATTACATAACAAGGTACATGAGCCTTGCCGGGTTTGATCAAAACACAATTGATGAAAAATTAAATGAATTAGGATATGCTGCAAATGGTGGTTTGATGGGAACTCGTGTGGGTTATAAAATTGGTGGTAGCACTATGCAAAATATTTTAGCTAGATTATTTAATGTTGAAGTTCCTGCGGAAAGATTAGAAGAGATGAGACAAAACAGAGCTGATTTTCTTTTTAATGAAAACGTAGATGCTGAAGATTATCCTTCTCAAGATTATTTGAATAAAGTAAGAGACGCAGCAGAAAAACAAGCCACAAAAGAATTAAACGAATATATGAAAAAAATAGGAATGGACCCTTTTAATCCACCCGAAGGCTCTATGGAAGATGAAATGATTGATCAGATTATGGAACCACGAAAAGAGGGCCGTGTCAAAGAAGCCATGGGCGGACGTATTTACAAAGCAGACGGTGGTATCATGAACTTAAAAATGGGTGGTATGCCTGCTGAAATGGATTTACGAGGTGGTGGTTTTGTGCCGATTGGTGCAAAAGAAAAAGCTGACGATGTCCCTGCAAGATTATCAAAGAACGAATTTGTCATGACCGCTGATGCAGTAAGAGCTGCCGGTGGAGGAAGTGTTAACAAAGGGGCGAAAAGAATGTATGATTTGATGAATAAATTGGAGGCTAGAGTGTAATGGCAGAAGAACAAATTACCACGACGAAACCCGCGCCGTTTATAGAGGCGGCGGGAACAACACTAACAGAAAAACTCATGCCTTTATTAGGGCAACCTATTGATACTGCTGCCTTTGCTCCTAGTGTTGCTGCACAAGACCCATTACAACAACAAGCGTATCAACAAGCCTCAGGCCTTGGAGCGTTTGAACCTTTTCTAGCTCAAGCCGGTGCCGAAGCTACAGAAGCAGGACAGTTTGTAGGACCACAAGCCTATCAAGAATTTATGTCTCCGTATCAACAAGAAGTAATTGACACCTCTCTCGCTGCATTACAAAGAGAACGTGATATCGCAAGACAACAAATAGGGACAGGCGCTGCACAATTAGGTGCTTTTGGTGGTGGTCGTCAAGCGGTGCAAGAAGCAGAATTTGATGCCGCAACGGCATTAGGAAAAGCTCAATTGGAAGCACAACTTAGAGCACAAGCTTTACAACAAGCACAACAACAAGCCGCACAAACATTTCAACAACAACAAGCGTTATCACAACAACAACAAGGACTAGCACAACTAGCCCCACAATTAGCGCAACAAGAGATTTCAGGGTTACAACAACTAGGACAGCAACAACAATTACAATCACAAGCTGTTCTTGATGCCGCTGCACAAGCTGAAAGAGAACGAGCGTTTGAAGAACAACAACGATTAGGTTTTGTGGGTCAACAATTAACAGGATTGATTGGTGGATATCCTGCACAGCAAACTTTCCAAACAACCACAACTCCACCTCCAAGTCCATTATCTCAAATCTTAGGTGTAGGAGCGGGATTAACAGGAATCTTAGGTAACTTAGGAGTATTTGGTCAATGAGTAGAATTTTAAAAAGACCTATGTTTCGTGGTGGTGGAAGAGCGAACAGTAAAGGCACAGGCATCACATCTGGTCTTGAAAATAGAATAGGGTATTCAACGGCAGGAATTGTTGGTGGTGATCAAAATTATGGTCGTGTGAGAGTTGAACCGGGTGGAGAACCGCTTGATGTTTTAGGTTTTTTAAAAAACATATTTAAGGGAGAAAATGTTGGCGCAGGACAAATGTCTAGAACTCAAGATAAAAAAACTACAGATACAACCGATAACACAACTACAGCGACAACCACTACAGATACCACAGATGCTACCACAAAGGATGACACAACAAAAACAAACGATCAAAAAATTAAAACTGATATTGGAGAATATCCTGAAGGAATAACTGCGGGAAGAGTTGTAGAAACACCAAAAGACGACCCTTCTCCTAATAATCTATTTGATGATGATGATTTATATAATTTTAATGAACAAGAAATAAAAGAAAGAGCAAAAATATATGAAGAAATGTTAGGTAAAAGTAAAAAAGATAAATTTTTTGATGCTTTAATAGCAGCTGCTCCAGGGTTGTTAGAGGGTGATTACGCAAAGGCAATTGCAGGAGCGGGAGAAGCAACTCGAGATGATACAGATAGACAAGCTAAATTGTTAGCGATTCAAGAAGAAATTGAAATGAGAAAACAAAGACTGAAATTAAATACACCTACCACTTTGATGAGAAATATAGAATATTTACAAACACCTGATGGCGGTAATTTAAGTGTTGAAGAATCGATAAATAGATTAGCTCCGGTAGGAACTAGTTTTCAAAAAGACTATACACCAGGTAGACAGATTTTTGAATTTACAGAAGGTTTTCAAGATAACATAAATTCATTTATTGCTGATAATGCTGCTGGTTATGGACAAGGTGCGTTTTTAGCAACAAATTATCAAATTCCTGTAGCAAAATATTCTTTTAATAAAGACAATAAAAGAGTTAGAAATGAAATTGGAGAAGGAGAAATAGTTTGGGACCCTATAAATTTAGTTTTTATTGCAAAGAAAAAAGGAGATACTACAGACAAGTTTTTTGACTTTGATCAAAACAATCCTGCTGCTTCTGTTAAGGCAGTTAAGCAGTATGTTTATGGAGAATAATAAAATTGTCTAGAGCGTCTTATTTAAATAATCTTCTAGATGAAGAACGTAGAAAGATTAATGTAGGTGTTTCTGAAGTTCCTTCACAAGGGCTTGATGAACCTGAAACAGACATAGGAACTATTGAGTCTGTCTTAGCAGGAATAGCCTCTGGTGTATTTAAAATCCCAGAAGGCATTGTTTCTTTAGGAGCAGAGCTTTATGATTTAGGAGCAGATACAAATACAGCAGCTCAAGTAGAAAAATTTTTTGATGATATTAATCCTTTTGATGAAATAGCAGAAGCCACTACAGCAGGTAGGATAACAGAGACTTTAGTTAATATAGGTATTCCTGGGGGTATAGCGTTTACAAAAGGAACAAGTCTTGCAGCGAAAGCTCTTCGTGCTAAAAAAGCTAAAACATATTTTTCTTTAAATAAGAAAGATATGGATTTTACAGAGTTAAGAAGATATCGAGATCAAGCTACCAAATTAAATAAAAAAGAAAAAGCTATTAAATTTGGAACAGGTGCTTTTGTGGGTGGAGCTGCAGAGGGTGTTTTTGTTGCAGATGTAGAAAATGTTGGAACTATTAGTGATGCTTTTCAAGGAGGACCTGTAGATTTTTTAGCCTTGTCTAGAGGGGATGAAAACGATCCAGCAAGAGACTTAATTAACAGAGTTAAATTTGGTACAGAAGGTGCTTTGTTCACGGGATTAATAGGAGGCACAGGAGCTACAATAAAGAAATTAGCAAAAAGAACAGATAATTTATTAAGAAGTAATTCTGCTATTGATAGACTTTTAGGTAGAATAGGAGCAGGATTTAGAGCTTCTGGAAAAACAACACAAGAATATTTTCAAGCAACAAGAGCTCAAAAAGGAAAAAAGTCTAGAGACTTATACATAGCTCAAGAAATTTCTAACAGATTAGATAAAAACATAGACGCTATTTTTCCTTATTGGAAAAATGTTTTAAACAAAAAAGCAAAAGGTAAACAAAGAAGAGAAGCTTATTCTTTTATTAACGAAGCTTTGTTTTCAAAAAAAAATCTAAAAGTCGGTAGAACGGTAGATAAAAAAACAAAAGAAAATATTACAAAAGTTGATTTTGGTAAAATGGATAGAGACAAAGTTAATCAACTTATAAAATTTTTATCTGATAGTGGTGCAGGGACTAAAAATATGAAAGGCATAATTAATTCTTTGAATTCAATACGATCCGAATGGGGAAAGATGTTTTCTAGACTTGGAGGAAAATTAAAAGATAAAGATTTTGAAAAATTTGAAAAACAATTTAGTGACAAATTTAGAGATTATTTAGACGCCAGTTATGATATTTTTAAAAACGATTCTTTAATTCCGTTAGTAAATTATAAACCTTCTGAAGAAATTATTGAAAAAGCAATTGATGTATTTACAGCAGAAGCTAGAAAAACAGGAAGAATTTTAACTAGAGAGCAAGCGTTAAGTGATATTAATACAATTTTAAAAACAGGAGAACAAGGAACCAAATTACCCGACAACTTTGAAAGTATGTTTTTAAGAGATGATTACAGACCTGCTCCTATTTTTAAATTACCAGACTATTTTGCAGGGAAAACAACGGCTGATAGTTTTTCAAACACAATGAATAAAAAAGATTATGTTAGTTTAGGGAAAACACTTGATCCAAAGAAAAAAGAAATATTTTCTCAGTTATTAGGAAAAGATGTAGAAATAAATGGAAAAGTGTTAAAAGATTATTCTAATCCCATGATGACTATATTAGCAGGAACTCAAAGAATATCAGGACATCTTAGAGGAAATGAATTTTATGATTTATTATTAGACGCAAATAACAGAGCTAAAAAAGCAGGCAAACCTGGATTGTTTTTTAAAACAAAGGGAGCTGCAGAGAGGGCTTTAGGATCTAATAATGTTGTTCGATTAGTGGGTATAGACAGAGGTGGTAAGTATGCTGTGGGACCAAATCAATTATTCGATGAATACAAATATGTTGATCGTTTAACTTTTGAAGCGATGACAGAGTCAACTGAAATAACTAGAGGTTTGGGCCGAGAAATTTATAATCATTTATTTTTATATCCTAAAGCCACATCACAAATAGCTAAAACAATTTTTTCACCTCTAACTCATGTACGTAACTTTATAAGCGCAGGAGCGTTTGCCGCGGCCAATGGAATTATTCCTGGAGTTACCGTAAACCCAAAAGAATTTACACAAAATTTTATAAACACTTTTAGTGTTTTACGTGGAACAGACGCTGAAAAAGCTTATGCCAAGTTGTTGGAAAAGGGTGTTGTTAATAGTAGCGTTAGTTTAAATGATTTAAGAGGACTTCTATCTGATATTGATTATGGTAAAAGTTTTAGTGGTATAAAAGGTTTTAATCGTATGATGAAAACTCTTTCTAAAATAAAAAGAGTATCAGAAGATTTATACACAGCAGAAGATGACTTTTGGAAAATTACAACGTTTGCTACAGAAAGAGGAAGATTAGACAGAGCTTATAAAGCAGCAGGTATTACAAAAACAAAAGACGAAATTTTTGATGAAGCAGCAGACATTGTAAGAAATAATGTTCCTAATTATGATTACGTGTTTCAATTTGCAAAAGATACAAGAAGAGCACCTGTTGGTAATTTTGTATCTTTTCCTGCTGAGATATTAAGAACAGCTCCTAACATAGTTAGAAGAGCTCTTAGAGAAATTACAACAGAAGTGACAAACGATAATGGAGAACTTGTAAAACCTTTACGACGTATTGGTTTAGCGAGATTATTTGGATTTGGAACGACTGTTGTTGGAGTTCCTTATGGTGTACAAGAAATGTTTCAAAACTTATACGATGTTACAGAAGAAGAAATGGAAGCATTAAAAAGATATGTTGCGGATTGGTCAAAAAATTCTGTTTTAATTCCAATAAAAACTAAAGAAGGTAAATTAAAATACATAGATTTTTCTCACACTAATGCTTATGACACTCTTACTCGACCTATACAAACAGTTATAAACGCGGTAGCAGAAGGTCGAAATGATGAAGATGGGATTATGGATGATTTTATGAAAGGTCTTATTAATGCTACAAAAGAACTCGGTCAACCGTTTCTTTCAGAATCTCTTTGGACAGAGGCTTTATTTGATATATGGGCCAGAAACGGTGTAACTAAACAAGGAAAAGTATTATATACACCAGAAACACCTGATGGTGAAAAAATGTATAACATGTTAAAACATTTAATGAGCACTCAATTACCTGGTTCTTTAGCTGCCATTGAAAGATTAGATATTGCTTTTAAACCTATTGATGTAGTTAGAAGAGGAGCTGATGCAGACGTTAACGATTATGGACAAACATATGATGTAGGTTCTGAAGCGGCAGGTTTATTTGGTTTTAGAGCAATTGATGTAGATCCTGAAAGAGCGATTAACTTTAAAATTGCAGACTTCCAAGAAAGAGTTCGTAATTCTAGAAAATTATTTACTTCTCCTTTATTAAAAGGTGGTGTCGTACAGCCAGAGGATATTGTGGATAGATATATAGAAGCTAACAAAGCTTTATATAACAGCTACAATGAACTAAGAAGAGACTATTCAGCAGGAGTTAAATTGGGGGGTAATCCTGAATTATTACAAAATGCATTTATTAAACGAGGATTAAATAGAGATTTCAACGCCATGATTAATGGTGAGTTTAGACCTTTAAAAATATCAAGAGGAATTAGATTAGCTTTTCAAGAAAATGCTCAAGAGATCGGAGTGCAAAATCCTTTTGAAATTGTAGATTCTTATATAAATGATATTTTTTCTCTTCTTCAAGGAATGCCTTTATTAATGAATTCTTTACCCGAAATTCCAAATATATTTAAACAAGCAAATAGGCTTTATCCTGGTGACACTTATGAGAAATATATGGAAAGTAATGTACCGGGTGTATCTCCTACTATTGTAGGACCAAGTAGTAATTTAAACACACAAGCAATAGCACAGAAAGGACAGCAAGTATTTGGATCTAATGATCCTATATTCGGAGGTTAAAATGAAACTATCACAACACTTTAGTTATCAAGAATTTATTAAGTCACAAACAGCAGCAAGAAAAGGTATCAAGAATGAACCTGATGATGCTCAGTTATATAATATGAAAATGATTTGCGCTAATATCTTAGAGCCTGTCAGAGATAATTTTGGAGGACCTGTTATTATTACATCTGGATTTAGAAGTCCTGAGTTGTGTGTAGCCATTGGTTCATCTACGAACTCTCAGCACGCGAAAGGTGAAGCTGCAGACTTTGAGATACCTGGAATCTCTAACAAAGAAGTTGCTGATTGGATACATGCAAACTTAGTTTATGATCAATTAATCTTAGAATTTTTTGATGGCAAAGATCCGAACAGTGGTTGGATACATTGTTCTCACAAAGGTAATGATAATAGGAAACAATATTTAATTGCCTACAAAGATGAAAACAATAAAACTAAATACGCCCCAGCAAATCATCTTACTACTTAATCCAATTTAATAGTTCTTCACCCATAATCTCGTTGGCTATGTCTATTTTATCACGCAGGGCTTTGACGATTCTTTCATCAACAGTCTTTTCTGCAATCAAGTCTATGTAGGTAACGATGTTTTTTTGACCTATTCGGTGAGCTCTGTCTTCCGATTGTAATCTTTTTTCCAGGTCATAGTTGTTAGAATAGTAGATTACTGTGTTTGCGGCCGTAAGAGTGATTCCATAGCCTCCAGTTTGTGTATTTCCAACAAAATACCTAGTATTCCCATTTTCCGCTTGATACAGAGCAATATTTTTCTGACGTGTGTTTGCATCAATTGCACCGTAATATGCCACTGTAGAGTCATCTCCGTAGGTTTTTTTCAAGACTTCAACGATTTTTTCTATGTCATGCACATAATTTGCCCAAATAATGACCTTACCTTCCGTTTCTTCTAAAATTGATAACAATTCATTCATGCGATTGCTTTTGACCTCAGTGACGCTACCATCATCTGCCTTAAAATGACCACAAATAATTTGATGTAAACGCATCATCTGTGTAATGACATTCATTGTGCTCATGGTTTTACCTTTAAGTTCTGCTATCGCAGCTTTCTGCATCAATATATATAATTTTTTTTGCTCATCAGTAAGTTCGACTGTTCTTCGAACAAATGTTTTTTCTGGTAAGTCCAAACAATCTTTCTTCAAAACACGATAAGAAAAGTTTTCTAGTTTGTCTGATAGTTCATCGAGTCTTCGATAAGATCCAACAATCTGTACACGACGGCCACCAAAGTTTCGTTCTACCATGTGCGCGTACCGTGAACGAAAAGCATAATAAGATTCAAAACCTAAATGCCATTGATCCAAAAAATAACATTGT
>TARA_R100000278_G_scaffold25345_4_pt1 | contig 11848 bp, 23 predicted proteins | sample TARA_R100000278 | Tara Oceans TARA_R100000278 (sample SAMEA2620755) | marine metagenome | biome: marine biome (ENVO:00000447); feature: deep chlorophyll maximum layer (ENVO:xxxxxxxx); material: "saline water (ENVO:00002010), including plankton (ENVO:xxxxxxxx)" | depth 66 m | reverse complement strand
TTCAGAAAATATAGAAATTAGGATGGTGAAGAAATGAATGAAGTTGTAGACCCTAGAAGAAAATTGGGAACCGGACATTTTGATAGGAAACTCATGGAAAGGATGGTGGAACTATCAGTAGCAGATAATTATGAAGAGGCTGCTAAGGAATGGTTTGCTACAGGCAATGTGTATTGGGGAGGAATGGAAACTCCCGATTGGTGGGAAACTCCAAACAAGTGCCTTTGTGGACACAGGATTGTATATCACTTTGAAGTGCAAAATAGTGAAAATGGTAATATGATTATGGTTGGTTCAGACCACATCAATACTTACCAAATTATGAGGCACATTGTAGAAGAGAGAAGAAAGCGTGGTGAAACTGTTCATGAAGATGATATCACTGATGAAATGATTGATGAGTGGTTAAAAGAAAGAGTTGCTTCTATGATGCAAACTGCTTGGTGGCATAACTATGGAGCAGCCTTTGAGAAAATGTTTGACGCTATCAAAGAATATGATTTGAGAGTAAATGTCAGAATTAGAAAGTGGGAATACAATGCTCAGTATGGGGCTAAACTTCCTATAACTCAGATTAGAAAGGTTAGCAAAGGAACTCAGTTTGAAGATGATTATCAAATGGCTTCGATTGTGTGGAGATGGAATCATCCCGATAATCCTAGAGCGCAGATTAATTCTAGAGGATATCCGAATGAGAAACTTTGGACAGACCTACAATTGTTCTATTCTAAGATTGAAGAACACAAGGCTTCATGTGAAAAGGAAGACACTAATTTGGAAAAATTAGAGAACATTGAGGAGAAGCGTAAGCGATTGAGAGAATCCCAATACACTCTTCTTAGAGAAGATAGAGAAAGATTAGAGAATTCTCTAATTAAAGACAGGTGTGATTATTTCGATATTCCGGATATTACTCTGATAGATAGTAGTAGTCTCAATGAATATGAGACTAGATTCGTGAATGATTTGAGACACAGATTGAAAGGTAGTTTTAATTATCCTTTCTCTGAGAATACAATGAAAGTTTTGAAAAGAATAGTTAGTGGGGAAACGATGGAAGAACCCTCTACTTACAAACAACAAAGATACCTAGTGCGTCTAGGATATCAAGGAGATGTAAATTCCCTAAGTAAGTCTGAAGCAAGTAAAGCAATAGATGAATTGTTGAAGTCGGGGGCAGAACCCGAATATTGACGCAAGGCTTTATTAGGAAATGAAAAAGTAAAGAAAATAGGAGAAATGAATATGATAAGTTTGACAATATTAAATGAGACGGGACACACCTCGCTAACTCTAGAAATAAGCGAAGTGATTGAGCAAATCAACACCCACCCTACAGATTGGGTATTCGTTGATGGAGAAATGGTTTCGAGAGAAAACATCAACTCTATTGATTGGGAAACTGTTGAAGAAGTTGTTTTGACCCCTGCTATCGTAGGTGGTTGAATCACTAATACCAATGGGGGGAGGAGAAGAATACTTTTCCTCTCCCCCTCTTCCTCGGTGAGTAGGATGGCAAACAAATTGAAACTGTTCAAAAGTTTTGATGAATGTTGTGCCATAGTGGAAACTTTCTTTGAGGATTTATCTAGTTCCAATGTAAGGCGAGTAAAGAAAGCAATACGATTAGGAAAATCTTTTGAAGAAAAAGAAGCAACCTACCATGTTTTTCAAATCTTTAGAAGTTGTCTTTGGGATATTCCCGAAGCGGTTACTTTAGGATTTTCTGCATGGTTACAAACAGAAATACCTCAGAGAAGAAGGGCAATGGAATATCATGGGATGATATAATGAAAGAAAAAGACCCCGAATACGAAAAAAGTAGTTGGTCTTACAAAAATAGGATTGCTACAAAATGTAGAATATGCGGAGGGCAACTATTACTGCCCGAAGAAATGAAAAAAGAAGTTCATGCAGAATGCGATAAAAATTTGAATAATAATACATATGTGATGTGAATAAAATGAAAATGAGATTTAATGGAAAAAATATAGATGTTGAAATAGAAGTTCTAAGTGGGTATTGTTATCTAAATAATCCGAGCCACCAAACTATTCAAGGTAATAGTCAGAAAGGAACAGACTATCTACATCAAGGAATTACGGACACCATCAAGCATAGATTAAAACAATCTCCCAACTTTGAAGCAATTTTTAAGTTTGGAGATTTTCCTCTTCATGTAAAGAAAGATGAGAAGTATTATCTGAATGGAAAGATGTTTGGGCTAGAAGTTTGTTCTAACATCTTAGCAAGATTAGTTTATGCCTACAGTGTAGACACAAAAGATTTGTTCAAGGTATATTTCAAGTGCGTAAATATTCCGGAGAATATTAGGTATGCTCTAGAAAATAGAGTCCCTTATCACTTCTTTGAAGAATGGAAACAACAAGATGTAAGACTGAATGTTCAACAGATTTCTAATAATAGTTATGCTTTAGAAATATCTGATTCTGTTTGGGGAGAAATATCCTCAAAGGATTTAAACACCTTTATCAACTCCTACAGATTTAACAAGAAAAGGGGTAATTGGCATTCTTTATCTCCTAAGAAACTGTACTCTAGATTGATGGGAAGAGAACCCTCAGAAGGAGAACTAAAGTTGATGATTGCTTTCCTAAAGCAGAATAGAACTAGAGATATTGTAGAACAGAGAGCAAAGGAATTGGTTTCCGACATGGTGGCTAAATTCCCTAATAGGTTGTTTTACAAAAGGTTTGAAGTTGGGGATACAAAGATAAATCCAAAAGGCCGCTATGAAACATGGTCTGCTAGAAACAATGAGTTTATTTTTGTAAAGGGTAAACTCTACGATTGGAAGATTCAGAAAGCAAAGGAGTCCACTTCTAAAGAAGATAGGCAAAGTGTAGATGTCTATATTTATAATACTAGAAACGAGACTCTTCATGATGAAGATGGTAATGTTCTTTATGATGAAGATGGACATGCAATTTACAAAGAAAATTTTGGTTGGAAAGGCCCTATTTGTATTGATAATATGACGGCAGGTGGTGGAAACTCCATAGGAGACCAAATGGTTGCTAGAGCATTAACATTGATGAATGATACTATGGCAGTTCAATTAGTTGGAACAATTAAATCGTATATCAATAGAAAGGATATGTCTGAACACAGATTATCCTTTGACAATCTAGAGGAATTAATATGGCTTGCATAGAATGCGGCGAATCAGAATTTGAGTTCGATGAAAGACTAGGGGAAAAAATCTGCAAGTCTTGTGGGTTTGTTGAAATCTCTGAGAGATTTGAACAGAGCGTTTCTATGTATAATGCAGATGGTGAATTAATTAGAGAAGCCACCTTTAGAAATACATTAGGAACTACAAACAAGGGAAAATATGTTTCTTCTGAAACTAATATCCAAGTGGGATTGGTTTACTGTAATCTAGTATTATCTAGTATTATGGTAAATCACCCACTAAGGGATAGAGTAGAAGAATGTTACATATCTTGCTTTAGAGGACATGTATTCAATAACTTATACAGTTATGAAACAAGGGCAACTGCTCTAGTCTATTATGTTCTCAAGGAAAACAACATTCCTGTAAAACTAGCAGATGTAAGAAAAGAGTTTGATTGCGATATGCGAAAGGTGAACAAACTAACTAGAAAGATTGCCACCCATTTCGGAAACTCTTCTGTATATGCTAAAGACAATACTGTTAGAGAGTTGGATTTATTGAGTAGAGAAATACTTGACACTGCGGAATACATTTCGCTTTGTCAAGAATTGCACATTACTTTAATTCCTAAACTAACAGATTTTACCAAAGGCCGCACTTATTGTGCCGCAATATGTTTAATCGTAGCCACTGCGAATTTGTTAAACATTAAACAAAAAGACATTGCTGAAAAGAGTGGATTCAGCACAGTAACCATAAGGAAGCAAGCACAAGAGTTGCTTTCTTTCTTGGGTTTTAATTCATTAAAAGAAATAAAAGGAAAGGTGATAAGATGATAAAAGAAGAATGGTATGAATATTATGTATATTTAGAAGACCTCAGACAAAGCGGAGTAACTAATATGTTTGGTGCTGCTCCATATTTGCAAGAAGAGTTTGACTTAAGTAAAAAGGAAGCAAGAGAAATTCTAGGCAATTGGATGACTAATTATGAAGAACTATTAGAGAAAGAAATAATTTCGAGGGATTGAAATGAGAAAAATATTGATTATAGGAGCAGGAGGAATCGGTTCGTTTCTAATTCCTATTCTAGCAAGAACAAAATTGTATAAGATTAGAGTAGCAGACCCCGATATTGTGGAGAAGAAAAATCTACCTTATCAGAATTATGAAGAGGGGGATGTTGGTAAGAATAAGGCCAAAGTTATGTATGATAGATACATTTGTGAGGGCATGATACCCCATCCTATTCTAACTGAAAGGCAATTGAAAGGATACGATTTAGTTATCTCTTGTGTAGATAATCTGAGTCTAAGAAGAACCCTTTACAGAACAGATGTTAATTGGTTAGACTTGAGGGCACAAGGTCGCAATGCAGCGTTTATTAGTTCTGATGCAGACCCTAGCCAATATGATACTTTACTAGCAGGGCCGGATGGTTCATTTTCTTGTCAAGGAGATAGTTGGGATGGTTCTAATAAGAATGTTCATTTCATGCAATGTGCGATTGCAGGAATAGCGGCACAATGGATTCAAAGATACATGAATGATGAAGAAGTGAAAAACTTTGGAGTCTTCAATATCTGATGTAATGATTAATAAGGTGATAAATATATGACTAATATAGAGAGAGAAGATATGAGCGAAGATTACGATAATTCCTACAAGGTGGGAATAGTTGCACAGTGGGAACTTAAGAAGAAAGTTACAGACGAATTTCTTAATGAGATTTGGAAGGCTTCTACAGAAGTATTGCCACATTTAGAAGTGCAAGTTGTAGTTGATGCAAATGACAAATTACACATTAGTAGCGGTAGTCCATCCTATGTTGATTTTCAAATAAATCCTGTAGGAATGAAGTTGCCGATTAAATGTTGGATTCATACACATCCTTTCGGCCAAGCCTATTGGAGTGGTGTAGATTGGAGAACTATTGATACTTGGAGACCGATGATGAAGAAGGCTATTGTTCTCGGTAATAATCAAAGAGGAATTTGGTATAATACTTTGAAAGGCAGGAATTGGATTTGGGAAAGCGGTGAAGTTCAACAGATGAAAACAGGACACATGATTGATGTATGTTCCGAATGTCTGTTTAACGAAAGACTACTAGAGATTCTTTTGGACATGGACTACTTAGATTATACAGATTTGCAAAAGGCAAGACAATATACGGAGTTGGAAATGAATGAAGTTTAGACATCATAGAATGCTCAAGTTTCTATTAGAGGATGTAGAAGTGGGCCAAGTTATTGATACGACAATTGCTCTCGATATTCTAGTGGGAAAAAAAGGACAAAGGCCGAATGGCCCTAGAAGAGCAACAAGATATGCTAACATGTCATTTATTCCCGATAAGGCTGCTATGGCCTATGTTCTAAATAATGCAAAGGAAAACTTTGTTTGCGAAGGAACATTTAGAAAAAGAAAGCAGTGGAGGAGAATCGCATGATTCAATGGCTGCTTCGTAAAACAATTAATGGAATGGGTAGAGTCTATGTGATTCTAGACTCCTTCCTAAAAGACGAAGGTGGGCCAATTCTAGGATTAGAAATAGACGATGATTTTGAAAAGATGAATCGTAAACAGTTATGCAGATACATCGAGCATAAGTTTGGTTGGGAAGATGATGAGTTTTGGTATTTACATTCTACTAGAAAAATTAGAGTGTGTTGCCAAATCGCAAGAAATAATAATTTTAAGGTGAAGAAGAAATGATTAGAACAATAGGAAATTGGGTGGCTATTAAGCCATTAATAGAAGAAAGCAAAAGCGGGATTGTTAGCGAAAGTTTGGATAAAGGAATAGTCGTTAATGATGGCCCTGTATGGATTAGAGATTTAGCCGACTCTAACAAAGGAATTGGAAGATTGGTAGTGGGTGATAAAGTTCACTTTGATGTAAATAAAGTTCAGCATAAGGAACAAGATTATTGGATAGTTCACATAGATAATATCTATGGGGTGATTAAATGAGATTCTCAGAATACGAAGATATGAGAGCAGCAGAAACTAATGAAATAAAAACGATTAGAATAATATTAGAACAATATGGAGTTTCTGATAATGATGGATTAGTGAATTATGTTCATGCTATTTTACAAGACAACGATAGGATGAGGAAAAGAATAATTCAAATTAACAATTTAACAAAGGGGTATAAAGCATGATTTTTGGAGAAGAAGTAAAAGAAAAACTATTACAGGGAATTAACCTTGTAGCAGATACAGTAAGACCGACACTAGGCCCACAAGCACACAATGTAATCTTACAAGGCAACCCTCCAATTATTATTAATGACGGAGTTACTATTGCTAAGTATGTTTCACATCCCGACCCATATGTTTCTATGGGAATTAAACTAGTTCAGAACATTGCTGCTAAGGCTCAGTCGAATGCGGGTGATGGAACTACTACTGCCTGTTTAGTAGCAGCGGCTCTTTGTAATGGTTTATCTAAATATGAAATAAAAGATATCTACACTGTTAAAAAACATTTAAAACAAATTCAAAATACAATAATTTCTGCCTTAGAAATACAAACTAGACAGATAGTTGATGGGTCAATATTAGACATTGCCACGATTGCATCTAATAATGATAAGGCAATGGGCAAACTAATTTCTGATGTTATAGATGTTGTTGGTCGTGATGGAATTATTACAGTAAATGAAGGTAATCAATTAGAGACATCCTTTGAAGTTACAGATGGATTAGAAATAGATGAAGGATACTTTAGTCATCTTATGGCAAATGACCCTTCGGGTATTTGTGAATTGAACAATCCGCTAATTCTAGCAACCAACAAACACTTGATTAATTTCGCAGATATTCTTCCCGCTTTGGAAATTGCTTCTTCTAAAGGAAGACCAATTCTAATTTTTGCAAAGGCAATACAAGGTTCTGCTCTTAACAATACAGTAATGAATATTGTAGATGGAAGGATACAGGCTTGTATTGTAAAGGCTCCTAATTTTGGAGATGCACAATTAGATGAGTTAGGAGATATTTCTGCACTAATGGGTGGTAAAGTATTCAGCGATGAAAACAACGATGACATTACTACCGTGTCCTTTGAAGACTTTGGCTCCTGTGAAAAAGCCACTATTACTTCTGCTACTACAGTATTGATTGGTGGAAAAGAAAATGTTGAAGATAGAGTTTCTTCTTTGAAACTGAGATATGAAGAAGCAGATTCTAATTATGACAAGTTAAGACTACAGAAGAGGATGAGTAGGCTTCAAGGTGGAGTTGCAGTAATTACTGTAGGTGCAGGTTCTAGCATAGAAATGAGAGAAACTAAGGAAAGATTAGACGATGCGATTAATGCAACAAAGGCTGCTTTATCTAGTGGTATTATTGTTGGTGGTGGGCTAGGTCTTGCTAACGCAGCAACTAATCTAAGTGGTTCCATCAATCCTAGACTAGAAGAGATTGTTGCCGATGCTCTTTTCCATCCTATTAGATATTTATCGGGTCTTCCAATAGAACATAATGGGAAACACATTTCTCTAGCAATGGATAATACCTATGGGTTCAATGCTCTATCTAGAAAGATGGAAGATTTATTGGAAGCCGGAGTTATTGACCCTGCTAAAGTTACTATCAGTAGTTTTACTGTTGCAATGTCTATTGCAATTCTATTCTTAACTACAGATGTGGCAGTATTGTTGGAGGAATAGACATGTTCGATGACAAAGAAATCGAAAGAATGACCATTGTTTATACTGATGGCTCTATGACCATTCTAACTAAAAACAAAGATGGTTCTCTTAATGTTGAGAGGAGAGAGAAATGAGTATAGTTTTCTGCCCAATTTGCACTAGCAATATGATTCCTACTAACTTTCAAGTTGCACATGGAATTACACTAACACCTGCTATATGTGCGAAGTGTTTGCATGGGAGTGAGGAAGAATGAATAAAAGAGCCGTAACTGTAACTTTACCCGCTCCACATGCGGCAGAAGTAAAGTGCCCTATTTGTGAAGGAAACAAATGTAAAGTATGCAAAATGACAGGGATGATGAAGATTAAAGTTGCTCCAAAAATACCTATACAGAGGGCACACATCATCAAATATGTTGTAGAAAATATACACGAAGTTGCAGGAGAGTTGACTAGGATGTATGGATTAACTCCCGAAATACAAACAAAAGAATTACACGAAACAGAAACCGGACAATATGAGATTGTTCAAATTTCTAGTTTGGGTGGTGCTTGTTGGGTAGTTAACAGATTAGACCGATTAGATACTCCTAGATATTTTACATCAAGGAGCGACTTAGAGAAATTTAAACAGGGGTGGATGGATTGAGCGATTTAACATTACAAGGAAGAGTAGTTAGAGATTCTACGAATGAAATACAAATTTACTCGGGGGAGTATTGGAAGAAACAAGTAGTTGATTTTAGATGGTATCAAAATGATAAACCAACTAAGAAAGGTATTCGCATGAATATGGAAGAAGCAAAAAGAGTACATATGGTACTAACAAGAATTTTACATGAGGCTGATATAGATGTGGAAATGGATTAATATTTTTAGGAAAGAAGACGAGTTTACAAAGTGGGCTAAGAAATTAGAGAAGAGACTGAAAGGAGAAATGAAGGAATTATTTAAAGAGGCATGGACTAATGCTCAAGGCTTGAATGAGACTGTAAGGGCTTCTTTTGTATTCTATTGGGAATTGAGAAGTAGTGCTACACAATTACATCATGTGGCACAACCTATGACTATTGGATATCTTGCTTATTTGGCAGATGGCGCACAGGCTATTGAGAGAATGGATATTGTTGAGATTCTAAATAATATGATTAGGAACATTCCTAGAATCAATTCGGAAATCAACAATGGTATTCTTGTGGCTTCAGAACCGGAAGAAGGTGTAGAAGACGAAGAAGGTGTAGAACATGAAGAAGAGTGATTACATCACAATCGCTAAGAAACTAATGGAGATTGCAGATAGCGGAATAGGAGATGTAAAAATGCCCTCTATTAGAGCGTGGTATTTTAACAGGGAAGAAAGAAATCTTCTTAGAGAATTAATTATGAAATGTAATGAGGTTGAGATTTATGAGATTTGCGAGACTGATGGAAGCGACGGAAGAGTTGAATCCGAAAAGAAAGGTAAGTTTAGTTTCCAAAGAATGTGAACACTTCGATAGGCCTTTGCTATTTTCTATATTAGCAATGGAATATCCTTCCAATAATATTGGGGTACAGAAAGCAATCAAGTGGGTTTCTTCCGCATTGGAAATATGGGAAGATGAAACTACTAGTGCATACAAGGCGTATTCTGATTTAGGACAAGCAGTATATCTTTTAGATATATCTAAATTAAATGATGAAGAGATTACTCTGCAAGGTTTTTATAATCTCTTAACTTTAGATTGTGGAGGAATTAGTTCTGATTCCTTTTCTTTAATAAAAGAAAAATTGCTTACAATGTCTGCATTAGAAAGAAAGTGGTTTATTCGATATTGGTTGAAGATTTCGAGAAACGGTATCAATGAAGGATTAGTAAAGAAGATGATTGCCAACTGCTATGACAAGAAATTGTCCGAAGTAAAAACGCACACTAATTTTAATTCTATATTCGATACTTGTACTTACTATGAAATGGGTGAGACTCCACCAACTAATCTTAGTCATGGTAGATTCGTAAAGCCGATGCTTGCTAAAGAACTACCCATGAAAGAATGGCCTAAGAATAAAATTGTAGATTACAAGTACGATGGAAACAGATATCAAATTCACAAAGAAGGAGACAATGTAATCATCTTCAATAGAAAGGGTGGAATAGTTACTCAGCAGTTTCAAGATGTAGTAGAAAGAGTGAGAGAATACAATGTTCATTCTTGTATCCTAGATGGGGAGATTTATCCAATTAAAGAAGATGGCTCTCCTGCTGAACACAAACTTATGGCAACTAGAGTTCATTCTAAAAACCATGAAGAGGCAAGAGAAAAGGTACAAGTCAAATGGGTTATTTTCGATTGTCTGAAGTTCGGTAAAGATACTATCATGAGCCTACCTTATTCTGATAGAATAATAGCGGCTAAGACACTACCCGACCAAGCACATAGAATGGAAGATGGAGATGTTTTGGCATTTTACAATAGAGCAATTAATGATGGCTTTGAAGGAATTATTATCAAAGATGCGACTCTTCCCTATGAAGCAGGTAAGAGAAGTAAAGGTTGGGCTAAGTACAAACCTCCTAGAATAGAAGTGGATGTAGTAATTACTTCTGCTAGATACGGAGAAGGAAAGAGAGGAAATGTATTCGCTTCCTTCGATATTGCAGTAAAGGGTGATAACGACTATATTCCTGTAGGTTCTGTTGGAACAGGATTTACTGAGGCCGAATTACTCATGCTAACAAATAAATTGAGGACTACTATTGAGAAGTATAATGATGGAGTTTACTACTTCCTTCCTAGAGTTGTCTTAGAAGTAAGTGCAGATTTAGTTACAAAGGATAAACATGGCAATGTAGGTTTGAGATTCCCAAGAATGAAAAGAATTAGAGATGACAAGTTCGCTTCTGATATCAATACAGAGGATGATTTAGAAAGGTGGATTTGATGTATAGAAGGTCTATTTCTGAATGGGCAGAAAAATATGGTTCTGCTACTGCATTTTCATTTATGCTTTATTCAGAGATATGGGATGACGAAATAGCCACACTTGCAAGTGCCCTAACTCTTTCTCTATTTGCCGAAGGAATGCAGATGGAATTCCAACTATTAGTAGAAGAAGTAGATACAAAGAAAGCATTAGCACTAAAAGACCATAGAGGCACATCTTTACAAATTGTCTTCCCCGAAACAGTTCTCAGTCTAGAGAGACTAGTTAGAAAGACAACGAATGTTTGTATGGATGCTTTGGCTATCAAATACAAATTCATAAGTTCGAAAGAGGTGGTTAACCATTCATAGTAAAGATATGTTAATTGGAATATTTATCGGTCTCGCAAATTGCGACATCCGTATAGAATCCAACTACAGAAGTAATTTGGGCTATCAAGTAAAACCTAGATTGCAAGTTAGGGGGGAAATTGATTTTTTAAACGCTTTACAAAGAAGCCTACTACAACATAATATTGTAGCCAAGATAAAAGAGAAGGAGTCTACGGTAAGACCAAAACCAATTCTTAGAATAACTAAGATTTCAGATTTACACAAAATATGTGAAATGATTCCACAAAGTTTAGCCGACGCTAGAAATCAGTGGGCAGAATTTAGAACCGTGATAGAGATAATGAATAATAAAGAACATCTAACATTAGATGGCTTGGATAGAATATTAATAATTAAGGGTTTGATTTAATGGGGCTTAAAGATATAAATAAAGATAGAACAATAGTAATTACCGGAAAACATGGTAGCGGTAAATCTACTATGGCAAAGGAGATGTTTGAAGATGCTATTATCTACTACGCTAATGATATGGAAATACATGATGTCTTTTCACTACCGAAAGAAAGAGGAATAATTATTGAAGATATTCACTACAAGCCAAAGACAGATGAGATTCTAAATGTTCTCAGAAACTATGGCGGTACTGTAGTAATGACTTCTCTAAATCAAAAAGATGTTCCTTCTTCTATTAAGAATATGGTTAAGTTCAAAAGAGCAGGCAAAACTGAATATCTTAGAGATGAGATTAAGGAATTAGCACCTAGAGGCGAAGAACCATTCTCTAATGAA
>TARA_R100000278_G_scaffold122532_2_pt1 | contig 11978 bp, 11 predicted proteins | sample TARA_R100000278 | Tara Oceans TARA_R100000278 (sample SAMEA2620755) | marine metagenome | biome: marine biome (ENVO:00000447); feature: deep chlorophyll maximum layer (ENVO:xxxxxxxx); material: "saline water (ENVO:00002010), including plankton (ENVO:xxxxxxxx)" | depth 66 m | reverse complement strand
GCTTTTTTGATTGTTGATGAAGCACAAAACTTGACAGCACACGAATTAAAGACTATAATAACAAGGGTAGGACATGGAACTAAGCTCGTATTAACAGGAGATGTTCAGCAGATCGACAACTCGTATGTGGACTCAGTATCTAACGGATTGACTCATGCTGTTGAGAAGTTTAAACAATACGACATAGCAGGACACATAACACTTACCAAGGGCGAAAGATCAAAACTAGCAACATTAGCTTCGGAGATTCTATGAAAGATTACATTTTTGAGAAAATCAAAGACACTACACGGCATTTTAAGTTTGGGAATGTCCCTGTACTTCAGAGGGATGAACTAACAAATAATGTTGATGGTCAAGCTGTCTTTCGATCTATTGAAGATGTTATTCCCTCAAAGTTTTTCAAAGGATTGAAGGGAGTTGAGATCGGACACCAGGATGTATTTGATTATCGTGATGCTAACGCTATCTATAAGGATGGAATCTTTTATATTACCCACGAGCAGGACAACGCTGCTGATTTGATTGATGATATCATTCATGAGTTTGCTCACCACGTAGAAATGCTTTATCCAGAGGAAATCTATGGGGACCAAAAGATTAAGAAAGAATTCTTGAAGAAACGAGCACAACTAGAGTTTGAACTTAAATCAGAAGGTTATTGGACAAACGAATATGACTTTTCAAATCTAAAGTATGATCAGGACTTTGACCAATTCCTATATAAGCGAGTTGGTAAAAATATGCTAAAGATGGCTACTGCTGGTCTGTTTGTCCGTCCTTATGCTTCTATTTCTCTCCGTGAATATTTCGCAACAGGATTTGAGCAGTACTTTTTGGGGAACAAAGAAAAAGTAAAACGAATTAGCCCCGAACTATATAACAAGCTAGAAGAACTTAGCAACTAAGAAAGTGGTTATACATTGGCTGGAAAACACATCTCCTATTCGGAGTGGAAGAATTGGGTTATTTGCCCATACTACCACAAACTTACCTACATTGATAAAGTCAAGCAGTTTGAAGGAAATATTTATACTGCTTTTGGAAAGGCTTTACATACCCTGTGTGAGGAAACTCTCACAAAGACTGAGCAGTATAGGTCTCAGGAAAAGATCACTACCCTGCTTAAGGAGCAGTTTGTAAAGGAACTCAAAGCCCTGCCGGCTGAAGAACAGCAGCGAGCAGTCAATGAGTTTGATTTAGAGAAATGGAAACAACATGGGATCGAAATTGTCCCTGATTTGTTTAGAACTCTTTCAGAGAAGTTTGGCAAATTAGGTAAGGATTGGCATGTACTAGCTGCCGAGGAGCAACTCTATGAGCCTATCACAGAATTTACGGAAGCAGACAAAAAATTTAAAGGTTTTATTGACCTTGTGGTTCACACTAAGAAAGATGAAAAAGTACACCTCATTGACTGGAAGACTTGTTCGTGGGGCTGGAAACCTCAAAAGAAGAGCGACAAAACTCTAGCATACCAGCTAGTTTTCTACAAACACTTCTACGCTCAAAAATACGACGTCAATCCAAAGGATATTGAATGTCATTTTGTTCTGCTTAAGAGAACGGCAAAGCCAGGGAAAAAAGTAGAGTTTGTAAGAGTAACAGCAGCAAAGAAAAGAACTAGCGACGCTATGAAATCTTTGACTACAGCCCTATACAACATTACAAAAGAACGATATATTAAGAACAGAAATTCGTGCGTAGAGTGTAAACAGCGCCCTGGCGTGTGTGAATTCTATAGGACGGAATATTGCAAATGAGGTATTAAAATTGGATAAAAAGATTACAGTTCTAACAATTAGCGACCATCCGCTTCTGCCTTCTGGTGTCGGAACACAAACAAAATATGTTATTGAAGCGCTCCTGAAGACGGGGAACTTTAATGTTATTTCACTTGGTGGTGCAGTTAAGCATAATGATTACACACCGACTAAGGTAGAGGGATATAAAGGGTCCTGGGAAATCTTCCCAATTGATGGATATGGAAACCAGCAACTCATCAAGTCTTTTATTAATGATAGAAAACCAGATATCCTATACTTTATGACTGACCCACGTTTCTATGAATGGTTGTGGTCTATTGATGATACGGTAAGACAAAATGTTCCAATGGTTTATTACCATGTTTGGGATAATTATCCTTATCCACAATTCAATCAAAGGTTTTATGAATCCAACGATGTGATCGCAACTATCTCAAAGGTAACCAGCGATATTGTTCAGACAGTAGCTCCAGGCGTCGAAGAACATTATGTCCCACATGCTGTTGATTCTAATATCTTTAAACCTCGCCCAGAAAACGAAGTTCAAGAACTTCTAAAGCTTAATAAGCCTTTGCAGGATAGATTTATCTTTTTGTGGAACAACAGAAATGCAAGAAGAAAGCAAACTGGTAGTTTACTATTTTGGTTCAAAGAGTTTTTGGATTTAGATGAAGTTGATAGGGATAAAGTATCTTTGTTTATGCATACAGACTCCAATGATCAACACGGACAGCCATTAAAATATATTATTGAGCAGCTAGGCTTTCAAGAAGGAGAAGTAATCCTTTCAGAGAATAAGTTAAAGCCACAAGATCTAAGTCTTATTTACAATATGGCAGATTGCACAATAAACATTTCTGATGCTGAAGGTTTTGGTCTAGCAACTTTAGAATCTCTGTCGAGCGGGACCCCAATCATTGTTAATATGACTGGTGGCTTACAGGAACAAGTTACAGACGGCGAGAACTGGTTTGGGATTGGATTGCAACCTAGTTCAAAAGCAGTCATTGGTTCACAAGCTGTTCCATATATCTTTGAGGATCGACTCAATAAAGACGACTTTATTGCTGCAATGCTAGAGATGTACAAAAAGACTCCCGACGAGCGCAAAGAGCTTGGAAGAATGGGACAAGAACATGTAAAGAAAAACTATTCTTTTGAAAACTTCGAGAAACAATGGGTTGACCTAATGACCAGCGTTCATGAGAATCATGGATCATGGGAAACAAGAAAAAATTACAATAACATCAAGGTGGAAGTAATATGAGCACAAAGACAAAAGTCCTTTTAGTAGGTCCAATCTGTAATCAATCTGGCTATAGTGAACATGCGAGAACAATACTAGATGCACTACTTGATAATCAGGATAATATAGATTTGTATGTTCAGAATACGCAGTGGGCTACTTCTACTTATGACACTAAGTATTTCGATAAGTACAAGCCCATCCTAAAAAAGACAGAAGCCCTCTTTTTATCAAAGCAGGACGCAAAAGGCAATGTCCACCTTAATGGTTTTTTTGATGCATCGTTTCAAGTTAAACCACCAAATGAGTTTGAAAAGATTAGCGATAACGACATTGGTGTTACAGCGGCTCTGGAGACTACGAAGGCACCTGTTCAGTGGATTCCTAAATGTAATATGATGAATCATATCTTTGTTGTTTCTAATCACGCCAAAAAGAACCTTGAAAATACAAAAGATGCTAATGGTAACAAGATAAGCACTCCTATAACTGTTATTCCATTTGGGTACAATAGTAAAATAGAGAAAGAAGATGTTTACGATAAGGTGCCTATCACAACAAGTTTTAATTTCCTTAGTGTCCTGCAAATGGCACCAAGGAAAAACTTTGAAAATATGCTGAAGTGGTTTATCGAAGAGTTTGAAAATGATAGTGATGTGGGACTAGTTGTAAAGACACAACTAATGAACAACAGTACTATGGACTTCCACAATATCAAGACACGCTTAAGGGTTCTTGCAGACTCTATCTCTAAGAATAGAAAGTGTAAGATATATCTTTTGCATGGCAACTTTTCTGAAGAACAGATGGTTGGACTTTATGATGATAGCGTTGTTGATTGTTATCTAAGCCTGACTCATGGAGAAGGTTTCGGTATTCCTATCTTTAATGCAGCCTGCAATGGCATTCCAGTTATTGCTACTAATTGGTCAGGTCATCTAGACTTTTTGAGGGCTCCATCTAAAAATAGGGCTGGAAATACTAAGTTGAAAAGCCATTTCCTAAAAGTTGATTATGATATTATGCCAGTTCAAGATAAACACTTAATGCCAAACTTGATTACCAAAGAATGTGAATGGGCATATCCAAAAGAAAAGTCATTCCGAAAAAATCTAAGATTTATCCGCAAGAACAAAGATCAGTTTGTTCCTGATGCAGAATCCTTGAAAGAGTATTTACGAAACAAATATAGCTCTGAAAATATTCACAACAAGTATAAGGAAGAGATTAGCAAGAATCTCCCTGAGAAGTCGAAACTTCAAGATGAAGTTGAGAAAATGTTCTCGCAACTGTCGGTTTAGAAATGATAATATTTGTAAGTGATGCTTTTGCTGATGAATACCAGGGTGGAGCAGAATTAACATCCGAGGCTATCCTCAAAGGGACAGATTTACCAGTTCTAAGACTAAAGTCCTCAATGATTACTAGAGAGCACATTATGAGGCTATCTAGACACTATTGGATTTTTGGTAATTTTTCTCAAATATCTTATGATCTTTTATGGGAAATAACAAACAACCTGAAAGCATATTCTATAATTGAGTATGATTATAAGTATTGTAAACTTAGATTGCCCAACAAACATCTACTCTATAATGAAGTTTGCACTTGCGAAAAAACATCAGATTCAAAACTAATATCACTATTTTATCATCATGCTAAAACATTGTGGTTTATGTCGGAAGACCAAAAGAAACTAATTATTGATAAGTTTCCATTTTTAGATAAAGAGACTTCTAAAGTTTTAAGCTCTGTGTTCTGTGAAGACACATTGAATAAATTTGAAGATCTTTTTAGGAACTCTAAAAACCGAAGTGAGAAGTGGTTAATACAAGATTCTCAATCGTGGGTAAAGGGAACTCAAAATTGCATATCTTACGCAAAAGAGAACAATATTGATTTTGAAACATTCTCAGGGTTAACTTATGACCAAATGCTTAGCAAATTTGCATCTTCAAAGGGATTCCTCTTTATGCCAAATGGTCCCGATACATGCCCAAGAACTGTTATCGAGGCTAAGCTCTTAGGTTGTCAATTAAGTTTAAATGAGCATGTTCAGCACAAAGATGAAGAATGGTTTTCTGGTACCCGTGAGGATTGTTTAGAATACCTTAGAGGTAGGGCAGAATTATTCTGGGAGACTAACAAGGAGTATATTCCTTATAAAATACCGTCGAAAAACAATCTCAAAGAGGAGACGCATTTTAAAATAATCGTTCCATCTTATAATTGTGAGGATTGGATAGCTAAAACAGTTGATAGCATCGTGAAGCAAAGATACGAAAATTATGAATGTGTTATTGTTGATGATATTTCAACTGATAGGACATATGAACTATCTAAACAATTAACAAAAGATTTAGATAAATTTACGGTGGTAAAAAACAAGGAAAAGAAATACGCCCTAAGAAACATTAATGACACGATCGAGGAGTTATCGCCAGATGACGAAGATGTTATAGTTCTATTGGACGGCGATGATTGGTTTTCCACTCCAGATTCACTATCTCAATTAAATCAGTATTACCAACAAGAGGGCTGCTATATGACATTTGGTAGCTTTGTTAGATATCCAGATGCTTTTATCGGTCCAGAATCAAGCGAGTACTCTGAAGAAGTTATTAAAACTAACTCTTTTCGGGATGATGAGTGGAGAGCGTCTCACCTAAAAACTTACAAAGCGTTTCTTTGGGACAATATAGACAAGACCGACCTTAAAGATAGTCAAGGGAATTTCTATGAAAGCTGTTATGATCAGGCAATCATGCTTCCCATGTTAGAAATGAGTGGAGAGAATATCAAGTTTATCCCAGAGGTTCTCTGTGTTTATAATGTTGGGAATCCTAATGCGATCAACAAAACAAAGGAAGAAAAACAATATAGGAATAAACTAGAGATAAGAGGCAAAAAAAGATACCAAAGGTTGAATAAATGAAATTAGCTTTAGAGAATGTTAATCTTTCCAGTCAGAATGGACCAAATTCATTTGCAAACAAAATGGTCCCTCATATAATCAAGGGCGGAAACCAGATAGTATCCTTGCAAGAGGCTGAGATATCTTTATGTTTTATAGAGTCCTCGTCAACAAATAAAAGAATCCCAAGAGTTCAAAGGTTGGATGGAATCTATTACAACAATAGATTTGATTATAATCAGCAAAATGCAAACATACTTCGAACATATAAAGAGTCTGACGGGATAGTCTTTCAATCCAAGTATGGTAAAGATCTAGTTGTTTCTTATTTTGGTGAACCCGAATCATATGAGATTATTCACAACGGTGCAGATTTAGATACTATAGAGAAAATACCAGCCCTAGAGAATACAACTGGTGGCAATATTTGGTCTTGTGCGGCTTCATGGAGACCTCATAAGCGACTTGATCAAAATATCAAATATTTTTTGGAGCATAAAGAAGAGAATGATGTTCTTATTGTTGCGGGACAAACCCCAAAAATAATTGAAGATAAAAGTATTGTCTATATAGGTCAACTAAACCAACTTCAGTTGTATTCCCTTTATAAAGCATCTAAGAATTTTATTCATCTTGGCTGGCTGGATTGCTGTCCAAATGTGGTAGTTGATGCTAGGGCTTGTGGAGCAAAGGTCATATGCTCAAGTTCAGGAGGAACTAAAGAAGTTGCTGGCAAGGATGCAATTATTATTCAAGAACCTGAGTGGGATTTTTCCCCTATAGATTTATATAACCCTCCTGAATTAGATTTCAGCAACCACATTAACAATGAGATAATAACAGAGTATGATATGAAAGGTATTACTAAAAGATACCTGTCTTACATGGAGAAATTTTTATGAGGTGCTTGGTTACTGGCGGCGCTGGTTTTATAGGCAGCAATTTGGTAGATAAGTTAATCAATGAGGGGCATGAAGTCGTAATCATTGACAACTTATCAACTGGTAAAACAGAAAACATTAACCCAGCCGCTGAATTTCACGAACAAGATATTACATCAACAGAAATATCACATCTCTTTAAAGATGTTGAAGTAGTGTTTCATACAGCAGCCAAAGCAAGGGTTCAGCCATCGATTGAGGACCCTTTGTCTTTTAACAAGGTCAATGTTGAGGGAACTTTAAATATATTAAAGATGGCAGTGGACAACGGCGTGAGAAGGTTTGTGTATAGTGCATCCTCCTCAGCTTACGGGGACACAGAAAAAATGCCAGAGGTTGAGACAGATCCTGTTAATCCTCTTAGTCCATATGGGGTCCAAAAACTAATTGGAGAGTTGTATTGCACAATGTTTCCAAAAGTGTATGACATAGAGACTGTCTCTCTTCGGTACTTTAATGTTTATGGAGAGCGTCAGCTTTTGGAGGGTGCTTACTGTCTGGTTATGGGTATATTTGCTCGACAAAGACTAAACAACGAGCCTATGACAATTAATGGAGATGGTGAACAAAGAAGAGACTTTACGTATGTGGGTGATATAGTTCAAGCGAATTATCTAGCTGCTATCTCTCCAAACGTTGGCAACGGTGAAGTTATAAATGTAGGCAACGGCGATAATAGGTCTGTTAATCAAGTCGCTGACATGATCGGCGGTCCAAGAATTCACAGAGATCCTGTCATTGAGCCATCTTGCACTTTGGCTGATAACACTAAAGCAAGAGAATTGTTGGGATGGAAGCCCACTATGGTGATCGAAGATTGGGTTGAGAAATACAAGAAGGAACTTGGTCTATGACTTTATTTACAGGAAAACTCCAAGAGATAGAAGATGTCAGTTCAGTAGTTCCTCCTGACGAGTATATAAAAATTTGGGAAGATGTATCAAAAGAAGTACAAGAGCGGAAAGCTCTAAACTATCGACTTACAGACGAAGCAAAAGAAAAGTGCTTCACCGAACTCAAGAGAAGGCCTTATTATTTATCCTCTATTGCTGAGAGGTACGGAGTAAAAACAATAGCTGAAGTTGGAACCGCTCAGGGTCTTCAATTTTATTCTTTTGCCCACATGCTCAGAAAGAATGATGGAAAAATCTGGAGTTGTGATATCATAGATGTAAGAAACAAGGAGTATGCTGAAATATACAAAGATCAGGCTACTTTTTGTCTTGGCGATAGTGCAAACCTCAAGGAAGCAATAAAGAAAGAAGGTCAAAAAATTGATCTTTTTTATATCGATGGCGCTCATGATTATGGCGATGTTATCAAAGATGTATTCAATCTCAGAGAGGTCCAATCAGAAAACCCCATTTGGATTTTCGATGACTTTGATCAGAGGTTTGGTTGCTATCGTGATATTGAGATGCTTATGGAAAACAGAGATGATGTAAAAATTTATAGGGTTGGGAATGCTGCTAGTGGAAACCCAAACCATCAGGTAATTGTAAGAGGAAAATATTAATGTCAACAAAACTAGACAGCTTAACATTCAACGAATTTGAAATTAATTCAAGAAATCAAATTGTATTTGGACAAGATGAAGAGAATGAGTTTTTTGTTAAAATTGAGATTGAATCAAATCCAAACAAAACTAAAAACCTAGATCAAGAATATGACGTAATTAAGAAGCTCAATAATAGTGGGTGCAGAAGTTGTCCACAAGTTTATGAATTAGGGAGCGTATCAAAAGAGTATGTCCTGCAAAGGCTTAGCGGTCAAGCTAAAGTAGTTGTAGAGAACTCCCCTCATGAATCATTTAGATACATGGTTCAAGATTTTATATCTAATTCTGACAGCGTAAGGCTAGCAGACATAGTATTTTCAATCTTGGAACAAAAAAGCCTAGGTATCTACCAAGGTGATATCAAACCAGCTAATATCCGATTCAACAAGGAAAACTCAATATGTTACCTAATAGATTATGATCAGTCGATAGAATTGAGCGAGGAACAAACAAATCTTGATAATATTGGTTTTTTCAATTTCTGCTCTCAGTACGACAAGGAAAAGTTTGGTATCGGAAACTGGCTAAGACATTTTTCAGAGTATGATAATGAAGATTTTTTAAGTCTCTTTGATAATGGGTCTTTTTTGTTGTCAGAAACAACAATTTTTAACAAGCAAAGAACAACCAATTCACAAACTGGATTTTACCACACCATAGATACTCCACAGTTATCTATCGATGGTTCAAGAGGTATGGGGACGAGATCTGTAGCACTTGACCAAGCAGTCTTTGAGAAGGGTGAAAGAGTTCTTGACGTAGGGTGCAATGCAGGTTTGTTGAGTGAATACCTTCATGATCGAGGGTGTAAGGTTTCTGGTTTCGACAACGATGAGAGGATCACCCTTGCAGCTAAGATGGTCTATAATGTCTTGGGTAAAGATATTAATTTTTTCCATCTAGATTTAGACGAGGCAGGTGATCTTGAAGAGTATGATACTATTATGTTGTTTTCAGTGATTCATCACACTAGGAACCTCCAGGAGAACTGTGTAAAAATTGCAAACTCTTGTAAGAGAATTTTCCTGGAATCGAAGCTAATTGAGATCGGCAAACAACCATACGGTGATGAGTGGGTCCAGGTAGGCGGCTGGAAAGTAGAGAATGTAGAGCAGTTAATTTATTTAGGACAACAACTGTTTCCAGGGTTTAAGTTAAAGAATAATTTTGGACAAGTAGACAAGCACAGATATCTATTGGAATTCATTAAGGAACAATAGAATGATCATAGAAAACATTTTCCAGGGATCAGGAATACCAAATAGAAGGGCTGCTATGTTTTTTAAAACAGAACCGTTCTATACAAACGTTGATCGTTATACTCATACGAACAACTGGGAAATTATCCAATCGATTAGAATTTTAAACTCTCGTGGTTATGTTGTTGACCTGATAGACCGTGGCGTCTCTAATTGGACTCCGAAGCATAGGTATGATCTATTTTTAGGTCTTGGTGTCGGAAACACGGGTAGACATTTTGCAAGATATTCAAATTTATCTCAAGCTCGAAAAAGTATTCTATTAGCTATGGGTCCGCAGCCTGATATATCTAATCAAAGAACTTTAGAGAGATATGAGATGTTTAACAATAGGACTGGTTTAAATGCTCCACCTATGAGAACTGTTAGTGAAGTAACAGGGGATAAATATCTGGACATTGTTAGTGAGGCTGACTATATTTTTAGCATTGGCGGCAAAGACACTCAGAGTTATAAAAGCTTTTTGAATAGTGGTTTACCAGTTTTGAACTTTTATCCCTCGTCAAGTCCAAAGATTTCTTATTCTTCAGAGTGGCTAAAGACTAGAGAAAGAAATTCTTTCTTGTGCTTTGCTGGTAATGGATTTATTTGTAAAGGTGTTGACCTTGTTTTGGAAGCTTTTTTAGGAGATGATGCTAAAGAATTGCATATATGCGGACCTAATTCAGAATCTATCTTTTTTGAATATTATGGGGAGAAAATAAAACAAGCACCAAACATTTTTTACCATGGGTTTATAGAGCCTGGTGGAGATGTTTTTAATTCACTTGCTTCTAAATGCAGTTATGTAGTATTTCATTCTGCGGCTGAGGGCTGTTGTACTTCTGTTGCAACTGCAATGAGAGCAGGACTTGTCCCAATGATTAATTCATGGACTGGAATAAATGTCTCAGGTATTGGAATTGAGCTACCAGAAAGTGGAGATATTATTCGCACCATTAAGGATGAAACAGATAAAGCCAGCAAAATTAGTGATGATGACTATACATCAATGGTTAACAGTACTATACTGAAAGCGCAAGATTTCTCTCAAGAGTCTTATACTAGGACTTACGCAGAGGCTTTGGATACTGTTATAAGGTCATAGATGAAAATAATATTTAATACAACAGATCCACATGCTCCCTGTTCTTTGTTTTACACCGAGGCACTGTCAAGTATGCCTGAGGTTAGTTTTTATGACAAAGACATATACAAGTATGATGTTGCTTTGTTCATGACGTATGATTTCAATTATATCGAAAGTTTTAAGAAAGCCTTCCCATCAGTAAAGATAGGGATGATTGACCCAAGAAGTTATAGGGTAAAAGAAGCAACCAAGCATTGTGATTTTTTGGTTGTTGATAGTATAGAAATGGAAGATTACTGGAGGCAATCAAGAAAGCCAATATTCAGATATGTTGAATACCCAAATGTTCCATATATTGATAAGGAACATAAAGACAATGATACAATAAAGATTGGTTATCATGGAAACTTAATCCATCTAGAATGTATGGCAGAGACAGCAACTGTAGCCCTTTCCAACTTAGGAAAAAAGTATAATATAGAATTACTGATTATGCACAACGGCAAGCCGCCAACAGGGAGTGAGAATTGGTATCCAAAAAATGTAAAAGTTAATCATGTGCCATGGTCTATGGAAAACTATGTTAAAGAATTATCTAAGTGTGATATTGGGCTAGCTCCTAATAATATGATACATAACATCGAACAAATGAAACTGTCGGAGACACAAGATAGGTTTAATTTTAGTGATGACGATTACTCCATAAGATTTAAGATGCCATCTAATCCAGGAAGATATGTTATATTTGGAAGATTAGGTATTCCTACAATATCAGATTTTTATCCTTCTGCATTAAGATATCTCACGGATGATCGTGGCATGGTTGCTCATAGTGCATGTGGTTGGGAATATTGCATAGAAAAGTTAATCAATGATGTTAAATTAAGAAAAACTCTTAGTGATAACTTGAAGAAATTCATCAAAAAAGAATGGGACTTCTCAGTTCAGAACAGAAAGTTTTTAAATTTTTTGGGTGATTTATGAATCTAGTTAATCTAAAGAAAGATTTGATAGTTTTTGTCGCTCATTTGGATGACTTTGAATGTGCTTGTTATGGGTACGTTTTTAAACACCATGAAGAATACGACAAGATTAAAATAATAACAGCTAGCACATGGGACGAAAAGAGAGTTATATGGGAAGAAAACCTCAGTATGTTCCCAAGTAATATACTAGAAAAAATTGATGACATTAATTTAGGTTTTCCACAAAGAGAATTACAAAC
>TARA_R100000278_G_scaffold98271_1_pt1 | contig 12205 bp, 7 predicted proteins | sample TARA_R100000278 | Tara Oceans TARA_R100000278 (sample SAMEA2620755) | marine metagenome | biome: marine biome (ENVO:00000447); feature: deep chlorophyll maximum layer (ENVO:xxxxxxxx); material: "saline water (ENVO:00002010), including plankton (ENVO:xxxxxxxx)" | depth 66 m | reverse complement strand
AATCGTTGTGGTCGTTCCATTAACAGTGAAGTTACCTGTTACAGTTAAATCATTAGTAATGGTAACTAAACCAGAAGAATTTATAGTTAGTCTATTAGCATCATTAGTTGTGTCTTTAATATTAAAATCTCCATTACCGTTCTTTATCTGATAGTCACTGTCATTATTAGTATCGGTAAGATTTATTATTGGAGTTGCACTAGATATTGTTAAATCTCCAGTTAACGTACCACCAGCAAGCGGTAATTTGTTTGTTATCGCAGTATTAGAAGCATTAATAGCATTAGCTTCAATGCCATCAAGTTTTGTCTTAAGAGTATTTGTAAAATTGTTTTGTGTTAAACCACCATCTCCAACAGTTAATTTGTTGGTTAAGTCTGTATATGAAATATCTATATTTGCACTACCATCAAAACTCGCCCCTGCTATCGTTCTTGCTGTTGCTAAAACTGTCGCTGATGCTGCGTTTCCTGTAATTCCATCACTTGCAGTAATAAATCCAGCACCATTTGTTAACTGGTTTGTATTAGTTACATTAGTTGCTCCTACTGCAACTCCATCTAATTTAGTTTTCAGTGTATCCGTAAAGTTATTCTGTGTTAATCCACCGTCACCTACAGTTAACTTGTTTGTTAAGTTTGCGTAGGAAATATCAATATTGGCAGAACCATCAAAACTAACACCAGCAATAGTTCTTGCAGTGGTTAGTGTGGCAGCAGATCCAGTAGTATTCTGGTTAAGTGTCGGTACTCTTGCCGAAGCGATCTGACCTGATGCTATATTCGCAGCATTTATATTAGTTATACTCGCACCATTACCACTAAAAGAAGCACCACTAACAGCATTAGCACTGACATTTCCAGTAGAAGTTATATTCTGCGATCCAAAATCAGGTGAGATCTTTGTACCAGCTATTGCAGCACTTCCACTTATCTGTGAATTAGTAAGGCCATCACTATTTAAAAGAGTCTTAATGTCACTTGCTGTTTGATCTGCGGTTGCATTGCTCTCAATTCCGTCTAATTTTGTACCATCAGTAGCTAAGTTACGACCATCTACTGTTCCTGTTACTGTGATATTTCCTGTAACATCAAGTCCAGACCCAACATCTAAGTTTCCAGCAACATCAACTCTTCCAGAAGAATTTATACTTAACCTATTAGCGTTATTGGTTACGTCTTTAATATTAAAGTCCCCGTTACCATTTTTAATTTGATAATCGCTGTCATTATTACTATCAGTAAGATTTATTATTGGAGTTGCACTGGTTATAGTCAGATCACCAGTTGCTGTTATATCGCCTGTTACATCAATACCAGCATCTTTGACCCTTAATCTTTCTGCACTACCTGTTGCCAAACGAATAGTTGTAGCTCTAATACCAAAATCTGTATTAGCGTTCTCAGCGTCATTTACTGCTTGAAAACCTGTAACACTTCCTATTTCCCCAATATTTCCAGCAAAACGAATATTTTTATTAGTTCCAGCACTTAATAAAAGTCCACTTGCTAATTTATCAGAGTTAACTGCATCATCAGCTATTTTTGTAGTATTAATAGCTCCAGCATCTATGGTCGCTACCGTTCCACCGTCACTAATAATTATGTCGCCTATATCACCATCAGCAAAAGCTGGGCCTTGTGGCCCTTCTGTCGCTACCGTTACAACTGTTGCTTGGCCTTCTTGGATAGTAACAGTATTAGTAGTTTCATTTACTGAAATTGTATTTTTTGTCTCAGTAACAGTAACAGTGTTCATGCTGTGTATCCTTCGGTTATACTAATAATACCTTCTAAATAATATTCTTTTAACCCCGCAGGGTTAGTTAATAAAACATCATAATATAATTTATCAGTTATAAATGTTTCGGTTTGGACATCAGTTAAAGATATAGCAACAGACCCAGCAGCACGATCCGTATAAGTAACAGCAAAATCTGCATATTTTATATTCCTATCTCGATCCCAAACTTGTGCCTGTACTGTATATCCTGTTAGATTAATTGCTGCATTATTACTATCTTTAAATAACAAGGGAATACTATGATCTGATCTACGCTGTAACGTAAAATTATATGTACCGGGTTTAATTGCCATAAGAAACTACCAACTATCTTAAGGATAGCTTATGTTACCTCAGTAAGATTGAATTTATATTTTTTACCACTAACTCTATTTATTAAAAACAAATCATCTGCCCCTTCCTGTATTGACCAGCTACCTTGTGTGTTATCAACCTCATTAGGTAATGAGCTAAGGTTAGACATATTGATATCCTGTGTTGTAACTGCTCCTTGAACAGTAATCCCATTCGCTGTAGTTTCAAATTTCTTTACACCATTAAAGAACAAATGTTGGCCCGCATCTAAATAAGCCTCATAAGCTTCTTCTGTTGTACCACTGGTAGGACTGTTGTCAGCATTTTTTGTTTGTATCGTTAAACATGGGAAACTAGAATTATTTGTATACGTTTTAGTTGTCATAATTGTTGGTTGATCGGTTAAAGCAGTAAAAAAATTGAAACCAACTGTATGAGACATCGCAAAATCATTACCAGTTCCTATTATCATTTTTGTTTCATCTTTAAAAACCAAAGCTCCTCTTCCACTTGTATTATCAGCATCAAACGTAATATCAAATGAACCGCTTGAATGTGTACCATTAAAAACTACATCACCGTTAAAAGTGCTTGTTTGATCTACAAAAAGACCTCCTGTTAAGTTCGCTAAATTAAAATAGTTTGCTACGTTATTATTATTACTTGCATCTTTATACATCAACTTACCCGTATCTCCATTTGCAAACCATTGATGTTCAAAAGCTGCATTAGCTGGAGGAGTAGTACCAAAATTATTACTTGCTAACTGTTGAAAAGCATCTTGTATATCTAAACGAACTTCTTGACCTGTATCATTGTCTATTACGTAATCGTTATTGTTTGACATTTTATTTTTTTATTTATTATACATTGTAATTTATCCGTAACCAATAGCAACAAAAGTAAAGTTACGGGCAACTCTTTGACTATTACTATCTAACACGTTAATTGTAAAATTAGTATTCGTGACACTTGTAACTGATAAAGTGTCTCCTGTAGTTAAATTTAAAACTGTTACTTCTACATGAGGTTTTAAATTTGCTCCAATAGTTAAAGAAGCATCACCAGCAAAAAATGGTTTAACAAAAGTAACTACTGTATCTTGACTGCTTGATGTAGTTAATGTTTGGATGCTAGTCTCTGTTCTTCGATTGATTTTTACATTACACCCAAGTTGTTTTACTTTTATATTTTGATTTAAATTTCTGCAAAATAACTCTAAAACAAACCTAAATCCTCGACCTCTAAATGTAGAGTTAGTAACCTCAACAAACGGACAACCATTAAAATCGTTGACTACATAACTTGATGAATTTGCGGGTGCATTATTTGTAGATTGTACTTTTACTTTTACTGAAATATCAAATGTTTCAGAACTAGGAAGTTGATCCCAAGTTCTAAATGTATCTACATTTCCAACATGGTCATCCCAATTTACATTTGATATTCCTTCCGCAGATATTACTTTTTCTAATTGAACTGTTGCAACTTGTTTTAAATCTAATATATCTTTAAATAAATATGCTGCCGATCCACTTGTTACTCCAGTACTTGTTAATGTCAAGGCATCAAGCGATGAGCTAAATTCGGTGTTAAAAAGAGGTATGCCAGAAAAACCTTGGAACTTAGGGCTAGTTGTATGTTCTGCAATAGTTTGTACAATTGCAGTTGTTTGTTTCTTTATGTCATTATATTGAACATTTGATGCTGGAGTTGTATTAATAACTATTGACGTAGAGCTCAAGCTAGCTCTACCTCCATCATCAATAAATTTAAGCATATGTTCACCGGGAAGATTTTGGACAATAATTTCTGAAGAATTTCCCGGAAAAGATAATGTATCATTATCAAGAAAAAAACTTCCACTGCCATCAGTATTACTGTCATAGCAATAAGCAACAAATCCACCATGAGTAACATCAGCTTCAGTTGATTTATCAAACTTAATTTTTATTAATTCATCACTAACAGCTTCAACAAAAAGATTTGAAACATTACTAGGAGCTTTTGTTTTACCTTGAAATTCTTTTATTATTTGCGCTTCATCATTACTTTGTTGCCCAAAAGCATTTATAGATCGCACAGCAAAACTATATAAACCTGCCTGTGCATTAAAAATATCGTAACTAATTTCTGATGTTTTAATTCTTTTAAGATTTCCACCATCTACATTAAACTCTAATAAATATTCTTTAACTCCATTAACAGGTGTCCAAGAAACATTAATTACTGATGTAGCCCTATTGTCTTGAAGAATAATATTTTCAACAGCATCTAAATTTGTAGGAGGTGATGGTAAATCTATAACAGTTTTAACAGGTTCAACTGTTATTGCATCAACAGACTCTACTATTGAATAAATTAATTCATTATATAAAACTGCTGTAACACTATAGCTGCCATCATTTTTCCCTTCTGAAATACTAATTACTTTATATTTAGGTAAAGAAGATACATTATTAACTTGCCTATCAACTACATAATAAGTATTTGGTAATGGATTACTTCTAAATTTATTAGTGGTAATAGTTTTTTGAGCAAGATCAACAGACAATACTGGTTTCGTTTCAACATATTTACGACTTAAATTAGGATCGTTTTCGTTTTCTGGTGTATCTAAAACAATAGTTAATTGCATGCTTGTTGTTCCAGTACTGCTTAGATTTGTCTTTTCAACGTCATCTACTGTTATTACAGTCGTATTATTATCTTCATTTGTAGTTGCCGAGACTATACGACCACCTGTTCTATCTTCCATTTTTAGAGGATCTTGAATAGCTATTACTTGACCCGGCCTAACAATTACGCCTGCTTCAACTGTTACTGAAAAAGATACTGTTTCACCTCTTGTAAATTGTGTTAATAAAAACCACTTTGCTGCTCTAATTGCTTGTGTTCTTGATGTACACCCAAAAGTCTTTAGGTTTTTTGTATTTTTTCCAAAAGCATTTTCTACGCCTGCTAAATTGGAATGTAAATCTTTTAAAAAAACATTTGCTATTTGTAGGTCTTGAACTTCATTATCAAAATATGAAACTGTACATTGAGTAAATTTTGTTTTTTGTGCAGTGCTGTTATAAACAAATCCAAATTCGGTGACATTTGCCAATCCAAAAACATAACTTACATCAGTTGGTCTGTCTTGAGATAATTTCAAAGAACCTACAGAATAAAATGGAACAGCGTTCATAGCTGAACAAAAATCTCTTATGACTTGATAAGCATCTTTTTTTTGGCCTAGTATTGCGTTGCAAGCAAATCTAGGCTCTTTTGTGCCGTCAGATAATGTTAATAGTTCTGAACTATATTTTGACGCTTCAAAAAAACTATATATATCTAATTTATCTTCTTGTATATGTTCTCCAAAACCTTTACTTGTTGTAAGTAAATCAAATAATATCCACGAAGGATCATTTGTGAAGACTTTTGTTGTAGTTAAAGTGCCATTAAAAATATAATTCGGAGGATAATAAATAAAATTAAAGTTTTTTATAGTTCCAAAAGTGCCTAAATTTAATTCACGCGATCTTTTTTCAGTTCTAATTACTTCAGGAGTTCTACCCTCTGAATCTGGTGCTGGTATTCTTATTTTTGTTCCTTGTACTAAATATTTTCGACTTGGGTATCTCCCAAATTGTTCAGCATCAAATCGTAAACCAGCTAAAGCAAAATTATTATATGGTCTTTGCTCTGACTTTATTTCAGTAAACGATTGAAAAACAATTTTATTTCTAAATTTTGCATTAGTTTCGTCTAAATCATTTCTTACAACTTTAATAGTTAAAGGATAACTTGAAAGAGTACTTAATAAAGCTATATTAAATACACGTGAATATTGACCATTGTTAGAGAACATTTCCTCATCAGTAAGTCCTAAAGCATCCCCATTAATACTTGTTAAAACAAGAGTTTTATCATACACATCGTTATAAGATACACTTGTGAAGCTAACATTTGTAATCGTTTTGTTAAATAAAGTATCATTTCCATCTAAAAATTTTATTGTGTGACTTCCACCTGTTGTTAAATTATTTACATTTCTCCCTTCAAATTGTAACTTGAAAACATGACTTCCAGTTTTACTAAAGAATCCTAGAGCCCCTAGAGTTGTTAAATCTATCTCATAATCTCTTGTATAGCCTCGCACAGCAACACCTTTAACACTTTCATTTACAAATGGATAATGTGTTGTACCATCATTCTCTATGATTTGAATACCAAAATTAACACTTAATGGATCAGTTGTCCCATCATCGTTCAATTTACTCAAATCAGGGAATTGTAAAGTAACTCTAAGTTTGTCAAAATCTATAGTTGAAGCATTAATGTTGCTGGTCGTAGCAGAGACTCCTACGCTAGTCATAACATCAGCAGTTAAAGGAGTTGTTCTTTGTGCGTCATTTGTAGTGTCAGTATAGTTAGCTGGTCTTTTTATTATGATATATTTATACCCCGGAACACCGGATTTTTCTGCATTTCCAACTTCAATCACTTTTTCACTTCGTACTAAACTACTGTAGTTTGTAGTAGTTCTTTCTATGTTTACAAACTCATTAACTTTAAATAAATGAGTATTACTTTGATATATAAAAAGAAGTGACTGTGCTGGTTGTTGAGAAATTGTATCATCAAACAGTGTATCTTGACTAATCCTATATCCAGAATCAGAATTGCCTTTCTTTACAACAGTAGCTGTTCTATTTGAATTATTAATAAAATAATCACCACTTACTGCTGTGTTGTAAGGGGTTCGATCAACTTCTCTACTTACGGATCGTGTATTTTCAATCGCATCTATCAAATTAATTATTTCTTGACTCGCTGTGCCATTTCTCAAATCTATTGTTACATCTGAAAAATTTTGCCTTCCATTAACATCTTGTACTTGTGTATCATCTAAAAAAATATTTTCAAGATAGGAATAACTTTGAGAGGAACTTCCAAGTTTTATACCTTCTATTTCTCCATGACATAGTAAATCAATTATTTTTGCAAACTGAATACTTTTTATATCATCTTCTTTTAAATTAGAATCTACCTTTTTAACATTTTGTTTTCCAAAAAACTGATCGCCAACAATTCTAACCATTACTCTGACACCTCCTGTTGAATTAAAGACTTAAACGGTGTACTACCGCCTATATCTTTTCTCACTTGTAAAGAATCAACACCTGATGAAATAATAATAGAACCAGCCAATATCTCTCCATAAATTATCGGAATTGGAGTTCCAGCAGTTGCAACATTATTTATATTTGAGAAAGAATAAGATGCTCTTAAGTTTGGATCTGCAATATCAAGGTCTTGCGGGTTCCCATACTCTTGACCTAAACCTAACAATGAAGATACACCACTAACTGCCATTACAGCCCCAACAGTTTGCAATGTCTTAGCTAAAAACGCAAAATTCTTAGCAAAAGTGGCTCCTTGTGTTATTCCAAAAGTACCTGCCAGACCTCCAGAGTAATAGTATATTGCTACACCAACTACCACCATTGCAATTTTCTTGAAAACTCTACCTGCACCGATTACTAAAGGTATAACTTCTATATCTCCATTAATGTTTAAATCTATATTATCTAATGTCTCGCCATTTACCCTAATTTTGTACATTTGATTTGACATATGATTTTCAAGATCAGGAAAATTCGCTTTTAAAAAAAGGAATACATCTTTTGGAGTTTTTATAGCAGCCTCAAAACATGACTGACCACAATATTTTCTTAATAACCCATAAACTTTTATTTTTCTAAGTTTCATATCTATATATTTTTTTTGTGATCTTTTGGTATTCTAAATCATAAATTTCTCTACAACTTAACTTACCAACAGTATGATGCAAAATTGTTGAATCTCCAATATATAAAGCAACATGACTAAGCTTGTTATACATACCCTCCATAAGCATTACGTCACCTATTTTTAATTCTTGATTTGTAACTTCTTTAAATCCTGTATCTTTAGCACATTTTTCAAACAATGGATTATTTTCAAATTCTTTTAAACTTTTTGGTCTTGTCCATTTTTTTAAAGTTATATTCTTATTTAATAAAAACCAATCATATATTAAAGACCAACAATCTTGCACACCCCATACAAATTTTCTTCCTATTAAAGGATTTGTTAAATTCTCTTTTGGTGTAATTTCATTCCATGAATCATCTTTATTGCTGTAGATATACCACAGCATTTTTAAATAATTACAACTTAAAATATCAACTTCTGAAGGTATTGAACTAGATACAGGGTGGGAATGAAATATACCAATTATTTCTCCTTGATTTTCACAGTCAGCATAATCATCAGGATCAAGAGCAAAAAATTCCATAGTAGATTCTGCAACATTTTTACATGGGTAAAAAACCTTTTTTCCTTTTATTATTGCAACCAAACCACAAGCTTCTTTTGGATAAAGTTTTTCAGAATATTCTTTTGCTTTTTCTTTCCAATTCATTGATTTATAAACCTGCCAATACCGGGAAAATCTTCTTCATTAGCAAGTTTTGATGGCGCATTTACTCCTATTAAATCAAAAGTTGAAATTAATTCAAATCCAACAACATCTCTATCCTCTGAAATCATCCTTTCTACATAATATATTTCCTTATCAAATTCTGCTGATGGATTAGGTGTGCCGAAAGGATTTATATTATCAAGAAAATTAATACTATCAAGATGTTTTGCTAAAGTTCTATGCCTTGTTATTTTTGCTCCACCAAAATTTATTGGACAAGAAAAATCACCAATTTTAAAAATATTATATGATTTTAAAAAAGAAGTAATAGTTCCAAAAGCATTTGCAAATTTTATTTTTGGTCTTGGCAATGCACCATTAGTTGAATAAGTATAGCCTTCAGCTTCGCATGGATATTTGTCATAGGTATTACCTTGCCAAACAACACTTTGCGAATCTTTTAAATTTACACCGCTATGAAATAAATATGTAATAGGTAGCGGAGGAGTAGTATTTGATTGCTTAAAAGTTACGCCATTAGTTTGACTTGAAACAGTTTGACTTGTTAATGATTTTACTGTAAATGTAGTGGTAGATGGCTTAGTTACAACAGTATAAAAAGTATCAATCATATTTTCAGCTTCATTTCCATTAGCCAATAATTCTTTAAATTTTAAATTTACAAGATCACCTACACTTGGCATTGAATTAGTATTTGGTGCAGTTATTGTTATGACGTTACCTGATTGTGCATAATTCATATCAATATTGTTAGGAATATAATGCAAGTTTTCAACTAATTCAATTGAAAAAAAATCAAGAATAGAAATATTATTTAAGCCTTGTAAATCAGAAACAGGAATAGACATTACGGTTCAAATACTTGTCTAAATTTTGCGTTTAATGTAGCTGTTCTAGCGTTTTCCAAAGTATAAGACCAATCTTCACACGCATATTGTCCCGCACCTGATCGTATGTATGTAATATTAAATTGTGCCGTACTACCCGAATTACTATTAGTTTTTATTGTAAATTCGTTTTGATTGGTATATGTTTGCACTAAATGATTCCCAGTGCCAACCAAAACATTATTACTTGTTGTTATGTTTATAAAATCATTTAAAGCAATACCATGATTATTAGAAGCTACTACACCAACAGTAGTTCCACTAGCAACTGTTATTTGTACGGTTTTTGCTGATATAGATTCTGTCTCTGGTGTAAATGTAAAACTAGCTCCAAGCAATGCTTGAGTTTTTAAAAACGCATCAATCGTTCTAGCCTCTTCGTGAGTTATGTGTTTGAAATTTACATTAAATTCATTTGGATCTTGTTGTGTCGGCAAGCCAAAAACTACCCTTTGTTCAAATCCATCTCCAAGTTTTGTTACCCTTACTTTCGGCTTTTCTGTTTTTTGAAAAGTAAAACTTGGTTTGATTGTTGTAGGAAAAATTGCCATTAGCTATTTAGTAAACCTCCCGGCCTTTGTTCTTCAATAATAGTTGTTCTCACAACTGATCCCAATAATTCTCCAAATGCCTGACTTTGCTCGTCATCGCCCTCGGCAGATGTACCAGAAGCATCAACATTAACAACTATATTACCAACCCCTCCTCCTTGAGCAATAACACCAAGTTTTCCATCTTTTCCACGCTTCAATGGGAGGATTCCTTCTGGCCCAGCTTCGCCTAAGATGCCTGCTCCGTTTTTCATGGGGAAAATATGAGGAGAATTGACTATGCCTCCCAACTTATAAGGAACAATTTTATTTCTTGCAAATACATTACCCATAGCACTTGGTACAATTTCTCCTTTTTCTATAGCATTTCCATTTGCATTGAGATTTAAGAAACCAAGTATAGGAGTTGCAATATTTTTCATAAAAATTGCTTTTAAAATAATTCTATTCAACTCTTTAATAGCTGATTTTGCTAATTCACCAAAACCTTTTTTGCCTTCTATAAAGAAATCAGCAAACGCATCTCCAAGTTTATTTGTGACATCTAATGCAAGATCTCCTACTTTTTTCTCTAAGTTTGTTGCTTCTTCAACAAGTTTTTCAAACCCTTCTTTAAAACCTTCTGTAGCTGGTTTTGCATTTTTCAATTTCTCAACTATATCTTCAACATTTAGACCTACAGCAAAAGTTTCTCCTTCTATTTCTTTATATATTTCTGCTGCTCTCTTTTCTATTTCTAAATTTTCTACTTCTTGCTTACCTATTAAACCAAGCTCTTCTTTAATTTTTGCAAGATTTAATTGTTTTTCTATAGGGCTTGTAGGATCATCAAAGTTACTCGGTTTGTCAGCATCTTGCTCATTTAAAAAATCTAACCTATTTTCTTTTGCAGATAAAAATTTAGATCTGTCTTCAGCTTTTAGCATACTTATATCAAAAGCACCTGTTTTTGCAAACCTTCTTTTGCCCATTTTAGTCATTGCATCTCGCCCACCAACTGCTTCAAAAGCATAATCAAAAGCTAGTATTTCATTAGACACTTCTTTATTACCCTTAATTACTGCTCTGAAAAACTTAAGAGTTGCTGTCGTTGCATCAGCCATGCCTGCTATAAACTTCTGAATTAATGATCCAATAGGAATAAACAAATCACCAAATTCCTTTTGCAATGCTCGCAAAGAAACAGCCATTCTTTGTCCAGCATCAACCGATGAATTTGCCATCTCTTCAGCAGCAGCAGCGTGATCCTCGCTAAGTTTGACAACAAACTTCATAACATCATTCAAACCTACAGTTCCATCTCTTAAATCTTTTTGTAGTTCTGGTAAAGATCTGCCTGTTGCGTTTGCAAACTTAACAACTGCACCGGGGAGCCTTTCTCCAAGTTGGCCTTGTAATTCTTCAGCCGACACCTTACCTTTACCGAAAATTTGTGACATTGCTCGAATAGCAGACTGTACGTCTTCAGCATCTCCACCAGTTGCTTTAATAGCTTCTGACACACCTTTAAATACTTTCTCAGCATCATCAACATTACCGCCAGCACCAATAACAGATGCAGACAATGTAGTGAATTGTTTTGTAGCAGCCCCTAAAGGTACGTTTAACCTTTTAGAAGTAGTAGATATAATTCTTTGGGCTTTTTCAAACTCACCTTGTGTTTTGGTAACACCTTTTAATGCTATTTCTAGCTTTTGTATTTGCGCTGAATATTGAGCAGCAGCTTTCGCAGCCTTAATAGTTTCAACTCCAAGACCAATAGCAGCACCATAAGCTCCACCTCTTACACCTCCAACTGCTGCCCCTGCCAAGCCCATAGAGCCAACAGCACCAAAATTACCAGCAACTCCAGATCCAGCCAATGCTCCAAGTGCTGCTTTTTGACCAACACCCATATTCTTGGCAGATCCGACAATACTGTCTCTAAACTTTGCAAACCTACCTCTGGTGTCAGGCATAGGGCCAACTATAGAAGCACTGGCATATTGCTGCCCCGGCTGTATGCTCAGACTTGCATTTAATTTGTCAATTTCTGCTGTAAAACGACTGTATGACGCACCTCCCTTATCAACTTGATCTCTTAAAACCTTAAAAGCTGCTATTTGATCTCTAATAATTTTATTACTCTTAGCTAATCCACCATTAAAACTCGTAGCCCTTTTATCTACTCGTAAAATACTGGCAACTGTATCGTC
>TARA_R100000278_G_scaffold17775_2_pt1 | contig 12255 bp, 4 predicted proteins | sample TARA_R100000278 | Tara Oceans TARA_R100000278 (sample SAMEA2620755) | marine metagenome | biome: marine biome (ENVO:00000447); feature: deep chlorophyll maximum layer (ENVO:xxxxxxxx); material: "saline water (ENVO:00002010), including plankton (ENVO:xxxxxxxx)" | depth 66 m | reverse complement strand
TGAATATTTAATTAATTCAACGACTCCTGTTCCTCAAGATGCAAATAATGCTAATGAAAATTATACTTTTGTAAATTTTGGTCAAACTTTAACAGATTTTGGTTTTGGAGGGTCTAATTCTATTATATCAAGTTTTACTCCGTCAGCACATAGTCAAAGCAAAAGCAATTTTATATACAATACTAGTTATTATTATAAAGTTTCTTTTCTTTATGATGGCTACCAAGAAAGTCCTTTAACAAGAGCTCCTTGGGTTTTTACAGCAAGCACATATGATAGTTCTAATTATGTAGATGAAACTGATAATTATGAACAATTAGAATTAGCATTAAAATTATCAAATTTATCTCCTAGAATTTCTCATATAAATATATATAGAACAGATGATCCTAATAAATTGTATAGATTAATAACATCAATACCATTGGATTCTACTTGGATAGAAGATGATAATGAAGTGTTTAGAAAAACATATATAGATATTGGAAATAGTGGAGCTAGTTATGAAGCTATTAATAATATGCCACAAGATTTAAGAAATACACAACCTAATTACACTATATCCGAAGTTTTTGAAGGTTCTTTATTTATTGCAAATTGTTATCATTCAAATGTAGTTGATGGATCTACATATGTTTTTAAATCTCAACCTGGAAATTTTAATCAATTTAACTGGTCTCAAGACTTTTTAAAGCTTCCAAATATTCCAACTGCAATGAAATCTTACTTAGGAAGATTGTATATTTGGGATGAAAATAATATGTATGTAGTTAATTCTAATTTAATAATAGAAGATACATACGAAGGCATAGGATGCTTAAATTCTAAATCAGTAGTATCTTGTGATGCAGGTATGTGTTTTGCTGATTCTAATAATATTTATTTACAAACACAAGGATATCCTCAAATAATATCAAATCCAATAGCTACTGCAGGAGACAATACAGGATATCAAGATTTATTAAATACAGCTACATTTGATCCAAAAATTTATTATATGTCTAAAATTACATCTTTTGTAATTATAGTAAATTCTTCATTTGCCTGGCTTTATAATGTTAGTTCTAAAAGATGGGATAGATGGTCTGTTTCTAATATACAGTCTGGTATTTTAGGAAAAGACAATGAATTGATTTTATCAGAAACTAATGGTAAATTTGTTAATTTAGCTTGTAATTCTTCTAGTAGGAAAAATTATACTTGGAAAAGTAAAAAGTTAACTATGGGATCTGATAGCCAAGATAAATTTTTTAAAAAAACAAGAGTAACAGGTACTAATGCTAATGTTATAGATACAACAGCTACATCCAAAGGATCGCTTAGTCCTACTTATGCAAACGATACTGATAATGCTGAATATACACACCCAACAGGCGCTACTAGAAAAGGTAAATGGATACAATATACTATTAATAATGAATCAAATGAAATTGATTCTATTGCGACTATATATAGAGACAGGAATGTTAAATAATGGCAATATCAACAAAAAGAACTCCTAATGTAGGAGATTTAAATCGTGCAGTAAAAAAGATTTATGATGATATAAATGACATTATTAATTCTGTAAATAGAGAAGTAAGTTTATCTAATCCTATTGGAGGAAAACCAGGCGATATTAGAGTAATAAAAGATTCATCTTCAAAAATAAATACAACAAAACATAAATTAGAATTTAGATCTGATGAAGGATGGGATAAAGTTATAACTATGCCAAGAAATCCTGATAAAAATGCTATGATAGCTTATAATACAGAATCAGAAACATTTGAATGGGTTAATATAGATGATGCATTAGATATTAATATGTCTAGTCCTGGTAAAGCAACTTTATCGTCAACATCAAATGCTTTATCTAAATATAGGCAAGCGTATAGCGTTATGGGGTCTGGAAATAATTATGCTAATGGATTGCTTCTTGCTGGATCTGAAACTCATGAATCTAAATTTTTAAGAAAAGATGGTCAATGGGCTTCAATACCTTCTGCTAGTTTTCCAACTGGAGATAGTGGTAACGCTGCTATATATGATAATAGTGGAGTGCCTACTTTAAAAGATGGTATAACTCAAGCAGAAATGCAAATAGCTATAGGTGGTGTTTATACTGATACTAATACAAACCAATTAACAACATTTAATATCGGTGTAGATACTAATACTAATGCTACTACTATTGCTCATGGAGAAACTTTAACTTTGACAGGTGGTACTGGCATTTCGACAGAAACAACAGCAGATGGTACTGTGACATTTACTAATACAGTAACTAATACGGATGTTAATGTAAGTGTAGGTAATTTAGAAACAAGACTAGGTGAAATTGATACAAGTATAACTATAGGCAATTCTAGTAGTATAAATACGACTATATCAGGAGATTTAACAGTTAGTGGTAATGATATAAATTTTCCTTCTACAGCTCATAGTACTATATCTGTAAATCCAGCGACAAATCTTGATACAGAAGGATATAGATTGTTTATAGGAGCTGGTCAAGGTACAGGAACAGCTAAAGGTGGTAGTATATATCTTAGAACTTCATTAGCAGGAGGGTCGTCTAATTCTACAGCTAATGCATATACAAATATATTAGGAGTTCATGGAACAGGAGATATAGGTGCTAGAGCTACAAGTAAATTATTTTTTGACAATGTTCTTGGATCTGCTGGTGGAGGTCATACTTATATACAAGAATCTGCTAATGATGTTTTAGATATATATGTTGGTGGAGATCAAATGCTTACGTTAGATGAATCTAATAGTAGAGTAAATACAGCTTTTGATGTAAATCTTACAACACAAAATGCTATAGTGTTTAATACTTACGATAATAATGATAAAATATATGGCGATGGTACTGATTTAGTTTTTATGAAAGATGATAGTGATGTTATATTTTTAAAAGACAATGAACTAAGAAGCGATTTGCCTATTAAAGTTAAAGAACAAGCAAGTGCTATATCTGATACTTCTTCATATGGTCAAATTTGGGTTAAAAATGATACCCCAAACAATTTATATTTTACTAATGATGCAGGAAATGATGTTCAAATTACTAATGGTTCTAATTTAGCAGGTGGTGGTTCATCTAGTAATTATTATTGGGTTCTTAATGCAGGTTTTAATTATGGTTATGCAGGAGGTACAAAAGTATATATGCCTTTAAATGGATATATAATTGAAAGTAGTGGTTCAGCAGCAAGAAATGAATATCAAGTAGTTGTAATGCCACACGATGGATATTTAAGCAAAATAATAGTAAGAAGCGAAGAGGCTTGCGGCTCTTCTGTAGTTGGATTACATAAATCTTCAAACGGTACAGAGATTCCAAATGTCACAGCATCAAACTCAGTTACTGTAGATATGGCTGTTGATGATACTGCTTATACTTTTACATTTGGAGAGTCTGCAACAGTATCAGGTGGTGATGCAGTAGCTATATCTTTTGACCCAACAAATGATGCTAATGACACCGTAATGACTATCGTTTTTGTATTAGATGGAAGTACATAATGATAGAAAGAACAAAATGTATGGTATGTCAAGAGCCAGTATGGGTAATGAATTGTTATTATCAATGTAAAAATTGTGGATTTGAGGCACATTGAGAAGAGTCTGATAATAGTCAGGTAGATTATTTAAAAAATCCTATTGTAGATAAATAAAAAGTTTTAGTAAGTTCCGAGGTGAACTATGAAAGAAAAGAGGTTTTATGAGTAGACTTTCAAAATGGATAGATAAAAATGTATTAGGCATTAGAAACGCTAATGAAGTAGCAGATACTACTAGAAATATGATGCTTAATAACCCTATGCTACAAACATTTGAAGATAGATCAAATGAATTGTACGATATGGATTCTGATTTTTATCAAAAAGGTAGAAGCTTCTTTTCTGATATGTATGGTAATCAAGGATTAGATCAATTAGCTACTCAAAATAATGCTATGAATAGATTAAATGCAAGAGGTGGAATAGCCCCTGGTATTGGATTTGCACAATCACAACAAGCTTTAAATGCTATTAATCAAAATGTTGCAAATCAAACAGGTAGAAGTATGATGGATATGTGGAGACAAGGACAGCAGTTAGCCCAAGGTTATGGTAATCAAGCATCTGGTATTTATAATAATGCAAATCAGATGTCTACTCAACAATATTTAGCGCAAGATGCTGCTAATAGAGCTGCTAAATCACAATTTACACAAGGAATGATAGGATTAGGAATGAATGCTTTAGCGCCAGGTTTAGGTGGATTAATGGGTATGACAGGATTGGAAAGTGCTGCAAATCCATATTTACCAAGAGATGCATCAGGCAATATGCAAACAGGTGGTTTTACTCCTTTTCAAGCTTTTAGGTATGGTTATTTACCAGAAAGGACATTTAAATGATCGGATTAGCAACAGGGCCAGGAGCTTTATTTGGATATTTAAATAATGCATTTAGTAGAGCTAATAACGCTACTCAAAGAATGTTTGATAATAGAGATACTTTAGAAGATCAAAGAATGAGAAGTATTGCTGGTGATCTTACTTTTGAACCTGCTACTATAACTCCATATGAAGTTGCTATAGATAATTCTAAAAATGTAACAGATGAAGGTTTTGATATAAATGCAACTGTTCCAGTTGGTAGTAATAATAATGATACTGAATTAGGCAATGCTATGGCTGATTTTGCTTATGGTGTAGCTGGTAGAGAAGAAGACAATCCATTTAATAATATTCCTGTTGCAACAGAAGATCAAGCAGAACCAATGACTGTTACAAGATATAGAGCTGAAGGCGGAGATATGCCTTTAAATCCAACAGAGTATAGAGAAAGAATAGCTCAAAATTATTCTTCAACTTATGGCATACCTATAGGATTAGCTAGACAAAGAGTAGATGAGTCTGGTATTTTTACTAAAGGAAGATTTATGGATTCAGTAGAAAGACCTCAACTAGAATTATCAAATCAAATTGGTGAAATATTAAGAGATCAAACTTTTCAACAACCTGATGAAATAGAAAATTTTATGATAAATTCTGGATTATTAAATTTAGCATTAAGAACAGGTCCTTATGGACAAAAATTAATACCACGTTACCCTCAATTTACTTTTGATTTAGGAAATGAGGATTATTCAAACATTATTTACGGAGAATAGAATGGCTTACGAAACAATAGCAAATATACCAATGATGAGTTCTTCACCTGAAGAAAGATTACTTTATAAACAATTAGAAGCTAGTGCTAAAAAGAAAAGAAATTTAGCTCTTATGCTAAAAGATTATAGAAAAAATCCTAGTAAGTATGGACCTGATCAAAGATTGTTTTTAGAACAACAAGCAATGGAAGCTGGGTTACCTATGCCTGATACTAAAATTAATCCTTTAAAAGCAGTTGCAAAAGGAGGAGCTGCTGCATTGGATACTGCATTGTTTGGTTTGCTACCGAATGAATTATATACTCCATTAAACCAAGCTGAAAGAATAGCTACTGGTATAGGTGGTGTAGGAGGTGCTTTTGTTGGTGGTCCTGCAGCTTTGGGAAGGCTTGCTTTAAGAGGTGTATCTGGGCTACCTAGAATGATGAGAGGTGGCTTAATGCAAGGTATGGGACAAAGTGGATATAGAAATCTTGCTCAAAGAGGTGGTTTATTAAATATGCTTGGTGGTAGAGGTAGTAGAAATAATTTTATGAATAGAGAACGTATACCTACAGTTACAGGAGAAGTTGTAAATCCAGGAGCAGCGTTAGCAGGTACTAGAGCAGCAGCGACTATGGGTCAAAGAGCTATTCCTGCATTAAAAGCAAGTGAAGTTAAATTGTTAAATAAAATGAGATCAGGAGTTGATTTAAGAGCAAGTGAATTAGAACAATTATCTAAATCTACAAATCCATTAATGCAACAATTATTTAATCAAATAAGATTTCCACAAACAAGAGGACAATTAGGTGGATTATTAGGACAAGCTACTAGTGGAGGAAGAATGTTGCCTGCAGCAGGACAACAAGTATCCTTATTCTAATGAATGAAAGATTATCAAAACCCAAGTGAAGATTATTCGTTTAAACCTGTATATACTGCAGATTTAACTAATCGTTTACTACAAAACTACAAACAAAATCCTCAAAAATTTAATGATAATTTAGTTTCACAACTAGAGAGTCATGCTAAGCATTATAATATTAATTTTAATAGAGATGAGCAATACGAAGACTTTGATCTGTTAAATACTGTAAAACAAGTTGGTACTGGTTTTGTATCAGGTTTTACTACTTTAAATTATGGTGAACCTCCAAAGAATCCTTATGAAAATATAGCTAATAGTTTAGGACATTTATTAGGATTTGTAGGGTGGGTACCTGGAGCGTCTGCTAAAAGTGGTATAGCTGCAATGAGAGCATTAGCTTTATTAAAAAACAGGTCTCTTCCTATGTTAGTAGCTGGTAAATTAACTAAGCCTGCTAGTGAATTAGGCTCTAAAATGGTTTCTGCTGCAGTAGGTAAAAGAGGTGAAGCAGGTTCTTTAGCATCTAAATTATTATACAATGATACAGCAAGAGATGCTGTTGAAGGTGCATTTCATTTAGGAGCTGCATCTGCAGTATCATCTTGGACTTATGGAGTTGATGCTATGGTAGATTCTGCTGTTCATGGTGGAATTGCAGGTGGTGCATTTAGAGGTATAGGTAATTTATTAAAGTCTCCTATTCCTACTGAAAATAAACTAGCAGAAGATGCATTAGGTTCTATTGCTGGTGCTTTATTTCAAGGGTTACCTTCTACTATAAGAGGTGCTACTGCTCCTGAACAAATATACGAATATTTATTAGGTGCATATTTTGGATTTAATGAATCACCTTCATCTAGAAGAACTGCTTTAAAATATAGATATGAAGAGTTAGGTAAAGAACCTACTCCTGATGCTATGGAAGCTAAGTTGCAAAAAGATTTAGCTACAAAAGACTGGTCTCCAGAAACTAAAACTGTAGTTGAAAAATATGCTAGAATGACTACACAAAATTTACAATCAGATCCACAAGTACAAACTATGATGAGAGATTTGATAAAAACTTATGGAGAAGATCATCCTGACATTAAAAAGACTCTAGAAGAAGGTTTTAGAGCTAAAGAAGGTAGATACCCTACTGAGCAAGAATTAAAGCGTGAGGCTGAATTTTACAAGCAAGAAGAGTCTATTGAAACTAGAGTAGAAAAGATAGAAGAAAAAGCTAAAGAAGAAAATGTAGAAGCTAATGATCCAGGGATTTCTATTGATGTACCAGAATCTTTAAAAAGATGGTCTGATACTAGATTAGATTATCTTTGGAAAAACGAACAAGGCATAGAAGATTTAAATACTAAAAAGGTTGTTGTAGAATCTTTAAATAAAAAGCTTGCTGATAAAGTTAAAAACAAAGACATGGATGTCAATGAAATGACTGAATGGTTAAAGCGAGAACTTAATTATAATGTAGATGATTTTCCTGAAGCTGGAGAAAGAAATTTTTTTAGAAATTATTTAAAAAGAAGAGTGCAAGAAAAGAATATACCTATTATGTCTCCTACTATTGAGTATGATACTAAACCTGTAGGAACTATAGGTCGGTTTCAAGTAGGAACAATATCTGGTATAAAGAATTATTCTGGTATAGAATTAACTGGTTTTAACCCTCAAAATGCTGCTGGTAACAGAAAATCTATTAAAGGTGAAATATACGATATAGAAAATGTATATAATGAATTAACTGGTAATAAAATAGATTTTGAAAATAACAAACAAAGACCTATAAGAAGAATAGATGATTTAGTTTGGACTGATGGAGGAGTTAAAAAACAAGGTAGTTTATTAAAGTATATGGATTTTGTTGAAAGAAGAAACTATGATACTTATAGAGAAATAGGCATTAAAGAAGTAGAAGCTAAAGATTTATCTAGAAAAGATGCTGAAGTAGAATACAATAGACTTGTTGGCACTATACATGAAGATATGAATACAAAAGGTTTTTATGATTATAGTGGTAGAGGTGATCAAGACGTAATGAATTATGTTAGATTTCATCCTAATGCTAGTAAAAAGAAAAGTAAATCTATCGTAAATCAATATGCTATAGCTAATAAAATACCTTTAAAGAAAATAGCAGAGGAAAGAAAAAGATATATAAATAATTACAAAGGTGAAATAAAAAATCCTGGTCAATTATTTGACAGGTCTTTTGCATCTAATATTCTTTATGAGTTATCTTTAAATGGTTTTGATCCTGTTAGAAAAAATTATGGAATTATTAAAGATTTAGCTAATAAAGGAGATAGTTTTATTACTAATCCTATTGCATTTAACAAAAGACAGCAGATCAATTTAACAAATGCTGTACCTTTAGAAGCTGAATTTATAACTAATTCTGTTCCAGATGTAATTGATGGCAATTTAAAGACTATTATATTAAAAACTGTTGATGATTTGCCTAGTAATTTAAGAAAAAAGCCTTGGGAAAGAAACAATGTTGATTATATAGAATCTGATGATGGTGGATCATTAACAAGAAGAGATGTTTTAAATGCATTTAATGCAGAACAAGGTCAATATTATGCTAACAATCCTTCTGGTCATCATAAAAATTTTGCTGTATCAAGAGCTAAAGATCAAGGATTATTACTTGTAAAGCATGAATCTAAAGATGCTGGTACATTATTAAGTAAAGCTATGCAAGATTTAGGTATTCATCAAATGTATACTACTACTGGTGCTAAACAATATGGAACAAGAAAACCTGTATTCGCTGAGTTAGTAAATAATAAATTAGAATTTTTTGATTATGTGAATGGCAAAAAGACTCCTGTTGATTATAAAAATTATATGTTTGATGTGAATGCTAAAGATATACGAACAGTAATGTCTGAAACAGCTAGTGAATCTATGATAAAAGATAAAAGAATGATTAAGCAGCTACCTGCTAATTTATCTCCATTAAACAAAGGATTTACTCCAGAGATAGCTGAAAGCTGGTTTAACGATTATAATCTTAGAGGATTTAATGGAACATCAGAATACAATGCAAAATTAGATAAATATTTAACTACTAAAAACGAAAAAATGATTGACGATTTAGTATTTAATATGGAAAAAATAAGCACTCCTAAAGTGTTAGAAGTTATTAGTACGCCTGGCAATACTAAGTTGCAAGTTAGATTTTATGAAAAAATGTTAGATATAGCTAAAGAATCTGATAGATTAGATTTACAAGGTGGTACTACTAGCGTAGAAAGATTTGCAGAAGCTACTAAAGATTTAAATGATTTTAGATCTGTTACAGATAGAAATTTAAGATTAGCAGAAAACAATATAGCAGTTATACTTGCTAAGCCTAATAATAAATATAGAGAAACTGTTCTTAAAAAGTATCTTGTTCACCAGATAACCAGACCTGTTGTTCCTAATTCTTTTAGTGGTAAGCTTGATATATTTGATTTAGAATTACAACAAAATCCTATAACAAAGCGATTGAATACTGAAAAAGACGTTATACTTTTGCATGATGGTAATAAAAAGAAACCTATTAACTATGATGATTTACCTACTACTTATAAAGATGGATCTGTTATCGGAAAAGGTGTTCTTGATTTAATAAAAAGAAATAAAACTTTAGGTGAATTATGGGATTATAGAAATTCTGCAAATCCTAAAACTAAAGAAATTATAGATAATTTTGTAGAACAAATAGTAGTAAGAGTACCATTAGACTCAACATCTGGTGCTGTAGTATTAAAATTTAAAGGGTTTACAGGTAGACAAGGGTTTGGTGGAATTGTGCATTCAGAAGCTATGGGCAAACTTGGTGGTGCTGACTCTGATGGTGATAAATTTATTAGTTATATGAATGCTAAAAGTAAGTATAAAAAACTTATAAAAGAGAATGCTGATGAATTTGTTAGGTATTACAAGAAAAGTGAATATGATTCTGGTAAAATAAAAACAGAACTTACTGCAGAAGAATTTGCTAAAGTTAAAAATAAAGACGATTATTACCCTGCTGTTATGGATAATAAAAGAAAACATAGAAGCAAATTTACTTTAACAAAAGAAGAAGTAGGTGGTCCTGATAGAACTGATAGCGATTTAATACATAGTCCTTTACATAGAAGGGAAATATCTAATACAGCAGCAGAAGGTCGTAACTCTTTAGGTCCTGCTGTTGTTAATAAACAAAATCTTATATCTGCTTATACTGATATGCCTAATACTATAGAATATAGTGCTGGAGGTCAAAATCCTAAATGGGAATTTACTATAAGTAAAAAGAATAGTCCTAAAGAAATAGCAGAAGCTAAAGAAATATTAAGAACATCTATTGCTATACCATCAGATCCATTAGATGAAATTGGTATAAAAAGAAGAGAAGCTTACTATTCTAGTATGTTTGATTCTTTATTTAAAGTAGATATTTATTTAAAAAATGGTAAGCCACAATCAACAAGACCAGAAAAAATTCCTAATTGGATTAAGTTTAAAGTTATATCTCCTTATTCTAAATTAAATTCTATTATATATGGTAAAAATTATATGACAGGTAAGCAATGGAATTATGCTGAATATAGAAATGGATTAGATGTAGCAAATCAAATGGGTATAGGCAACCAGTCTGCTATAGGTAAAATTGGAAAAGAATTAACCAAAGTTCATTTTAATGATGGTTTAAGAAAAAGAGTTAATACTAATGAAGTTGTAGAAGCTTATAAAAAATACGATGCTAATCAAAAACAGTATTATGATGTAGCTAAAGCTATAGGTAGAGCTGGATTCCCTATAAGATTAAACCCTGCTACTAATGATATATTTTTTAATCATCGTAATTTAGATGTTTTAAATAAAGACGGTAAATTATTTAAAGCTAAATATGAAAATAGTCAAAATGAAGTTAAGTTTGGTGAAGAATTATTTTCTAATGATTTACATAATATGGCTGGATTCAATGCTTTTATTAAATACTGGAAAGATGTGCCTGGTGCCAAGTTAAAAGAAATGGGCAATAAAGTTAAAGAAATATCTGATAGGTCTTTAGAGTATAGATTAGATGCTGAAGATGCTATGATTTATAAAATTAAATTTAACAATCAAGTTATGGAAGGAATAAATAAAAGAGTACTTGATAATTTAGAGGCTAAAGCTCAAGCTAAAAATGTACCATTTGAAATATTGTCTCAATCAACAAGAGAGAAAACAAGCTCTATGTATACACAAAGAGAAATAGATGCTGATATTGCTAAATACAAAGCAAAATTAAATGATACAGAAAAAATGGCATTTGATGGGCTATTGCTTAGTGGCTTTAAAACAGGTATGCATAATAAAGTAGATAGATTTTATGACCTTTTAAACAAAAGAAATATGCTAACAGATAAAGAACTTGTTGAATTTGAAAGTTTAAAAGACGATGTATATCATACGTCTGCTGGTAATTTAGGATTTGCTAGTAGATCAGTATCTGATGCTGCTATAAAAGAATTTTGGAGCGAATATAATAAATCTTTTGACAGCATGACAAAGCCAATGACTGAAGGTTTAAAATCAGAAATAGATGATGTTGCTAAAAACATTACTAAAACTGAAGTTGAAATTGACAAAGCAAAGCAAGAAGTAGATTTAAATGAAACATACGAATCTAAACTATCTAGGTTAAGAACTTTAGATAAAATACCAGGATTTAGAAGGTTATTTGAAAATGAAAAGCTAGGTAAAGTAAAGCTTACAAACGAAAATCAAAGACTATTAGATGAATTAAACCAAAATTTAGGAGAATATGGTAATAGTATTGGCATAAAATTAGAAGGATTAATTAGAGATTTGTTTCAAAAAAGTCCTGATGCATTAACTATTGAAGAGGTTAGATCATTTAACGAGCTTTTAAAAACTAGAAAAAGCGGTAAAAGTTTAGGCTGGTTACAAAGAAGATTTACTAAATGGATGAATGGAGATCCTAAACTTAATGGTTATTTTTACCATCAATTTCCTAGAACTGTAGATAAAGCGTGGCTAAAAAACGATATGCAATTAGTAGAGCGTATAGGTTGGTATTTTGAGCCAGGCAAGAAACTACCATCAGAAGGTATAATATTTGAACCTAGTCATGTTATTGGTCAAAGTCAATTTGCTACTAGTAATTTAGGTGATATGGCTTCTGATGTTAAAAGACAAATAGAAAATAGAGTTAGAGATAATTTAAAATATTTAAACTCTATCAAAGAAGGTCCTGAATTGCACGAATT
>TARA_R100000278_G_scaffold46215_2_pt1 | contig 12313 bp, 23 predicted proteins | sample TARA_R100000278 | Tara Oceans TARA_R100000278 (sample SAMEA2620755) | marine metagenome | biome: marine biome (ENVO:00000447); feature: deep chlorophyll maximum layer (ENVO:xxxxxxxx); material: "saline water (ENVO:00002010), including plankton (ENVO:xxxxxxxx)" | depth 66 m | reverse complement strand
CCTGTCAGGAGACTCGGATGCTCCGCCCCTTGGAGAGGCTCTAAACAAAGTGACAAGCGAAAGAAAAGCAATTACAGAGCCCCTTGTCCAAGCTTTCAACCCAGACAGGCAATCTGCCCAAAACTATGGTGAGACCATCAACCTGAGCAGACTTCCTGGCCAAGAGAAGTTTAGGGCAGGCATGGAGCTTGAGTCGTTGCGTGGGACTATTGCTGACGCAATGAAGACTATCTCTGATGAGTCTGTTGCTACCTATGGGGGCATCGACGCTACTTTGAGGCTAGCATACGCCTATGAGGTTCACGTAGACAAGGGCGTTGGCAAGAGAGATGCTGCAATGAGAGGCAGAAAGGTGTTTTATGATCACCCAGATATTCCTCCAATTATGCAGAAACTAAGGGATTTGCCTTTGCTAGGGTTTCCTTTTGCTGGTCACATGGTGTGGTCTACTAAAGCATATGCGAACTACTTCCAAAAGAACCCTATGAAGGCAATGGTGGATGGAGTTCTTCTCCGAGCAACCACAGAGGCTACACAGGCTGTGTTAAACTTGGGGTCAACCTATGAGTCGGAAGTGTTTGAGACTGACGAGGACTTTGAATCTCTACTTGATTTGCCAATGATAACGTCTGCAAGGACTACAGAATCAGACAGAAAGTCTCTGGCAAGAGGAGACGCCCCACCAAGAGAGGAGTCTTTGTTTTCTATTGGCGCTCTTAGCGCAAAGCTAGACCCCATGTTTCTGGGGATTCAATCTGATTCTACTTTTAAAAAATCAAAGAGGGCGTACCGAGACGGAACAGCATCTCCTGGAGAGCTTCCCCTTCTCGCTGTCGGAGCAGCGCAGCAAATGCTTGGCGATCTAGTATTTACAGGAGCAGAAGGCGCAACTAAACCTGCGACTGAGGAAGAAAGAATAACAAAGAGGTTGACCGAAGCTACGTCTCCTGAAGATGGAGGAGGGTTCTTCTCTACAATATCAGAAACCCTACTGGTGCCTTTGACATTTATTTCATCAGATGCAAGAGGTTTGGCGAAAAAAGTGTCAGCTAGCACAGGCACCCCTTTTGCTGGTCAAGACGCTTCAAAAGTGGCTGCTTACACAAATGCTCTTGGGCTAGCGATGAAAGTTAGAGATCTTAGAGCGTATAAAGAAAACTTTAACGAGATAGGCCAGAAGCAGCTTGTCTCACTGAACGATGCAATTAAAGAGTATGCGTTTGTTGACAGAGACCTGACAACAGAAAAGGGCAGATTAAAAGACAGGATTAAAAGAGACAGAGTCCTCAAAGCTATTACAAAAATAGAGCGAGCAGATAATATTTTTAATAAAAAGAGGGCGGCTGATGGCATTCGCATGAGGAACAATATTGTCACTCTCATGAAAGGAATGTTAAAGAATAGGCCCGACACGCCAGAGTTTGAAATATCGTATCAAAACTTATTAAAGTATTTTAATGCAGAAGGCTACGGCTCAGAGCAAACAAACATGTTGGAAAATTAAACTTTATCCGTTAATAATAAACACAAAAAGGAGAACACCATGGCTAATCTCGAGATGAATTACTCATTGCCTAAGTATTCGCACACAGGAAACCGAGAGGAGCTTCCTCGTGCATCCAAAGCATCTAGCACAACCTTGACTACAGGTGAAGCAAGTGCCAACAAGAACAGCGCACCCACCACAGGTGGAGACGGCAACTACCCTGCGGAGTAAACCATGGGACTAAGTAATCATCATAGAGCACTAGTCTCTAATCTTGGTGAGGGTAACTGGACAGGGGATGACAAGAAACTAGATTCTGGGGATACTCGAATTTATTTTCCCCCTGGAGCATCTAAAGGTGTTGCACCTGTTCCAGGAACAAGCAACGCTGGCCCTATGTCTGATTTTGATTTGGCCGGATGGGGGACCAAGTCGAACTGGATTATCCAGCTTGATTGCATCAACAAGGGAACAAAGTCTGCTTCAGATAACGACATAGAGGTGTTTGCGATTCGACCAACTGGAGTTAAAGAGCTTGTGTTTTCTCTGGCCAACAATGTGCTTGCCACGGGCGAGCAGTATGCTCATGGTGGTCTTGATAGCGAAAAGATTTGCGGGCCTGTGTCTTATTTTGAGTTTATTACAAACTCTAGTGGGGCAATTGATGTTGACTGTTATGTAATTGGTTGGAATGAAGGAGATATGGCTTATGGGCTGGCGGGGTAAATTAACGGGCAGTAATATCAGCATTAAAGTAGATGGTCTTGCTGAGCTTGAGGTTCATGTTGATGCTTTGGAAACCAAGGTAGACGACATGATTACTCTTGTTAGCGCTCTTTCAAAAGAAATTGCTGAACTAAAGAAACCAAAGAAAGCTGCTCCTAAAAAAGCAGTTAAGAAAAAGGCGGTAAAATAATGCCAATGACGAAGTCTAAATCAGGGAAGATGACAGCATACAAGACCATGAGTGCTGCAAAAAAAGCTGCCAAGAAGAAAGGTGCTAAGGTTGTTGCCAAGCCAAAGAAAGGCATCAGTCGAGCAATGGCTGCAAAGAAGACAGCAACTCGACGGCCCAAAAAAACCATGATGGGTCGGGGTCGAAAGCGAAAATGAAAGTAAAAGGCGTAGATGTTAGTGCATTGACCAAGCGCCAGCAAGGTGCAACAAAGAGGCATGCTAAACATCACAGTGCTGCTACAATCAAGAAGATGGTAGCTGGCATGAAGAAAGGAAAGTCTTTTACTGAGGTGCACAAAAAAGCAAAGAAGATCTGACCATGTCAAACTACACCAAACCAGCCCTACGAAACCGAATTAAAAACAGGATTATGGCTGGCACGAAGGGTGGCAAGGCAGGCCAGTGGAGTGCACGTAAAGCCCAGATGCTTGCGGCTGCGTATAAGAAGGCCGGTGGGGGGTATAAGGGTGGCAAGACTTCAAAGCAAAAGTCTCTTAAGAAATGGACAGGTGAGAAGTGGAGAACTTCTGACAAGAAACCTGCCATTCGGAAAGACTCGTCTGGCAAGACAGTTACCAAACGGTATCTCCCTGACAAGGCTTGGAAAAAACTTAGCTCTTCACAGAAAGCTGCGACAAACAAAAAGAAAGTTGCTGGCTCAAGGAAGGGCAAGCAGGTTGTCAAGAACACCAAGGCTGCTGCAAAGGCGAGTAAGGCCGTAAGAGGCAAGTCTACAGCCAGGAAGACCACCACTCGAAGAACATCAAGGAAAAAGTCATGAGTTTCTTCCAGAATGCATTGGATGCTTTGAGGCTTAGTGTAGCCAAAAAATACCGGCCAAAGTTTGTTCTGACAATCTGGTTGAAAAGTCAGCTAAATAAAGACTGGGACATGTACGTCAGTGGCTTTGATGCGCTGTCAGTAAAGTTCTGCGATGGGTCCAAAGCATACAAAAAGAAAAACGCAGCAGAGATTATTGCTAAAGCTGACGACTTAAACATGGAAGCTCACGGCTGGGGCTTTCATTACTGCACATCAGTAGAGGATGCTAAGAAGGAAGGAGAGATAGCTGCTGGCCTTTGTGAGGAGCTTTCTGTATGTGCATATCACTGGAATGCAGAAAAGCAATGGGCAGGCTCGGATGACCCCGAAGAATATGCTATAGCATTTGCTGAAACATTTAAACTTCATGCTCCTGATGTAGCCTTGTTTGCGAATTGCTTTTCCGCACCAGTCACAAAGGAAATGATAGAGTACTTTGACTACTACGAGCCCATGATTTATGGCACCAGACTGTCCACAATCGCAACAAAGTTCCAGAAGCGTTTTGATTCCCCAGGCGTCCCCAAGGGCAAGCGATGCGCTATGGTTGGTACGGGACGGAAAAACCCTAAAAATCCTAAGCAGGCCTGGGGGTATCTTAACTCCGTTGGCAAGGATGATAAGCAACGCGGACTCGACCGACTTATACCTCATTTTAAACCCACCTATGTTAATTATTTCCGTGCTGGACTGATTGGCAAAGAAGATATAATGATGGAACCGAATGACATCAATCCTGTACTATCGGAACAGGTTTTAAAAATTAAAGGCCTTTTCCCAGGGAGCCAAGATAATGTTAACCAAAGATCGTAACGGCATTGCAGGCACTGATGCACAGATTCTCCTGCAAGAAATCCTGGACAACCAGAAAGAGGCTTTGGATTTAAGTGGACAACTCGTATTACTCAACCAAAAAATGGATGTCCTTATCGAAAAGGTTGGCGAACAGGCAGCCAAGCCGAAGAGTAACCTTGAGCTTCTTCTTGGAAATCATCAAGCGATGTTCTCAATTGTGTTTATCATTTTGGTTGCTCTCTTTTTGGGGCTTGGTGATGCTGTTGTTGATCGGTTTGTGGGGGGCGATAACCTAGACCCTAAACAATTACAGCAGGTGTTAAATGTCTTACAAGAAGCCGCCCATGAGGCAACTTTTCCAGAACCAACTCAATCATTATCTATCGATGACTAGTCCACGAATCGCCGGACTTGTGGTCGTTGCAATTATTCTTTTGTTTGCAGTCACAATGTGTGGTTGCACTGAGCAAAGCCGACAGCTATTTAAAGATGCAGCCGTATCTGTTAGCGATTGTGCTTTTCATACATCTTTAGCCTGTGCCTCTCAGGCAACAGCAGGCTGTGACAAGCCTTCGGATGGCGAAGGTTATGGAGAATTTGGACAATGTTTAGTGAACCGTTCAGCCTCTTGCTCTGGTCGAGGATTGGGGATGTGTCTGTTAAAAGGGATTGCCAATGTAGTGGGGACGACTTCTGTGGCTGCTGGTGGTGTTGGTTGCGTTAATGATGACTCTCTTGAAGAAATTAAAACTTGTGTTGCGGATGTTACTTTAGAGACGGAGAGTGAAGCTGTCTCTGCTGTAGCGTATTGCTATCGGTCAGCATGCATAGGAGACTAGCATGGCCGTCCGAAGCAAAAAGAAAACAACGGCAAGTAAATCTAAGCGAGACCCCAGGCTTGCCAGGGCAGGAGTGTCTGGATACAACAAGCCAAAGCGAACACCAAACCACCCCAAGAAAAGCCATATTGTCGTTGCTAAAGAAGGGGATAAAGTTAAAACCATCCGTTTTGGACAGCAAGGTAAGAAGGTGGGCACTGTCTCAGGGACAGCAGGCAAACCAAAAGCAGGTGAGTCTGCCCGAATGAAAGCTAAGCGCAAGTCATTCAAGGCAAGACACGGCAAGAACATTGCCAAGGGCAAGATGTCTGCTGCTTACTGGGCCGACAAGGTGAAGTGGTAACTACTCGCCTCCAGCCATAATGTGCTGGGCCAATACCTGGGTGGCACCAATCAAAGCCATCCGGTCGGTATTGTTTTTGTAAGACTCAAGAATCTCTACGTCGCCAAGGCTGGTCAACGCAACAACAGCGACAGCCTGGATGTGCCCATCCTTTGCTTTCTCTGTTAAGTCATCTAGTGATTCTACTAATACATTTCTTCTATCAGTATAGTACACTACATTATTATCTTTATTATTCATTACTACTCCTAAGCCTATTAATTATATTATTAATACTATATATAAGGGACCTACCCTCTCGGATAGATGCAGTCAGCTTCAAATCACGCTCACCCTTTTTCTTCTTCTTTGAACTGAGCTTCTTCATGTTACCCCTGACCTGCTCTGAGAGGGCCATAACGTACCCTTCTAGCTCTTCGACACTACCAACCTGTGCCAAGGCCTGGGTCAGATGCTGCGAAGGCTTCTGAGGATAATCTGAGGGCTTCTTCATATTCTGTCTCCTTGGATAGTCCCCATATGTGCACCTGGGGTTCTATTCCTCCTCGTCTTGGTTCAAATTTTCTGATGACAAGAGATTCAATAGACTTGTCGTCTCCATCTTTGAACAGTACATCTTGAAATGCGTCGAGCATAACCTTGATGGGAGCGTCGATATCACACTTATTTGGCAGCGCGTGCACCACGATGACGATTGCATCACCTTCGACCGCATCCCCGCTGACCTTGGCGTGCGCTTTCGCTGCCTCCATCCAATTGGCCTTTGCTGCATGGGCGCTCCTCCAGTGGGTGCTTCTTAATTTATTGGCCAGAGCTTTCCTTAAAAGACTGATGGGGTCTTTTCTTTTAAACACCTTCTTGTCTTTTTCGGTGGCTCCGTCTTTTTTTAACGGCATAAACGAACCGGATATCTTAATATGAATCATAAAAAATAACTACCAAAATATAAGCCGGTACTACGACAGCAAAATAAAACTTATGCCATATGTTTGGTTTGAAGAACTTGCTGCAATCTTCCAAGCATTTGATTTCCAAGGGTGTTTTATCTTTCTTTTTTAACATGGCTCTGTAAGAGGCACCGTTGGAATGCCTGTCAATTAAATCATAAACAACTAAAATTGTTACGCAGATAAACAATGCATCGGTAATCATTTTACATCTCTGTTATCTTTGAGCGAGAGGGGTCGAACAGATATTGAATTGCAATGTTCTCTCCCTGCTTGCATTTTTCAATGTTTATAAATAGCTCGTCGAATCTATCTTCTCTTTCATCTTGTGGCAACCTGGGATCTCTGAAGGGCCGGTAGATAACCGCACCAACGTAACACTTCTGCTCGGCAGCACCCATCCACTCTGTGTTCCTAAGTCCTGGCATGGACGGAAGGGGGTTGCCCTCCCACTCCCTGTTAAGCTGTGCTGTCAGCATCAAGGGCACCTCCAGCCTGTCCGCCTCCTTCTCCATCATCGCCCAGCAATACTCGAGCCAGTCTCTTCGTGAACGTGTGTTCCTTGCATCCGCGTAGATAGCTTGCAGATAGTCGACATAGATGATTTGGCACCCCTGTCTTACGACCATATCGTTCATGACCCTGAGCAAGTCTGTTATCTTAGCTCCCTTTGCATCCACAAGAACCACATTGTTTAAGTGCTCTTTGTATGTGGACTTCTCCAGAGCCACTTGGTCCTCCTCTGTCAGAGAGGCTTCGTCTGGAGCGGTTAGCACGTTATCTCGAATCTTACCCAACGTGACCCCAGACACCTTGGACATCCACCTCGATGCCCACACAGACTTGGAGTCCTCCAGACTAATGATGCCCACCCTGTGGCCAGCCATAGCTTGGTTGTCTACTATCTGAGAAACCCAGGAGCTTTTCCCGTGGCTAGTGCGAGCAGTCCACAAATAGGTGCAGCCAGGAATCAAAGCTCCAATCACATCGTCCATCTTCTTGAACCCTGTTTTGATTGTGGCGGGTGGATTCTTGAACCTGTCAAACCACATGTTCTGAATCATGGATTGCATGGTGGTCGACTCGTACTGCTCTGACATGTGTACAGACACAACATCTTTTTGGATATGGGACACAGCCTCTTCAGGCCCATACATCCCGTTGCTCATGTCGTTTATCCTCGAAGAGAATGTCTGCTGGATGAATCTCAATGCAGCATAATGCTCGAGCAGACCATGAAACTTATCAGGTGCCCCTTTGATTGTGGGGTCTGATAGGTCAGGCCATAGCCGGTCGAGGTCTACCTTGCTGCGCTGGTACTCTGCGGTGAGTTCAAGTTCCCCCTTGTTTACCTTGTCAATCAGGGGGTCTGCATGTCCCCTAAGGTTTACCGCCTGCTCCATCATCCTGAAGACAGACAGCAAGTCCTTATTGGAGAACAAAGAGTGTGGGCTATCCACTGTCGCCAAGTATCTGGGAGAACCCACCAGCGATGCTAAAAAATAAAATTCTGGTTTCCATGTGACTTCTCCTCCGATAGCCTGTGTCATCTGAATTGCCAAGCCTCCGCTTTGGTTGGTTGTGCGACGAGTCTAGGTGCTGCCTTGAAAAACACTTTGAATGCATAGCCCCATTGGCTGAATCGTATGTCATCAAAGTACTTGTCCATTGCCTCCATGACATCGCCACCAAGGTTTTGAAAAAGGTTGTTCCAGTCTGACTGCTCCTTCCAGTAATCAGACCTCGAACGCATGTACTTTACACCCGTTCTTTTGTGGTACAGTCGGTCCCATTTGTCCATGAGAGATCGAATGTTCACCTCAGATGGCGGTGTCACTGTCTTGCCATCCGACAAGAAGTCTTTGGAGTTACGCATGTCAATCAACCAGTAACCCCTCTTGCCAACCGTCTTGTCCACTGTCACCATCTCGTGCTTGAATAAAGAAGAGATAGCGTTTTCAATCTGCCCCCTTGAGCATGACAGCGTAGCAGCCAACGCAGCAGGAGACACCACGATGCAGTATGCCGGGAGTGGCATATTGTCATGCATGGTTTCTTCCTTGCTGGCGAAAGCTGCCAAGTGTGCCAAAACCCCCACCCGCAGAGGCGAAGCGAAAGCAGGATGTTTTCTAATTGTCTCTGAGTCTAGGGTAATGTTCACTGTTCACCTCAAAATGGAATGTCGTCGTCAGTAAACAGGACCGTGTCCACTTCCCCGTACGGCATCCATTCATCGTCAGCAAACTGATACACAGTGCCACCCTTGGAAGGGTCTGTGGGGTCGGCCCATGCAACACATAACTGTGCTACCCCATCATCCGCGTAGCTAAAACCAGAGTCATCTGGCTTCGGCCAAGAGACTTTATGTGCCGTGTCGGCATAGGGGAAGGTGCTCTTCCTTCCTCCCCCATCGCTAAAAGACCCTGGTGGCCCTCCTGCTGGACGAGACGGAGCGGCTGATTCGCTGCTGCCTGCAACCTTTGCGATAGCGTTTGCTGTAATCTTGTCCTTGTACACAGTCTGTCCGTTCTTCTCGTACTTATCTGTGTCAATGCGACCACTCACAAACAATCGGTCACCCTCTTTCAGAGTAGAAGCCATGTCTGCCAAGTCATTCCAGCATGTGACGGAGTGAAACTTTTTGATGTCGTACTCCCCTCGCTTCATACTTGTGACCAGGGAAACGTTTGCCACGCTCCCAGACTTTGTGTCGTTTACCCGGACAGGCTGGCTGACCGTGCCCAGTAGTTTCACCTCATTGATATCTCTCATCATTGTCTCCTGTTTTCCATCACTGACTTTTCAAGCGCCAGTAGTTGTTCACGCATTTCCTTGTAGTCTTTGCGAAGCTCAATACTTAGAGTCCTTGCTCTCTTGTTTGCACTGTTGTTTCCTCCAACAGCAGCGGTCACTTCAGCGGCTATCGCTTCAGCTTTTTGTACAAAACCTTGCGCTCTCAAGGCTATCTCGAGTGCCATTGCTTCCTCCTTTGTAAATAAAACGCCGAACTCTCCCGACAGTCACACCACTTTAGGTAGGTGTCACCCGCGTCTTCCAGGTGGGGACGGCAGGAAAGAATCAGGGTAAACTCAATCCCCCACTTTCCAGTGGTTGCCACATGGCCCAGGCCATGCTCCTGGTCAGTTGATGCGTCCATCAACCTATGCCCCTAGGGTAAACAAGAGCCACCTTGCTAAACCCTTCAGAGACGCTAAACTTGGACGCCATCCGCCTTGGATGCAGCCCAATTCTGTCCCAAAATAAAGATTCTTTCAATCTTATCTATGGATAATTTCCCAGCGTTAAAGGCAGCAACTGCCGTGTCATGGCCTGTAATCTCCCGTGTGAACTGACCTATCTGTGTGTACCCAACTCCCATGTTGGTGAGCATGCTTACCGTGTGTCGCCACAGGTCATTGAAGCTCTCATGGTCCATCTCTGCGGTGGGAGCTTCCTTGGCAAGGCCATACTTTGTTCCTCGCCTGATGCCCTCCCTGACAACAAGGCCCTCGCTCATCAGTTCCTTTAAGGCCCTGTCAACGGCGCTGTTATCAAGGCCAGTGCAGTTGGATATTGCATTCCTTGATATCTTATCTACGTGATGCCTCTCAGCACCCAATGCTTTCAAAACCCTCTCCTTGTGGGATTGAACCTCTTTTGCCTTCTCGGAGGACATCACCTTAGGAGTTTTTTTTTCAGCCTGTTTGGGTGGTGCTGGTGCTGGTGGAGCCTTTGGCTTTGGTGGTTGTGGCACTGGCCTGTTTGGCCGAGTGTGTACCTCACCCACCTTGAGCACGTTCTCAGGCTCTGGCTTTGGCTGCACCTTTTGCTTTGGGTCAGAGAATGTCTCGGCCTCGACAGCGGAGTAGATGTTAAGCTGGTTGTACGCCAGGACACCAAGCACACCCCGGTCAATCATGCGCTTGACTGCCATGATGTTGGGGTATGACACACCTTTGTTGACGTTGAGAGGGTTAGCCTCACCCCAGGCAACAACTGTACGAATGGTGTCACCGCTTGGGCTGAGTAGTTTGAACGTGCCCCCAACAAGAACCTCACGGCCAAACACACCCTCTTCCCCTGTCTTTATCCAGTTGTACTCTGTCATGCTGGGCAAGAGAATGGTGTTGCCTTCTGGTGTAGGCACACAAGACATCTTGAGCACAGCACTATGGGCAAGAATCCAGTTGCCCGACTGACGGTGCTGCCACCAGTCCTTCTCTGTGAACTTGTAGTGCTTTGCAAGCTCTCTAAACAATTCGTTGTTATCCATTTAAAACCTCCCTTAGTTCTTTGTTCATTGGGGGAACCTCTCCCTTGCACACGCTGTATCTTCTGCACCACCGAGGTGAACATCTGATACCACCCCATACCATCTCGTCTCTTTGGCTTGGTATTGGTGGCATTGTTTTATCCTGGTAGTGCTGCTCCACTAGGTCATATGTGTTCTCGAGCCAGACCTCCACCTCCGATGGGTCAATCTCAAAGTCGCAGAAGTGAATCTTTGGAAGGTCCACCTTCTTATCTCCGTAGCCTTTGGTTGGTCGCTCAATCGACAGATAGCCGACGAGGCCTCCGCCGAACTCGTAGCCATCGAAGTGTAGGTCTTGAACCTTGACACCGTTGACTGCGGGGAAGTTGTGGTCAATAACCTTACTCTGCGAATAGACCGCAATCTGCTTGATGTGCTCCGACTTTGGTTTGCTAACGTTTTCGTCATACACCTTTCCATACATGTACTTGCCAGCAGACTTGATGTCTAAGACATACCACTTCCCACCCAGTGGGTACTCCTCTGGGATAATCGCAATGCCATCCATGTGACCAATCACGTCAATCCCGCTTGGGGTTGTGGCTTTGACTCGCATCTGCTGACACACCACGCTTATGCCAGCCGCCTCCATGGCCTGAATCATTCTTTCCTCAGTGTCATGGCCCACATCGAAACGGAACTGCGTACCCCAAGATGAATCAGGCATATCGCTCCATGGTTCTCCGTATCGATGCATGGTCATGTCACGCACACACCGTGATACAGCAGAGGAGCGAGGGTAGTAATCACCATCACCCTTCTGCACTGCATCCTGGTTTGTCATCTCAAGCACAATGCTCGCTAGCTTTGCTCCATCATTCATATCGACCTCAATGCCCCAAGGGCTAAACAAAGTAAGTGGTTGATTAAATCAGAGGAGCTTCTGTCCCCTCTGTGCTTGACCAATGACTCCAACTGCTCTCTTTCAACATCACTGAGCCACAAGACAACCTTGGTTTTGTTTGTCCGACCCGCAAGAGAATGTCGCTCCACCTTCCTGGTAGAAGCAGACGGCTCCCCTTGTATCTCTCGATTGAACCCATCAGGGTTGTCCACCACATGACGGAGAATGTTTTCGAGAAACTTTTGGTCAGACAACATGCCTCCCTTCTGGGTTTCTAGTGACGCCATGATTCTCTCCGCTGCCTCCACACTCGAAGACGGCGGCGAACAGGGGTCACTAAGCTCCCTGTATGTGCTTGGTTTCTTGTTGTTCATATATGCTCCATTGAGCTATAGGCACATTAGTGTATTGTTTCTTTCTTTACAAGCGATAAAAGATACTTTTGCGTACTATCTTTATCAACGCCCAGTAAGCTACTGTTTTCATTGCTTTCTTCTGGCTGAAGAGTTGGCTCTCCATTGCCCAGTATTTTGAAAAAGATATCCAGGTATGATGCCAGTCGAAGCAAGACATCCTCCATGTCATTGTTCCCTGCCTCCAGGATTTCATGCAGCATTCTCAGCTTGTTTTGTATCAGGCGCAGGTCCTTTCTCCGCAGCCTGTCATCCATCACCATGTCATGCACCTGACTCATCCAGGGGATCGCATTCCTCAGTATGAGCGTTTGCATTTCGTTGGCTGTCTGAATTGATATGGTTGCTTTGACACAGCCTCGTATCGGCACACAGTGTATCCACGTGTCTCGTGACAGCTTGATTGCGTAGTTGTTCAACCACCTTCTTGTCTGCGGACTCAAGTCATTTGCTGTCAACAGGTACACCATCACACCACCTTTTCGTTTGTCACCAGGATTCTCAGCCCAACAAATTCATCCGCCTCAAACAACGGGACCATCACTATCTCGGGGT
>TARA_R100000278_G_scaffold121395_2_pt1 | contig 12395 bp, 12 predicted proteins | sample TARA_R100000278 | Tara Oceans TARA_R100000278 (sample SAMEA2620755) | marine metagenome | biome: marine biome (ENVO:00000447); feature: deep chlorophyll maximum layer (ENVO:xxxxxxxx); material: "saline water (ENVO:00002010), including plankton (ENVO:xxxxxxxx)" | depth 66 m | reverse complement strand
CGCGGGCGGGGCTATCACTGAATATGCTCTAGTCTCACTCGATGCTGATGGAAAAGTACAAGTGACAGCTATCGGCACAGATAAGACCTGTGTGGGCATCGCACAACGAGCAGCAGCAGCGGGTGAGCCTGTTGAGGTTGTTATCTATGGGCTCAGTCGTGCTATCGCTGGCAATAATATCACAGCTAACACTGAGCCTCGGCTCAAGTGTGTTACAGCGGCCACAGGTCGCCTTGAGGCTGTGGCATCTGGTGACTTCGCTGTATGTCGCATGATTCCAAATATCAATCAAAAGTCAGCGGCCGCTGGTGATCAAATCCTTGTGATGTTCCACGGTCCCATCGTCGTAGAGCCTTAAGGAGATAACTCATGGCAAGTTCATATAGTAATCTACACCCAGTAGACCAGATCCTCACAAGCCTTGTAGTCGAGGCTGTGCCTAGTGACAGTCAACTCATCGCTAACGAGATCTTTGAGACCATCAACATCCCTGAGCGCTCAGGCACGATTCTCCTCGAGGAGACTCGTAACTTTATGGGTGCAGGTGCAGGTCTTGACCTCGAGCGCGCACCCGGTGCGTCACGCGCTACTATCGGCGGCTTCGATCGATCAAGCCTCACATTTAAGGCTAAGATCTACGCGGCCTCTGACTCTATCGCGATGGAAGACATCTTTGACTCTCAGTATCCAGGGAGCGAAGAGGCGCGCATCGCTAAGAAGGTCAGCCGCGTGATGAAGCTGGCTAAGGAGAAGCGAGCTGCGGACGTGCTTTTTGATGAGGTCACTAATTTTGCCAACTTCACACAGCAACTCGCAAATGCTGATCGATTCGACGTTGCCGGTTCTGAGCCACTTACAAAGCTCGACACGATTAAAAGCACTGTCTTTGAGAATGCTCATGGCATCAATCCAGACACGATGATCATTGGTCGTAAGTCTTTCCGAGCGCTTGCACGTAATCCAGAGGTGCGCGGCTACGTGGGCGACTCAAGCAAGGGGATTGCGTCAGGAAACCGTATCCTGTCAGAAGAGGCCGTTTTGTCTGTGCTGCGTGATGTCCTTGGAATCCCCAACATTTATGTTGGTCGAGCTCTGCAAGATACTGCCGTACCTGGCGCAACCTCAAGCGAGTCTGCAATCTGGGATGGCAAGAAGATCTTTATGGGCATCTTGCGCGGCTCTGATGCTATCGTTCAAAAGAGCGGTAATGTTAAAGGTATGCCAACGGCAGCGCTTAATCTTGAGTTCGGCGGTATGCAGGCTGGTCAGTATGACAGCCTAGACTCAACACGCCGTTATGTATACGCAGAGGAAGTGCATGACTTTAAGCTGATTGATGCATCTCTGGGCTTCGTCATCACTGACTGCATCAACTAGTGACCTATGGACTTGATGAGCGCACACCATCAACTCAGTGAGGTTGATGCAGACCAAGAGGCTATTGATGACCTCACCAGACAGGTGAAAGGTCAGCGCGGCCCTATGGCAGAGCTCATCAGGTCCAGACGTGATCAGCTACAAGCTGAGGTGCAGGCTGAGCGTGGATTCAAGCGCTCACTAGCTCGAGCAAGAAAAGACCTAGTGTCTATCATCGAGATGGCGAGCGCATCCACTGAGCCTGAATTACTTCTTAGCTTTGATGATGATCAGCTCCTAGACCTTATCTTAAGAGGTGGTCTAGGGCTGGCTATCGATGATTTTATTGAAGCATCAGACAAAATCAGAGCGGCTGCTGAGAAATCGCTTGAGGCCATAGGTTTGGAATATGACCCTCAATCGCTTCCTCAGCTCGACCTGATTCAAGCGCAGTCAGCGAGCGCTGTATTTGAAGACGTAATCATCCCTGATTTTAAACGAGCAACTAGAGACGCGCTCCTAGCGTTATCAACAGAGGTTCCTCTTGATCTTGTCAAGAGTGACCTAGTGCAGAGACTAGAGAGCTCAGAGGGTAGACAGCTGACAGAGGTTAAGACTAGGATCAGCCAATATGGGCGATCAATCACAGCCGCAGCTGCTGACCAAGCTGGGCTCGATCACTATCTGTACACAGGGCCCCGAGATGGTCTAACTAGGCCATTCTGTAAAGCGCTTATCGACCTGGTTGTTGATGAACAACAGATGAGAAAACTCAGAAACGGCCAAGGGCTCAGCGTTAAGACCTCATGTGGTGGCTATAATTGCAGACACTCATGGAGCCCTGTGACTGAGTCATTTATTCAAGCGGCTGACCTTGAGCGCGCCAAGAGTTCAGACATAAGCAAAGCGAACACCGGAGGCAGACAGAGATGAGAAAAGCCGTAAAGAGTCAGGATCATCATTTTGTGTGGGATCCGGCTGAGCCATACGCAGAAGGCACTACGCCCACGCTCACCATCAAGTTTAGCGCTGGTGACTTTACTGGTTTGTTTGTGCAGTCACGCGCCAACGTAACAATCACAGCCATTGCGAGCGATAGACGCACACTCACCACAAGCGGCGCTGTCGGTGCTAGCCTCGAGCGTGATGAGGTTAGAGCGTTTCTCAAGACCACAGCTGACACATACTATGCTGTAAAGATTGCTCGACTTGTCACAGGCACAGCGCTACTCGCTGAGCCTTTACCGCGTGAGATCGATCTAAGCTCAGCGGCTACACTTAACTTTAGTATGAGCTATGTTGATGTTGGATTTGCTAACCTAGGAACCTCTGGTGTGTTTCCCTACACTATCGCTTATGATGATCTGGTTGGTGGCAAGAAGACAGAGACAGGTCTTTTAAAAGTCACTCCTCGACCATTCTTTACTGGTCTAGATCATGATGAGCTCGTTGGGCAGATGGCTAACCTTGCCGACATGATACCACGCAGACAGTCAGACTTTTCACCACAGATTCAGGCTAGTCTTGATGAGCTCATCCTAGCTATCCGTGATCACGTTATTGCTGATGGCATCACTGAGGATGAGGTCTTCAATCAGCAGAGCTTTAAGCGCGCTCATGCGTATTGTGCAGCGGCTCACGTCTATGAAATGAATATGCAGTTTGACGCGGCTGATGCGATGCGCGCTCGATATCAAGAGCTCATGAGTCTAGCTCTCAGGTCTGTCACCTTAGATCTAGATGGTGATGGTGTGGTTGACTCAGGAGAGGAAGACCTCAGAAGAAGCGGGGGGAGTAAGACAGACTTCAGAGCATCATACTCAGGGTACACTAAGAGCGAAAATGATGACTTCTTCAAGATCGCTCGAGGGATGCGCCACTAATGCCAACCAAGGTCAATATCAAAGTACCTCGCTCATTGTGGAGCGCTCGAGATACTCAGCGTCTGGCCATGAACACGCTTGCATCTATCAAGCTCAGGACTAGCAGAGGTATTGACGCCAATGGTGTAAAGTTCACAGGTTACTCAACAAACCCGATCTATATTGCTAAACGTGGCGCGAGGCTTAAACCCAAAGGCGGCACACCATCAAGGTCAGGTAAAAGCATCTATTACAAGGGCGGCTATAAACAATATAAGCATGAGTCAAGAGAACGGACAAGTGGACCCAAAAGCACTGATAGCGCAGAGGTTGATCTGGTGTTATCAGGAAATATGATGAACAATTTAGTGGTCAAAGAGGCCACGGCTAAAGGTTTTGTCATAGGTCTAACAAGTAACGCTAATTATGGTTATATTGTGAACAGGTCTAGAGAGTTTCTAGGTCTTAGCCCCAAAGATATAGACATACTTGTAGAGGCTGTAGAGATCGAGATTAGAAAGAAGGTGATGACATGAGTCAGGGCATCTATGCAGCTCTCTCACATCTAGAGACTCAGATTATGAGCATCACCCCTAAGACTGATATACATCATGGTTTCGTATGCTATGACAGAGCCAACGGCCACGTCACTCCACAGTCACAGCGCTTCAACAATAACCGTACTTTTGAGCTCGTGCTCAACACGTTCCCCGAGGATGATGGCGCGGCTGGTCTTAGTGGGCGGAGGCGTGTTGAGGTGGCGTGTGAGGTCCGCTATGATATCTCAGCGGCTGACGTGCTCTATCTTCAACGGCTAGCGGCTGAGGATGGCGAGCGCATCTTAGAAAAGCTCAAAGGCCCTAACTATGATCTATCTACGACGGGCATAATCTCAGTTATCCCACAGGCGGCGATCTTCGCTCCTGTTGACCTTGGTGACGTTGCATTCATGCTAAGCGTACCTTTCACCCTGCTATATTTGGAGGCCTGACAATGGCTGTAACACATCGATCACTCTCTGTAGCTGTCGAGAGCTCCTTTGGCTCACTCAGCAGCTCAACCGGCCTACCTGACAACAGCGCCCTCACTTATGTCTCTATACCTTGTGAGCGTGACCCTATTGTCATCGCTGGTGAGCCTGTGGCGTCTGAGCGTCTTGATGCTCGTGATGGTAATTATCTCATCCCTCCTGAGCCTGACACAGTGTTTAGTTCAGGCAGTCGAGTGAGACGGCGTACCGGTCAAGTTGTGTGTCGCGTGGACCTCACCACAGTGGGCACGTCTGCCAACAACTACACCACGAACTATCTTGGCATGTTGTTAGGTGCTGGCCTTAAAACTCGTATTCCAAGCGTAACGAGTGACACAGCCACAGTCACGAACGTCAACAGCTACACGCCAAGCGCTGGCCCTAACAATGATGACGTGGGCACAATCCTAGGGGCAGACCTCAATGGGCGTGCGGAATACAGCGCTATCACTGACGATACAGCAAGCGGACTCGTCACTGTTTCACCTGCTTTTAGCTCAGCCTTCACAGGCTCAAAGACTGTCAGACACCTACAGACTTGGTATGTACCAGGGCGCAACGCCACAGGTACTAGAGAGCACAGTCTGAGCTTCAAGGTGGATGGCGTCAACTTCAGATCATACGCTTATGGGTGTGTGCTCGAGTCTCTCAGCATCACCCTAGACAATGGCCGTCTCATGGGTGAGTTCACCTATCAAGCGGCGCTGATCCAAGATGAACATGCAAGCGCAGCAGGGCCAGTAGAGCCCACCTATAACGCAGGGTCACCGCCTTTCTTTAGAGGTGCTTATGTGGTGGCCTCATCAGCCTCACCCACGTCACTCACCAACGCTACCACCGGTGACACTCTAGGACGTATGACTCTAGATGCTGAAGACTTCAGCCTCACGCTCACCAACACGCTCACACCTATGGGTCACAGTAACAGCATCTTAGCTATGAGTGACATGGAGATCAGTGACGTTGTGGTAGAGCTCACCCTGAGCCTCTCCACTGTCAACACCACAATCAATGATGATTACTTCAACCGAGCGCTGAGACAGATCATTGTGGGGACTGGCCCTGTGGGTGATGGCCTTGGTTGCGCGCTCATGTTACCTGCTGCGCAGCTGGCCGTTGATCCGAGCGCATTTGATGTGAGTGGTAATGATATTGTGAGGCAACAACTAACCTATAATCAGAGTAGGTTTGGTGGTGATGTGAGCGGCTCCAATGCCACTAACTCTCCATTTAGATTAGGATTAGGGATCTAATATGGCGCTATCATTTCTCACATCATCAGAGCAGACCATTGAAGTGGTGGTGACCTGTGACCCTGCTGTTGAGTGCTCACCTGATCAGCGTTCAGCGTATCTAGAGACCGGTGACTTAACACACCTCACAATCACAGAAGGGGCCACGGCGTTTACACTCAAAGCTTTGTCACCCTCTGAGCGTGAACAAGCTGAGATCAGAGCAGGCGCTATGACGCGCTCAGAGCTGGGCCGTCTTCTGTGGTCACAGTCTCCAGATGATGTAGAGGAGAAAGCGCGCTGGCATCATGAGCTCTCAGATTCTGAGCGTGAGGCCATGAGTCAATATCAGCAATACTTGAGCCGCGTCTATGATGAGATGATTAGAGCTTCACTGGTGAGCATTGACAATGAACCGGCTAACCTTGATCAGCTCCAGATGATCAGACCAGAGAGTCACAGAGTACAGACGATAAGTGAGCTAGTGCTGCACATTCAGAGGATCAGTCTGATAGGTGATCAGGGAAAATGATGTTAGCGGCTTCTGTTTGGCTAGGATTCAACAGAGGCCGCGCATGGTCGTGTGATCAATGTCAAGCTAAACGAGGGCTTAGAGAGCTTAGGGGTAATTGTGGTGGGCCTTTCCGTGAGGGCTTACCACTTGCTCAGCGTGATGAGCGTGGTCTCTATGTGCCAGGCTATCGAGTAGCACCAGACTCTGGTGAAGAGTTCAGTGATATGCTCGTTAGGTCTTGCCCTGTCGCCGGTGCCAATAGACTTGCAAGCATCATCTCAGCATATCAGCGCCACAGGTCAGGGCTCTACCCTATTCACACCTCACACCCATCTCCATCATGTGCTCTAGTTGAAGCTGTTGACGTATTACATTATCATACAGAAGCGGCTAACAATCGAGCGCATAAGCGAGCAATAGAGGAAGCGCGTCATGGTTAACAGTGTTGATATTGAGGTACAGCTGACAGGAGCTGAAGAGGCTAAGCGCGGCCTCAAGGGTATAGGTGAGACCGCTGGTGATATGGCTGGTCACTTTGAGAAGTTCAATGAGCATTTAGGTGAGGGTCTTGGCGAGGTCGTCGGGAATGTTGAGGAGCTCGGAGGGTCATTCAAAGAGTTAGGCTCAACAATCAAGAGCGCGAGCAAAGGCGGCGGCGCTTCTCTCATGGCGCTTATTCCAGCGCTTGGCGGTGTTGTCGCTGCTGGCTTTGCAGTATTTGAAACATTCCAGATGATTATTGGCACGACTCAAGACATGGAAAATAGAGAGGAGGCGATGGGCGCGGCCTCTGCTGATCTTCAGAGCAAGCTTGAAGCACTGGCTGAAAAGGGGGTCACGCCCACTGGTAAGGCTCTTGAAAAGTTTACGGTACAAACACTTAAGAGTCAGTTTGCTAAGGAGCTTTTAGAAAAAGAATATGAAAAGCTACTACCTGTCATGCAGGAATATAGAGAGGCGCTTGATGCTGAGGATGAGCGGCGAAAAAATCTACTGAGGGGCGGCGCTGTCTATTTAGACGCGCTTAGTAGTGAAAAAGAAGTTATCAATGAAATAGCTGAAGCTCGTGAAAATCTGAATAGAGCCATAGCGGGATATACAAAAAAACAAACAGAGGTAATGAAAGGCATCGCTGAGGCCACAAAAGGCGAGAAGCATCTAGAGGACCAAAGCGCAGAGTCAACCCTAGCAAGGATAAACCAACTCAAAACAGAAGTCAGAGCGCTTGAACTAAGAGAGTTAAAAGTATATGGGATGACAGAGGCTTATAAAGCTGAGGAAGAAGCAAGGCTCAAGGGTGACGCGGAGCTATTAGATAGAAAGATAAAACAAAATGAGGAAGACGAAGAGTTTTTAAAAACTACTGAGAAAAGACTGCAAGCACGTCGAGCGGAGATAGATCTAGAGCGCTTGATTAATGATGAGATCGAAGCGGTATCACATGCAAGCATCCAAGCAGAAGAGGCAGCGGCTAAAGCTAGACAAGCAGTCAGGCGAGCGGAGCATCTAAAGAGGCTAGCCAGAGAACGACAGACACAGAATGAACTCTTCGCTATTCGTTCACTCGAGATTCAACACTTAAAGGTCACAGGTGCCTCAGCGCTTGAATTGTTAGACGCTCAGCATCAGCTTGAACTTGATAAAGCTGGCAAAAATGCAAATCTAAGACTGATGGCTGAAATGAGGTATGAAATAGCCTTAACTCAGCTCAAAAAGGACGAAGAGCAGAAGAGACTTGAACAAGAAGCAGAAGTAGAAGCGAAACGCCAAGCGGAAAGAGACAAGCGACAGGCTGAAATCTTAAGTCAGATAGATGAGCGCGCCCAAAGAGAGAGAGAATATGTTGAGGTTGCTGGTGAGATCGCTGATTCATTTGGCGGTGCATTTGCAGAAGCGGCGCTTGGTGCGGCTGTCATGGGTGAGAGTTTTAGTGAGAGCATAGGGCGCATTCTCCAAGGCTTAGGTAGGCAGTCGGCAGTCGAGGCGCTGATAGAGACGGCCAAAGGCTTTGCATCACTGGCGATACTTGACGCGGCTGGCGCGGCTACTCACTTCAAATCAGCGGCATTATTCACAGCGGGAGCTGTGGCGGCTGGTGCGGCTGGTACTGCATTGGCAGGCGGCGGTGGAGGCGGTGGAGGCGGTGGAGGTGCATCACCAAGCGGAGCTCCACAGACAGCGCCCACACCACAGAGAGAAACAGCGCAAGAAACCTCGACCGTCTTTAATATCAATTTTGGGGGCAGTGTCATCTATGACACCAAGCAAGCAGCAGAGCGCGCAATGGTCGACAGGCTAGTGGGTGTCATGAATCAGCGTAACAGAGGGTCAAGACGGCTCAACTTAGGGAGTGTATAAGATGCCTTTAAACAATCCCGCTCCTAATTTCGCGTTACTCACAGCTTATGATCTTAGAGACTTCAGCGCTGAGCAGATCTTCACGCGCTCAGGTGGCGCGGCTGTGTCTATGCCTACTTTCACCACAGGTCAGGGTGTGTATGAAGACGCTCTCTTCTTTCTGAATGGTCGATCATCTGACACACAGATTAGCGCGGCTGGTCAGATGAACACTGTTAAAACATTTGGTGCATCATGGGCGGTGACCATAGATGAGAATGATAGAGTCAAGATCTCTTCTAACGTAGACTTTGAAATCACTAAGTTAGGAAGCAATGACGCGCTAGGCATTGGCTCAGCCACCATTAACGCAACTCAAGTAGGATCTGACTATGTGGTCACAGCCCCTCTTGATTGGACTAGAGGATCAATCAACCTAGGTGATGTGAGCTATAAGCTTGATGAAGTGGGGGGGTCTAACACGTTTAATTTTCCCGCTCTTAATGTACATATTCAGGATGTGACTGTGTTCATACGAGATCAAGCTACAGTGAGTGATGCTGATGTGTTTGGCCTTGACTCTCTAGAGAAGTTAGACCAGACAGCACAGACTAATGATGCTATCTCATGGTTTATTAATGATGATGGTTTCGTTGTATGTTCATATCTCACGTCTACAGGTCACATCTCATGGACAAACACAACCATAAGAGATCTTCTCGGGTTCAGTGGCAACGAGACACCTACGACCTATGCAACTGTCTACTCTCTCTTAACATCAACTTTCAAAGCGTCTGGGGTGTTAATCCCATCTCGTCCACTGCAAAACCATCACCTCAGAGTCTCCAACCTCAGCCAGAGCAGACGCAAAATCGGCGGGGGCTATGTCAGTAATTATATAGGCACATACACCACAAGCGCTCTTCAGTTTGATCTTGATGCCTTGCTAGATATCTCTGATGATTATAGACACTTCACAGATAGGTGGTTACCACTGTGCTCATCTGGTGAGCGCGTGAACCTCTATCAAAGCTGGGGAGACTCTAGACGTGCTTTAGTCTCTGCTGAGGTGCTAGGAGCTCAAGCGGCTTTTGACACACTCTTCACTTCAGAGAGCAACGGCCTTTATGGTCGCGTCAGAGGTTCACTCATCACAAGTGACTTTGACCTGAGCTATCCTGGGAGACTGAGGCGGCGCGTGCCTGTGGCTATGGAGATTGAGCATTTATGAGCAACTCATTTACATCACCACCTTTGCTCACTGATGCATCTAGGGTGACAGCCTCACAGACCATCAGGACCACAGAGTTCACGCGGCTTGCAGACTCCAGCAACTATGCTTTTGCTGTGGGTGGCACGTCTAATCTACTCTCTCAGACGTGGGATGACTCGACATTTAGACAAAACTCTACAACTTTTGTAGAGATGTGCCAGTGGTACATACCCCAGATCAGCGAAGAGCACGCAACGCTCAACATCATCCTTAATGGGTTCTGTGCTGTCGCAGGGGCTCAGGTTAGGTTCACATATACACTAGCCTCTAACAGCTACACCACCACGCTCACCATCACAGACACATCAAGATATAGTGGCGGCTTTGTGAGTGGAGCTATCAACATCACGGCTCAAAATGCGGTATTTGCTGGTGTACTGAGCATGGAAGTGAAAGCGCCCACCGGCGGTGAGGTCGAGATTCTAGGCGTGATGGCTAACTGGTCACCACTCACCTCACCTCTCAGCACAGGTCAGCTCAGATCTATTGGGAGCCTATACACTCCCCAAGGTCAAAATCGTCTAGGCGCTGACCTACCTCTGAGCGCTAGAACTGGCGTGGAGATGATCAACAATATCTCAATGCTCAGGCGGCGTCCTAGAGTGTTGTTTAACTGGAGCGGCGTTGAAGGCGTGAGCTCATCAGAGGCTATCAGTGTGGCTGGTGCAGCTCCACGAACAATCGCCACAGGTGACCTTGAGTCTATGTATTCAGAAGCGGCGATCTTCCCCGGCATGAGAGATGATTCAACGCTCGACATCTCAGCCTATGTGCGCGTAATTCAGAATGGGGGCACATACTCAGACTTGTCTCTTGACCTGCTAGGACAACAGATCACGATGAACAGCACAGGCTGGACTAGTCACACTCTACAGCTGAGAATTGATGAGCTACCTAGGTCTGATGACTTTGGTCTAAGTGTATATCGGGTGGGCCTTGATAACACTGCCCACAACCACAGCAAGCTGAGAATCTATGGTAATGAGATTGACGGCACTAGTGGCACGTTCAAACCTTATGTAGCTGGCCTCACAATCATAGGAGTGTAAGAGATGCTTATACCTTCAGCATTTGTGAAGCTACCCAGCGTAGATGGCTGTCATAATGGTCAAGTGGTCATGGGTGGCACTGTCTCACAATTCGCCAATGGTCTTGCTCAGCTCACTCACTGCAAGTTTTTAGGCGAGGCACATTATCAAATTAGTCACAGCACTTTTGATGCTGGGTTACAGCCCACAAGAGGCACAGGTTCACGACTGACAAGCTCAGGAGTAGTGAGGTCAGTATACAAGGGTTATGAGTACAACTTTTTATATCAGTCAACGCCACTCTCTGAGCGTCTGGCGATATTGATCAGTTATTCAGCGCTACAGGACGCCTCACAGCCAGACATAACATATGAGCTCAGAGACACCTCGAGCAACAGCTTTACAGGCACAGTCTTAGATCATGGTGTAAAGCTCATTGATCTGAGCGCCAATAATGAGCAGACGAGCGCCATAGATGAGTTCATCTTCTCAGGAGCTCAGCTTATCGATGCACCTACCAACACCTCACCGGTCACTGTGTCGAGGCCGCTTTATGTGCCCTCAGCTAACAGAGGTCAACTCTTGAACATTAAGGTGACTGTAAACAATGTGGCCATGACTGGTCTACATATCTATGATGTTTATGAAGTTGAGGTGACACCATGATAAACAGCGATCAAGGGCGGCGCGTATTCGCGCTTGAGGTTGGCGGCCTCCTGTATCGTTATCACTCGGGCGGTGGGGTGACTGGTTTAAGCACCACTATTGCACCAACAATCAACTATCAGGACATTGAGGCAATTGTAGAAGTAAGCTCTGTGAGCTCCTCGCTTGATATTGCTGGGGGCGTGGGTCAATACAGCGCTACCACGGTGACCCTCTCAGTAGATAGACGACGGGGGGGAGCTGGTGACCCTGGAATTGTCTTTGGTAGATGTGGTCAAAGATCAGCAAGCACTAGAGCACAGTTGACGGCATCGATGAGCAGAGCGGCGTCAACTGTGCAGATCAATCAAGACCTCTCATCACTATCATACCCTCGACTCTTACATATTGGAGCGGAGACCGTTAAAGCGCTGAGCGCGACAAGTACAAGCGTAAATGTCTTAGCAGGTCGAGCGGTAGGAAATACACCTAGACAGACACACAGTGTATTGCTTGAAGGTTCAACTGTGCCAGAGTTGACCACTGAGATCACCACATTCAGAGGTAGACGAGCAAAGCTCTACGCAGCTCATCAATATCCTGATGGCGGCTTGTCTTCTTGGCTTGAAGTGGTCAACGGCTTTATCGAGAGCTCACCCATCATCGAAGAACAGGATAAGGTCAGTTTAAGCATTGTTCCACTCACAGCGCTGATAGATACACAACTTGGTGATAAGGGCATAGGCCAGTGTTCTCTGCTTGATGGGTTTCACTACTATGGGGTCAACGGTAATAACCTTGAATATGCTCTTTGTTGGCATAAGCTTTTAGGCATTTACAGGATAGATCAGACTTCAACCATCACAGCGAGCACTTTATCACTCTTAAAGAACGGTCAATCATGGCTCACTACAGACTTTAGTCTTACGCTGCCAAATGGATCAGCAGACAATAACGCCATAAGACAGCCTCACCCTAGATACCCTCTACTAGTGGCGGCGCTAGATCCTCGACCTAAAGCGGCTTACCCCACGGCGCTCACAGAGACAACTAACGCCGGTGGTGACACAATATACACACTCACGCTAGGCTCACAGACTGAGAGCTACACCACAGCA
>TARA_R100000278_G_scaffold121388_1_pt1 | contig 12401 bp, 23 predicted proteins | sample TARA_R100000278 | Tara Oceans TARA_R100000278 (sample SAMEA2620755) | marine metagenome | biome: marine biome (ENVO:00000447); feature: deep chlorophyll maximum layer (ENVO:xxxxxxxx); material: "saline water (ENVO:00002010), including plankton (ENVO:xxxxxxxx)" | depth 66 m | reverse complement strand
GCAGGTGGTATTGGGAGTTTCTTGATACCGCTTTTAGATAAAGTAAATTTGTATGATATAACAGTAGCAGACCCCGATAAGGTAGAAACAAAGAATCTACCATATCAAAATTTTCAAGTAACTGATGTTGGGAATAATAAAGCACTGGTAATGAAAGACCACTATTCACTACACGAAGCATCTGTTTATCCTATCCTAACTGCAAAACAAATGCAAGGATATGATTTGGTAGTATCTTGTGTAGACAATCTAGGGCTAAGAAAGACAATGTATAACACAAGTCTTAAATGGCTTGATTTGAGAGCGCAAGGTAGAAATGCCGCACTTGTGTCGCATAAAGCAGACCCAAAGATGTATGATATGCTATTAGCAGGTAAAGATGGTTCTTTCAGTTGTCAAGGAGATTCATGGGATGGTTCAAACAAAGGAGTGCATTTCATGCAAGTGGCTATTGCTGGATTGGGCGCACAATGGATTCAAAGATGGTTTAATGGCGAAGATGTTCAAGACTATATGGTGGTGAACGCATGAGAGACGAATGTAGGAGAATGTTTAGAGTTACAAGAACGGAGGCAAGTTTGCTTTCTTCTTTAGAAAGAAGTGCTTTAGATACTAGTAAAGTATTCACTTGTAATCAAGCAAAGGAAGCAATAACTCTAACAGGTAATAAGCAGGGAAGGTCGTTTAATTTTAGACTGAATAATAACAAGTTGTGTCGTATTTTTAGAAAGTCAGACGATTATGAAGAAGTAAATAAGAATGCAAAAGGTGAGGTTCTATGGAAGAGAGTACAGTAAGATATACTGAGAAAGACATTGGACAAATCGCAGAACATAGCGATGAAAGAGGCACAACCTATGACGATAGAATCGTTTTGGTTTATTGTCAAGCATGTGGGGCTAGGTTCATCGGCCCTATTAGAGAAGCAGGTGGATTCTTAGGTGGACATGAAATGTTTCACACTTGGGAATTTAAGATGGAAATAGAAAATACAATGGAGGCATAAATATGGGATTTAAGACATGTAGATGGAATAAAGAAGAAGAAACACAATTGCTAGAATATGTAAATGATGAAGTATCTTGGGAGGACATTTCAAGAGAAATGAATAGAAGTATTCCGGCATGTAAAAAGAGACTAAAGATGTTAGATAAGAGACTAGTACAAGAGATTGCAGAAGTAGCAAAGGTGGTTACATTTGAAATCAATCAAGATGTAATAGACCAAGCATTAGGTAGCATAAAGTGGTCTGAGGAATTAGACTTAGACTTGCTAATTAACTTCTATGAATTATCCATAGATGAAGCGAAAGAAAGATACAACGCTACCTTTGCTGAAATAGCAGGTAGGTTAGAAAAACTATACGAAGGAGAAACCGAATATAGCGGTAATCTTCTACTAAAGGCATCTAAAGAAATCAAGAGAAGAAAGGGTCTTCTATCTACTAGTACACCTACTAGTAAAAAAGAAGCCAAGATTCTAAAGAAGATACACAAACTACAACAAAAACTGAAAGAAGTGAGGGGAGAATAATGGGGAAGAATTACAGTGCAACAGAATGTTATAATTGCGGAAACTTGGTTTATTACGGTGGCCCTTGTAATTGCGAGGAACCTTCTAATGAAGAAATGCAACAATGGCATTTAGACTTAGAGAAGAAGAGAGAAGAAGCAATTGCATACATTGATGCTTATTATGAAGAAGGTATGAATATGATGGATTTGTTTGAGCATATTTGGTATGCTTCCACAGAGATTCTACCTAAACTTGAGATTCAAGTGGTAGTAGATGCTAAGGATGCAGTATTCATTTCTACTGGTTCTGCTGGTTATGTAGAACAACCATTAGGTTTAGAGAAAGGAATGAAGTTACCTGTTAAGTGTTGGATTCATACCCATCCATTCGGTAGTGCTTACTTTAGTGGTGTAGACATTAGAACAGTTAGCATTTGGGAACCTATTATGGAAACTGCTTATGTTCTAGGAGGCGAAGGTCACTATGGTAGATGGTCTAGAGAAAAACCTAAACATCTAAGTATTTACAGAAATTTCCAATTAGAAAGAATACAAACATGGGGAAGTGAAGAAGAATGAATATTAAAGCAATGAATAATTATGTGATTGTAGAGCAAGCCACCACTAGTGCTGGTAGTATTATTATGAAAGAAAACAACACTGGTATTGTAGTATCATGTGTTATCGAACCGGACTTGGTAGGAAAGACAGTTATCTTTTCCACTAGAAAAGCAATTGATGAATACGATGGGTACAAGTTTGTGCCACTAGAGTTTATCATGGGGGTGCTGATTTAATGTGTGACAACTGTGGAGAAAACGCAATTAGATACAAAGCGTTTGGTGCTACTGGTTGGAGATACTTTTGTAGTGAAAGATGCTACGCTAGATTTAATGCAATGCCTGTTCAAGAAGAAGGATATTATGGATTGGAGAGATTAGAATGACTAAAGTAGAAATAACAATTACAGAAGAACAATGGAAAAACATACAGGAATTAATGAAAAAATATAATGCTTCCCAAGAAGAAGTAGTATCTTTTTTGATGAAAGTGGGAATGAAAGAAAAGAAGTTTAGGGAGGAATATGAATGATTATACAAGGGCAAGAAGTAAAAGATAAATTATTAGAAGGGATTAACTTAGTTGCTAATACTGTTAAGCCAACACTAGGGCCACAAGCAAAGACTGTAATTTTGCAGAATGACCCTCCAGTGGTTGTAAATGATGGTGTAACTATTACTAAGTATATTTCTAGTGAAGACCCGTATGTTCAGATGGGAATACAAATGGTTCAAAACTTAGCAAGCAAAGCGCAAGAAGGTAGTGGTGATGGTACAACCACCGCTTGTATCTTAGCACAGAGTTTGTGTCAAGCAATCTATGAAGGAAACAATGTAGAGAGCGAAACTACTCATTCGTTTTATCATATGATTGAATCATTTAAGAATGATATGATATATCATTTAGATAATTTATCTGAAGAAATCAAAGATGAAGATATTGTAAATGTAGCAACAATAGCCGCAAACAATGATGCTTCTTTAGGTAATTTGATTGCTTCTGCTATCGAGAAGGTAGGTAGAGAAGGTATTGTTACTGTTGAAGAATCTAAATCTCATGTTACTGAATTAGTACTAAGAGAAGGAATGCAACTAAGTGAAGGTTACATTAGTCATTTAATGACAAACACTCCGGATAACAAAACTATCTTTGAGAATCCTCTAATCTTTATGTCTAATCTGAAGTTTAGAAACTTCAAGGACTTAATTGCAATGTTAGAGTTTGCCGCTAATAACAATAGACCACTGTTAATTTTCTGTAAAGGAATGGATGGTTCTGCACTGAATAACATTCTAATGAATATTATGAATAAGACGGTGGAGTGTGCGGTAGTATTGGCTCCTAACTTTGGCGACCAACAATTAGATGAGTTGGGAGATATTCAGAGTTTAGTTGGCGGTACTCTATTTACAGAAGAAAGCAAAGATGACCCTACAACCTTTGTAGAAAGCGACTTTGGACAATGTGATAGAGTTGTCATTACTAAGGAGAGAACCATTCTTGTAGGCGCAAAAGGAGATACTTCTGAGAGGATTGCTTCTCTCAAGGGTCTAGTTGAAACTATGGAAGGTTTTGAAACTGGTAGAATTAAATCTAGAATTGCTAGACTAAAGGGAGGAGTAGCAACTATCAAGGTAGGTGCATCTTCTTCTATTGAAATGCTAGAGAAGAAAGAAAGATTAGACGATGCTCTTAATGCTACTAGGGCGGCTTTAGCAGAAGGTATTGTTGCTGGTGGTGGATTGGCTTTAATTCATTGTGCTAATATGATAGGTAACATTCCTTCATGGTTAAGAAAAACTATGTATGCCCCGTACAATACTCTGTATGAAAATAGTAATAGAGAGTCGGGAGGAGAACCTAACTATCCGTTTGGTTTTAACGCATTAACGGGAGAAATGTCTAACCTTTGGCATGACGGAGTGTTTGACCCAGTAAAGGTAACAAAGAATAGTTTCCTAGCGGCTATGTCTATTGCACAATTGTTTTATTCTACTGATGTAGCAGTACTAGTTGGTGAGTGATATGGGAGAACACCTATACGATTCTAAAGAAATAGAAAGGATGACTATTGTTTATGTGGATGGTTCTATGACTATCCTAAAAAAGAATAAGAACGGTACTCTTAGCATAGAACGGAGGAGAACAAAATGAAACTTTGTCCTATTTGTGGAAACGATTGCCTCAGTTATGAATTAAGAAGATGGGGAAAGTGTATGGCTTGTAAAATAAAAGAAGGTGAGGAGGAGTGACTAAAAAGAGAGCAGTAACTGTAACGCTACCTGCACCACATAAAGCACAAATCAAATGTCCAATATGTGAAGGAAATAAATGTAAGGTCTGTAATATGACTGGAAGTATTAAAATTGATGTCGCACCAAAGATACCAATTCAAAGAGCGCATATCATCAAGTATGTAGTAGATAATATACATGAAGTATCTAGAGAGATTACTAAGACATATGGATTAGTACCCGAAGTTAATACTGTGGAAGTCATTGAAGTAAATACAGGACAGTATGAGATTGTACAGGTTTCTTCATTAGGAGGAGTTTGTTGGGTAGTTAATCGTTTAGACGAATTAGATACTCCTAGATATTTTACTTCTAAGCAAGAATTAAAGAAATTCAAAGAGGGGTGGATGAGTTGAGTAAATTAGAAATCGTTGGTAGAGTAGTTAGAAATGCCAGTGACGAAGTTATTGTAACGGCAGGAAAATATGGGCTTCTTGATGTTGTAGATATTAGATGGTACAAAAACGATAAGCCCCAGTATAAAGGAATTAGAGTAAATAAAGAAGAAGCAAAGTTGCTCTTAGAGATATTAAAGAGGGAGTTAGATGAGTAGAGTATTAAAGAAAAATGCAGAGTTTGCACTAAGAAACGCCGCACATAATAGTGGCAATAGTGGAAGAAGTATGACTCAAGACGCTATTGATTTAATGGCACTAAATTGTAGTCATATCGTAGATTTATTTGCTATGTATGTTGAACAGACTCTTCCACCAAAAGGAGGAAGAGGCAGTAGAATACAAGCAATACATGTTTCACTGGCATTTGGTAAAATGTACAAAGCCATGAGAGATTTTATGGATAGCGAAAATAATACAGGAGAGGAAGAGGAATGAATACAAATAAACTATACAGAGTATGTACTAACGACAAAGAGTTTGATGCTTGGTGCAAAGTAATGAAAAAGAAATTATCAAAGTCGGTAATACTAGACCACTTTAATCAAGGATATGTAGAGGTTGCAAAGGCTAAGTATCTAGCAAGAGCGTCTTTTGTGTGTTATTGGGAAATATATTCTAATGGTACTTTTGCTAAACTAGCACCGGCTATAACACAGGCTTCTCTAATACACCTACTACATAGATTTGGAGAACAGGAATCCTTTGAAGAAGTACAAGTAACTAGCATGATGCTATCTAACTTCCTAAGATTACTTACTAAAGTTAATGGAGAGGAAGCAGATGAAGAAGAGTGATTGGGTTTATTTGGCAAACATAATGTGGAGTTTTGCTGAAACCAATGACGGAAGACTATCACCACTTCTAAAAGAATTGGTAATTAAAATAAATAACAATAGAGAGATGATTATAGATGAAGACGAAGATAACATGGGCCTCGATTAGTAGGCTATTAGAAGCAACGGAGAATCAAAAACCTACCTATCAAATTAAAATGATTAGTGAGTTTTTAGATGAAGAAGCAGATGTAGTAAGCACACTAGAACTACTAGCATTAGATTATCCAGTAAATAATATTGGAACACCTAAAGCAATTAAATGGATTGCAAAGTCATTTGATATATTTGATGAAGAAGTAAAGGGCTATTACAACGCTTATGATTATGATTTAGGCGAGGCAATATACCGTCTAGAGTTTAGTAAAGAGACAGAAGAAAACATTAGTGTTAAGTCTGTGCTTAATCTAGTAAGTATGCCTTGTAATAGAATTACAGGAGAAGAGTTTGATATTATCAAAGATACACTAATGAAGATGTCTGCTTTAGAAAGAAAGTGGTTTGTTAGATATTGGTTAAGGACTCCTAGAAATGGAATTAATGAGGGAGTAGTTGCTAAAATTATAACTGCTTGGGCTAAGAAGAAAATGCAGAAAATAACGCTATCTGATGTTAAGAAGCATTTGACTCTAAACCCAATCAATGTCGTAGCAGGTTCTTATGAAATGTCTGAGGAACCACCAATGAATCTACAACACGGCCTATTCGTTAAGCCGATGTTAGCAAAAGAAGTGCCTATGAACAAGTGGCCTAGAGATAAGATTGTGGATTACAAATATGATGGTAACAGGTATCAAATCCATAAAGAAGGACAGAGTGTAATTATCTTTAACCGCAAAGGTAAGATTGTTACACCACAGTTTCAAGACATTGTTGAACAGGTTAGGAAATATGAAGTAGATTGTATTCTCGATGGAGAAATATATCCAATCAAAGAAGACGGTTCCCCTGCTGAACATAAACTAATGGCGACTAGAGTGCATTCTAAAAATCATGAGGAAGCAATAGAAAAGGTGAAAGTTAAGTGGGTTATATTTGATTGTCTAAAGTACAAGGATGTTACTGTTATGAACCTACCTTACTGGCATAGATTAGAAAAAATCAAAGAATTACCCGACCAAGCACATCGAATGTCAAAAGATGGTAATGTAATAGCGTTTTACAACAATGCTATCAACGACGGCTTTGAAGGTATCATAGTAAAGGATGCGAATATGTCTTACGAAGCAGGTAAAAGAAGCATAGGTTGGGCTAAATACAAACCACCACGAATAGAATTAGATGTAGTAATTACCGGTGCTAGATATGGTGAAGGAAAGAAAGCAAATGTATTTGCTTCATTTGACATATCCGTATCTAGTGATACTGGCTTTGTACCAGTTGGTTCAGTAGGAACGGGATTCAGTGATGAAGACTTGACTACTTTAACTAGAAAACTAAGAATGAATATCGAAAATATAGAAGCCGGAACACTACAAGTTTCTCCAGTGGTAGTATTAGAAGTCTCAGCAGACTTAGTGAGTAGAGACTTACAAGGCAACATAGGGCTTAGATTCCCTAGATGCAAAAGAATCCGTGACGATAAGTTTGTTGCAGATATTAATACTATAGAAGATGTGGAGAACTTGGAATGACACTAAGAAAAATTAACTTTGAAGAAGGTCATGTCTTAGTTAGCGAATACAATGGTAGAGCCAAACTTGCATTTCACCCCGAAGAAGACATAAATCAACTATGGGAAGAAGTAAAGGTTTGGTTAGCAAAACAAAATCTAGAACACACTATTTTGATAGGAAGATTAAGAAGACTAAAGAAATCACAACCATACTGTTTAGCATGGGAGAGACGAACATGATGACTGACGATGAACACTTGAATGAGTTTATGATGAATAACCCTAACTCTGTTAGTTATAACTTCATGATATATGGGATTCTTTCAGATGAAGAAATCAGTTTATTGAGCAGAGGTTTATTTGTTCAATTAGAATCATATAACTTAGAAGTGTTTTTAGTAATAGAAATGATTAATGAAGAAAAGGCAAAGGCATTTGACACCTATCAAGGAATGTCTTTGTCTTTTTTGGTGGCCTCTATGGATAACCATGAAGAATTGATAAGAGAAACCATAACAGGTGGTCTACAATTCTTGAGATTCAAAGGCGAATACTTAGGAAGAAAACGGAGAAATGTAAATGTATAATAAAGATATATTAATAGGAATAATGTTGGCGAAGGCTCGCCCAAATATAAGAATAAATACTGATGAAAGACTAAGAAACGGATATAGAATTGTTCCGGAAATTCATATTGGAGGAAATAAATTCTTTTTAGACTCTATCAGTAGAACACTAAAACAACACGGAATAGATTCTAAAGTGCGTAATCACGATAAGAAGTATTTCAAATTAAGAATAGCAAGATTGTATGACTTACTTAAAGTAACAAATATGGTATGGCCGTATGTGGGTTCAGAAGACTGGACTTGGTTTAAGGAATCATTACATATTATCGAATCTAAACAACACCTAACTGCTTATGGTTGTTCTAGAATTATGCAACTGAAAGGGGTCTTGTAATGGGATTGACTAATCTGAAAAGGATTAGGCCGATATTACTAACAGGAAAGACAGGAACAGGAAAGTCCACAAAGGCTAGAACCTTTGTTAGCGACAATCCCACTGTATTCTATGCTAATGATATTGATTATGACATCGGTTCTATTCCCACTGAAAGCGGGATAATAATAGAAGATGTACATATTAAGCCAAACAAAAACGCAGTACTCTCAATTTTGAGAACCTATCAAGGACAAGTGGTTATTACATCAATAAATGAAAAAGATGTACCAAAGACAATCAAGGCTATGTGCCAAATTAAAAGAGCAGGTTCTACTAATTACCTAGAAGAACAAATTAAGAACATAGCACCGAGAAGCGAAAAGCCTTCTTCGCTAGAAAGGGGCAGATACGATTTGATGAAAGAGTTTCTAAAGTGTAGAGATAGAGACAAAGTTAGAGAATTATTACAGTTTAACAAACCTAAAGACTATGTTATTCTAGATTTTCTAACTGCAAATATCAACATACCGCCAAGAATAACTTTCATTGATGGAATAGTAAAAAGAAAGTGGCACATTAGTTACTTTTATGATTTGTTGGCATATTCATTCTCCGGTCATTTGATGGGAAGAATAAACATGCCACAATACACTCCAAAGACCAGTAGAATACCATATTTGGCTAGGAAACTTGGAGTAAAAGAACCAAAGATACTTCATCAGTTATTAAAAGATGAAGACTTTAGAGATTGGGCTAGAACCAAACTAAACAACTCTGATTCGAGACTCCTAAAACTAGGAGAAAAGAAAAAGAGAAAAAAGAAAGAGACAATAAAAATAAAACAAAATACACTATTTGATTTTGGAGAGAATAAAAATGAAATTTGAATTTACAACGAAGAAAGGAATGCTAAGAGAGATTAAAGTAACTACCACTGAAAAGATTGGTTCTAAACAGTGGGAAGGAGAATGGATAGATAGCAGATATTTACAACTGCTATTAAATCTAGATAGCGAATGGAGAACAGTTAGAAGAATGATGAAAGGCTTTGATATGCCGCCAGCATCAGAAGTACAGATGTTTATGAGACATCTAATGGATTTAGGAGTAGTAGAAAAGAGAAAGCGTAGCAATGCTCATACTGAATACAAAAGAAAGTATGACTTTCCTAAGCATTCGCTAACAAGTTAAGGAGGAATAACAATGTTATGGACAGAAAAATATAGACCAAGCAAACTATCAGATATTTATGGACAAGATGATTTCGTAATGGATGCGTCTTCATGGAAAGAAGAAAACAATATGCCTAATGTATTAATTTACGGTAATGCAGGAAATGGTAAAACTACTGCTGGTATTGTTTTAGCAAAAGAAATGTTAGGGGATGGATTTAGAGATAACTTCCTTGAAATAAATGCGTCTGATGATAGAGGATTAGAAACAATCAGAACTAAAATCAAAGCGGCGGCTAGAAGCGGAACCTATGGTGATGTTTCATTTAGAATCGTCTTATTAGATGAAATGGATGGTATGACTACTGATGCACAAAACGCATTAAAAAGAGTAATGGAGAGATATGCTTCAAATATTCGTTTTATTATTACTTGTAATGATAAAAACAAGATTATATTTCCTTTACAGAGTAGATGTGCTAATTACCATTTCCGACCACTTTCAACAGATAATCTGTTTTCAGTGGTGAAGAATATTTTGGAGAGGGAATCTGTGGACAGATTTTCTGATGAAGAATTAGGGGCCTTTTTATACTCCATGAACGGTGATATGAGGAGGGCGATTACAGAAATCCAAGCGGCGAAATCTAGTAATTCTACCTTGAAAAAACAAGTAGAAGTTACCCTATCAGAATACACTGACTTGATTAACAAATCGCTCACCCCAAAGAAGCACGAAATACTAACAGACTTACACACTATGTTGTATCAAGGTAAATCAATGAAGGAGATATGCGGCGGATTACACGATGCAGTAGTCAATTCAAAGGGTTTAGATTCAGCATTAAAATACAAATTGTTGAGAGCAATAGGAGAAACAGAATGGCGTTCCAATAGGATGACCCCTAGAGTACTAGCCTCATGGTTAGTCGGGCAACTATTGTAAATAAGAAATAAAAAAAGAAGGTGAAAACTATGGATGAAAATATGAAGAAAGAAATTGAAAACGGCGCATCCGTTCTTGAGATTACTCAAGAAGATGCTATGGCAAAGTATGAAGACCTTTGCCAACAAAACGGTATAGAGACTAGTGACCGATTAGGACTAGGACTATGGAGAAACTTTGTTGCGAATGCAAAGAGGTCTAAGAAGGGAGGAGACGATACTTCCTCTTCTTCTGATTCTTATTACAAGAAGGCCTTTGGTTTCTTCATTTCACTAGAAGCACCTAGAGATACACTAAGTTGGAGCAGAAACAAGGCTAAGGAAGAATACCTTAGAGACGCAGATGCGGCCCTAGAAAATGGTATTGTTGCGGTAGCAAATGAAAACGCTATTGGTAAGTGGTCTGTATCTAGATACTTCAACGGTGAATATCAAGAAAGAGTTGTTTCTAATCTACCGGAAGGAGCAGAGACTTTGGAGGATGGTAGAATCTACATTCCTCTAGACTCTAATGCTACATGGATGAGTGGCGCAAAGAACAACAACTACGGCAAGCCTCTTGCTAAGGAATTGTTTAGGAGAAGCGGAATATTCTACGGCAGTATGAACGGTGGAGAAATGCAAGTCTACAACTTTTCTTACAAGAATCAAGCAGGTGTAGACTTTGCTCCTAATACCTTTGAGTGGGTACACTTCCTTTGTGTTGCTAACGATAACGGTAAAGACCTTTATGGTGCAAAGGAATTAACTCTAGATAGCCTAACGCTTAATTCAGAAATTGACCCCGAAAATGACATGTTCAGAAATACTGATGAGTATGACTTTACAACAATTCTACAACAGAATCTAGATAGTCATTTAGTACCATTGGTAGATTTGGATAGAGAACATATTCAGAGACAAGGCCTACCTAATAATGAGAAATTCATTATTACAGATGGAACAGTTTGTAACATGAATATGACACCGACTAAGAATGGAAATCGTATTATCAACATTACAGATTTGAATGCTGAGTTGGATTACGAGAACGATTCGGGTATGGTTACTTGCTGGATTCCTAGCCACATTGGTCTAGATTTCGGTATTGGTTCTAGTGTTATTGTAGTCGGTAGGACTAGTCAAAGAACCATAGATGGTGATGTAGAGCCGGTGACAATCAATGCCTCCGGCCTACTATGTACTGAGAAGCACGGTTCTTCCGTTGAAATATCTCAACCAGTCGAGGAAGACTTTGATTGGTTTTGAAGCCTAACTCCAAAGGGGTCGTTCCCTACATCGCAAGTGTAGACATAAACTTGTGGAGAAAATAGATGTCCGAATGGGTGCGAAGCCTATATCAAAATAAGAGGAATAAATATGTTAGAATTAGAAAATGGAATGCTCGAAACAAATCGAGCAATTGTAAAGATGCAGAATGTATCTTTTATCAGTTGGAAGAAATATAATAATAATAAGTATGAAGTATTCATTACTGTAAAGAATCAAAGTGAGCAGATTACACAAATGCTTACTGATAACGAATTATTAGAATTAAAGAAGTATTATGCCGAATGTACTAAAAAACATAATGGCACTACTGAAAGGCCCGACTCTGAATTGTTAAGAGTCAATCAAAAGATTAGTATTGAAGATGGAATACTAATTGATAGTCATAGATGTGTAGTAGATTTAGCACTAGTAGAGTTTATTACAATTAAAGAAAACTACTACAATGGTGAATATAATGTAAAACTACACTTTCAAAATAAAGATGTTCGTCTTTATTTAGGAAACTATGAAGAAGTAGAAAATGTAATAGGAATATGGACACAATATAGGTGATAATATGGGATTAACAGATAGCAAGAAAACAATGGCGAAGGCATTAGGAAACAAGAGAGTAGAAAACTTCATCGGTAAGTTGCAAGAACAAACCGATGCTCGTAAGTCTAGAAATAACCGTTTGGTTTGCGGTATTTGGGGAGAACCTAAAACTGTAAAAAGTGGATTAGCACTAGATTTTCCCGATAAGCAGATTTATGTTTTAGATTGGGATGATGGTTGCGAACCAACTTGGAGACAAAACCACGATATGACTGAAAGAATTACTCTTTGGAATCCTGAAGTTAGAAACGCTAATGG
>TARA_R100000278_G_scaffold19288_1_pt1 | contig 12469 bp, 24 predicted proteins | sample TARA_R100000278 | Tara Oceans TARA_R100000278 (sample SAMEA2620755) | marine metagenome | biome: marine biome (ENVO:00000447); feature: deep chlorophyll maximum layer (ENVO:xxxxxxxx); material: "saline water (ENVO:00002010), including plankton (ENVO:xxxxxxxx)" | depth 66 m | reverse complement strand
TGTGTCAATTATTTTTATCATAGTTCTTGATTTGGGGCGACCTTTTCCATTTCTCTCGCCATGTCATATTGTTTCTCTCCTTCTTCATACATAACACCATCTATCTCTACATATTGGTGTTCGTATTCATGGTCTTCCCATTCTGTCCAATAGTAGTAATCATTCTCATAATATTCCTCATAAAGTTCATCATCGGTTTTCGTTTGTTCATCTTTATCAATTTGTCTGAGGTGTTTAATCATGTCTTTATCATATTTTATATACATAAAGCCATCTTCAATTAAATATCCCTCATACATTCCTTCGCCTGTTATGTCGCATTTTCTCGCCCAAAATGTAATTTGTTTTTTATCTAGTTTCATAGTTTTATTTATTTAAGTTATCCATTTGTTCTTGGATGAGTTTAGATATTTTGTCATCTAAATATCTAGTATATCCAACATCTTGTTTGTCCCAGTCTTTTCTTAATTCCATTTTTAAACATTCAACATAAAATGGTATGTCTTTTTTAATTTTTCTCATAGTCTTAATATTTAGTTTAATTCTTCTTTAATCTCATTAACAAGATGCCATATTTTGCCACCTGTATAAACTTCATCATAACAATCCTGTGAATGTCTATTTGTTCCGTCTTCTGTTACAATACAATCATAGGTATGCTCAAGAGCAAAGTCCCATTTTGTAGAGGTGTTGCTCTCCATTAGGTTAATAAGTTTCTTAACCTTTTCTTTTAGTGTTTTACTTGTTTTGTTCATAGTTTAAATATTTAGTTTAAATTGTCTAAGACCTAGACTAATTGTCTAGGTTTCTGATATTCAATCTTCGTCAGTTAGACTGGGGTTTTTGGTTTAACATATCTCCGAGAAATTTTAATTCCCATAAATGCTTAGCAATTTTTGACAGTTTTATTGAGTCCTCAAATTCTGCAACCTCAACAGGATTTTTTCCCATGTTTGTCCCTTTGCTTTTTTCATACGCCATCACAATGTTAATAATGTCGTCTTTGTTTACTTTGTCGTATGTGTTTAATGTTTCCATAGTATATATATTTAGTTTAAAAATTATCTTATAGTTAATTGGTAAGTCGTTGAGTTTTTTGTCTCTGTGAGATACTTAACGCCAAAACCTATTTTATTTAAAATTCTTACCATTGATTCCCAGCCACAGCCTCCGTCTACGTGAGACGTGCCAAACTTAGACGCATTTTTTAAATGCCTGTAATTTTTGCCGTAATGAGTCAAGCCATAAAAATCATCAGAATTTAATTTTCTGATTTCATTATAAAAGTATTTATTAATTAAATCGCCTAAGACAGTTCCACGCATATCATAACCACCTCCACAAGTGGAAGAAATTTTATTATTTCGTGAATCTTTTAATGTGCAAATTGTATATCCGTAAGTGTTACGACCATACGATGTAGAAAACTTTGTTATAAGTGTTTTAAGTTTCCAATTCTCAGAAAGAAAATTTTTCTTCTGTTCTTTTGTTAAAATAGTTTTCATAAAAAATTAAATTTAGTTTATATAATTGTGTCCCAACTTGGACACGCTTACAAAGATATAAAATAATATTTTAAAAAAACAAACAAAAAAATAAAAAACTTTTAAAATCGCCGTTTTTATATCTGTTAGGGGGGTTTTTTATTATTATTTTAGATCATGGATTTTGTAAAATTGGGGGCGACCTTCTTAAAATCCAGTAGGGGGGAGAGACTCTCTTATAATATAATTATATAGTGAACGGAGTTTTAATTTTCCATAGATTGAAACACTATATTTTTGACCTTTAAAAAGTTCTTTTCTTGTTACTCTTTCAATTAGTCCAAACCTTAATAATTTTTCGTGTTCTCTATAAATGGGGAATTGATTATTAAAAGAATTAAGATAAGACCAATTAAATAAAACTTTGGCAAGTTCTGGAATCGTGTATAAATCTAATATTTTGTTTTCTTCCTGTGTAATACTGCAACCAATTAGAATATAAATAGTTATTGGCTTTATTTCTTCGGTCTCCAGTTCTTTATTAATGTTGGATAAAAATTTCTTCATTGCTTTTTTATGAGTAAATAAATCCTTTAATTTTTGGCTGGTTTTCATTTGTTTTATTTTGTTGGTTTTGTTTTTTGTTAAAGTTCTTTTTTAAGTTACTACGTTAAGACAAACAGAAACATTTTTATAAAAATAATAAGATTTAAATTAATTTCTTTGCGTTTCCCTCTCCAAGTGGAGACAAAAAGAAAGATTTTACTAAAAATATTAGTATTTGTAAGGGTAAAACGTTGATAATAAGCCGTTTAGGGCTGTTAGTCTGTGTCCTACATAGACAAAAACCAAAAATATAAAATCATTTTTGACTAGTACCCAGTTGCCCAAATTCACTTTCCCATTTGCGTTTGTATGCCGTATATATATAGTGAACTCCAGAAACATACCTACAGAGAGTTCTGAGCAAAAATAAGAAATTCTAAGACATTTTTTTCGTACAAATAACACAACTATTCAATGCCACAGAGATCATGTCTTAAATGGCATTTAAAATCCCAAATCTTGGGTTTCATAAATATATTATACTTGTTAGATTTATTATACTAGTATACTATATATATAATATAATATATATGTATAATATATATTACCAAATCTTTAGTTAGCAATATTTGCTTACTCAGGTAGAAATACTTTCTAACTCGTGGATAGTATGTTAATAAAAACAATTAAATAGGGGCAACAAAAAAAAGAATTTGTTTATAAATTAAGATCCATGGATATGATTGGACAAAGAGTAGTAGTAAGAGTTGAGAAAAAGTACAACGATACTATAACGTTTAACAATGGTGAAAAATTGTATTTAGATGTTACATACAATCCTACACATCATGTAGTAATTTGTGGTGAGGTTGTGGCGACTCCAAACACAGATTGGTGTGTCAGGACTGATGGTGAACGTTTAAAACAAGAATTAAGAATAGGAGATAAAATTTATTTTAATTATTTGACTGTAGACAACGAAAACAAAATAACAGATGATGAAAACTGTTATATGTTAGATTTAGAGATGGTTTATTGTTTTGTTAGAAATGGAAAGATTACTGCTACTTCCAATCATGTGCTAGTTGAACCACTTAAACAAGAAGAAAGAATAGGATCTATATGGATACCCAATACTGGGGAGAAGGAAGATGAAGGTATATTACGTTATATAGGAACACCCAAAAAAAATTTTGAACGGCCTGACGTTGTTCCAGGATGTAGGGTTAAGTTTGAAGATACCTACGCTTTTGAAAATGAAATTGAAGGAAAGAAATTTTATGTCATGCAGCAGGATGACTTGTTAGGTTTAATTATAGACGTTGGAAGGGCCGTATAAAATACCAGAATGTATATTTGATCACGCAAGACTATATGTTGAAACAAGAGTAATGGCTAATAGAGATCATTATAAAAAGTTATACTGGAAGTCTAGAAGATACGAGTATAAGAACCCCATACTTTTTGACGAACCTGTGGATAACGAATTTTACACAGACTTCAAAGGTATCCTGGGAGAGTTATTGATAAGGCATCAGTTAGATTTAAAAGGAGTTAATTATACTACTAGTGCTTTTGTAAAAGAAAAAGGATGTAGTGATCCTGATCTTATAGTAAACGGAAAGAGTATAGATGTAAAGGGATGTGAGAATAGTCTTAAAGTAAATTTTTTTACCTTAGATAAATTAGATGTAGACTATATACTCTTTGTTTTATTCTTACGTCATCATAACTATGTTATACTTAACTTTAAGAAGACTGATATACAGGACTGGGATATAAAGGTAATAAATGAACGTAATAAGTATTATGAGTTCAAAGTAGATAAGAGAAAGATAAAGGTCACCCCAAAATGAAAAAATTAATATATGAAATATCAAATAACGGAAAAACTGAAATTATAGAATTAGTAACAAATAGGTCTGCTAAATGGACAGAAAATCAGTATCTTAGAAACAGATTAAATACAAAAATGAAATTAATTAAAACTATAAATTATGAAACATGAACATCACCCATTTGAAAATCAAATCTTCAATCACTTCAGAGAAGAAGAAAAAAAGATACATGAAAGTATCAATACACTAGTGAAATACAATTACAAAATCATAGATTTAGAAAATCAAATAATAGATAAAAGCAATATAAAAAGACACGATAAGCGTTTTAGTTTTGACTATAAAAGAACGCCTAAAAGATCTTATGAAAAAACACACTAAAATATATCACGATCACTTTGGTTTAGATCCAGGTGATTGGATAGGTTGTGAAGTGTGTAATAGTACTGCTGTTGATATACACCATATAGAACCGAGAGGTATGGGTGGATCAAAAGAAAAAGATGTCATTGAAAATTTGATGGCACTATGTAGAGATTGTCATCTTTTGTTTGGAGATAAAACAAAATTTAAAGATATGTTGAAAAGATTACATCTGTATAAAATATGACAAGGAAAGAAGAACTCTTGCAACAAATACTTTATTTAAAGATAAACCATCCGTATAATCCTGCAATACCTAAATTGCAACAAGAATTAGACGAACAAGAATCTAAAGAAGATCAATAACGTCTTCTATTTTATTTAAGAGTTTTAATTTAAGGGTATATGCGTCTGGCGTATTTGCTTGTTCTACTTGACCTAAACAGTCTAATAAAACTTCTAACTTTCTTAATGCTAACACTTCATTTGTTGCATCTTGAGACAATACACCTGGAGGTAATTGATGTTGGTTCTCTGACATGAATATTTATTTTATTGAATCTTTTTTAGGCTCTATAACCTTTTCTACTTTTTTCTTTACTTTCTTAATTACTTTGCCTACTCCTGTTTGTTCTCCTTTAGATAGTCTTTCTATCTTTTTTTGTACAGCAGAAATTTTTGCATTAAGTACACCTATAGCAACAGTTTTTTTTTGTTCTTGTGCTAACTTTAATTTCTCCTGGAGAAACTTAAGTCTAGCCTGTTCTTTTTTAAGTTTTTCACCCATTACCTTCCGTATTTGTTTTTCATAGAGTTTAATCTATTCTTTTTTTTCTTTTTCTTTTTTTTGATTTTTCTGTATACAGCCATTTTATTATTATTTATTTTTTTCTAATTCTTTTATCAATATATTAATTTCTTCTATATCTTTCTGCAAATATTCTATTCGCAAATCTTGTTTAGCGTCATCAGGTAAAGCACCCATTTCTCCACGAGGCCATTTGATTCTAAACTCATCATTTAAAGCCTGGTTGTATTTAAGTCTTACCAGTTCGCCTTCTATATCTGCAATCTTACCAGTAAGATCAAACCAAATACCAGCAACACTAACAATACCTACAATAATACCAATAAGTGTTTTAATATCTAGTTTTACCTGGGACTTTTCACTAAAACTAATTTCTTCTTCTGTCATAGCCTAACGTTAATACCTGCTTTAAGATTTGACATTTTTTTGTCCCAAAACTTAGTAATTTCATACTCTGTGAATATACCAATTCTTCTCCATAGTTTAAGTCCAAAATTTAACCCAATATTGTAATCAGTCCATTTAGTGCTCATCCCATCGTCTGCTAAAAAAACCTCATACGAATATTCTTCATCACCTATAATGTGTTTATGATAACCAGGCATTACTGAAGCCCAACTATGTATCCAGAAATTATCTCTATAAAAATAATAATCTGCACCAACTACAGCACTTAAAGTTCCGAGAGTACCAATTTTATTAAATTCTCTTTTGTTATAGTCATTAACAATACCTCCATATATGTTTCTTCTAAAATCTAAATCTGTATCTGCAACCCTATCACCATTTTCGTTACTCCACCACCAATCTATACCATCAGGTATACCATCAAAATTGTTATCTATAGTATAAGCATGATCTTCATAATTATAATCGTATGCTAAATGCCACCATCTAGCCTCATAAGTATTACCATTATCATCTATTTGTTCAGATCCCAAATATTCATCTATTGGTAAAAAACCATAAGGTCTGTGAGTTCTGACCATACCTCCGATACTAAAAGACAGCCTTTTACCAATAGGCACTCTAAATCTTAAATCAGCAGATTTATAGTTAAGTTGTATTTTTTCGTTTTTTAAATATTCACCTTTTAAACTCCACCATTTAGAAATCCATCTAACTAAATATTTTTCATTAATATATTCTCTGTTATGTGTGCGACCTTTATCATATTGCAAAATATATTCTAAACCTTTAACTTCAGAGTAATTAGAATTTAATGAAACTTGTTCTTCACCAGTAAAAAACTCTCCTGGTTTCTTTTCATATCCAAGTCTAGACATTTTTCTTATTCCGTATGTAACCTGATAGTCTACATCCCATTCAGGAGTTATGTCTACAACCTCACCTTTTTGTGTAACAAAATATTGAGGTGGTGCTTCAAAACCATCTTCTTGTGTATAAGTTCCATAAACAGTAGCATATTTAAAAACTTTATTATATGCTTTTTTTAAAATTTGTGCATTGACGCTAGATGATAGCAACATGGCTACCATAATAAGTATTATTTTTTTTATCATGTTAGTTAAATTTTGATTCTACGATTTTGTTAATTTCTTTTTGTATGTCTTTTATAGATATGTCTAGTTCAAACATAATGTTTGCTTGCCATACTTTTATTTCTTTTCCGTTGTTAAAAATTTTGATTGTTGGGACAACAGATATAGACTCCTCTGCCATCAAGTCTGGTTGATCTTCTATGTTTAGTATATGTTTATTGCAGTCGTAAAGTTTTTTCCAATCTGTTATTTCTTTAGTCTTTGCAAACGATGCAGTAAAAAAAACAACGCTTATTTCGTCTTTGTACTCTTGCGACTGCCCATTAAAAGCAACAAGAAGTAAAACGATAAGTATTATTGTTTTTTTCATTTTATATCTTCATATAATCTTTGCTCTAATAATTTAAGTTGTTCTTTGATTTCTGTGACGTTTTCGTCAATATTTTGGATTTGCTGTCTTACTAAATTATCTTTTAAATCAAACTCTACTCTTGAAATTTCTGGCTTTGGTAGATCATCTTTATCTAATTTTTGATCTATTTGTGCTTGTACTGAAAACCAAAAACTTGCAGCCATAATCACAGCAACGACTATTCCTCCCATAGTCTTAAGTGATAAAGTGAACTTACTGTCTTCTGAAATTTCTGGTAGTGCCATATTTTTAAATTTTAAGTTATAATATCTTTATTGTTCATTTGTGCTCTAGATCCTTGCCCAGCATTGAATCTATCTCTTATTTGTTGAAATCTTTTGGGTAATTTTTTACCTTTTTTGATTTTCTTTTTTACCTTATTAATTATACGAAAGTCTTTTTTATTTATAACTCCGTCATTGTTAACGTCTATTTTATGTTGATCTCCTTTTAATGCCATTATACTTTTCTTATTTGTTGTACTTTATCAGGGGCTTTACCTTTATTAGCAAGCCTCTTCTTTTTTCTCATGATCTTTCTAAGTTTCTTTTTAGAAATCTCACTAGTAGTTCTTGGTGTTTTTTTGTTTATTCTTCTTGTTGGTCTACAGTACTTACCTGATTCACCAACACTATCGCCAGAGCCACAGGGTTCTCCTGTATCTGTTCTTACCCAGTTTTCTTTAAACCATCTTCTAAGTCCTCCTTCGTATGCCATTACCTCCAGCCTCCTCCTTTAGATTTATACCATTTACTTGCCCATGCGTTAGCATAAGCAGATGGATATACATCAAACTTTTGTTTAGCAAGAGACTTTGCTCTTGACCAAAGTTCAGGTTTTGTCGGCTTAGGTTTTTTTATTTTTCTCATTGGCAAATACAAATCGGACAATTAAGTCCACAATTTTTCATCTTCCTTGTTTATTATAAGGTTTTTTATATCCCTTTGACGTTTTAAGTCTACTCCTGTTTTTGGAGTGAATACCTGGTCTTTTCTTTTTAGGTTTTGCTAAATAAGGTTTTAATATTAATCTAGCCATTACCAAGTTTTACAAGCCCAGTACCTTGCTTTCCATCTAGGTCCTGGATTATCACAATTATGCCTTGCACGAAAAGACTTACGTCTTGCAGGAATATTTTTTTTAATTTTCATATTTGGATCACCAAAGTGAACCTTTACTATTTTTCCGTTTGGCTTTTTAACATAGACCATGCTTTTTTTTGCAGGCCTGTCAGATTTCATTATCTTATTTAAAGTAACGTTTCTTCCTTGATAAATAGCCATATATATAGTTTTTTCAAAAATAACATTCAGTTATAATAATCATATAATTATTTAATACTCAAAAACAAGTAAAATATTTTACTTATATTGTTTACGACAAAACATATTTTTGTATACACAAAAACCAACAAAATGTCGTTAGTAGATATATTTTCAGATTCTGATTTTGATAAGATGTTTTTCAATCCTTATAAAGTAAAAGGATCGTTGAAAAAAAAATACCCTAAACTAAAGATGTTCAAGACTTTCCAGGGCTCTGATGACAAACTAATTAAGTATGTTTTGTATGTTTATGACTACAATACTCCATTAAAAGAATATTACCCAGATTTAAAAATAAGAAAAGAGGAGGCAGCAAGATTAGCAGGTTATGATTTAGATAAAGAAAAAGATTTTTTATATGAAATATTTTTTTTTACAAATTTAAAATTGCTAGAAATGGTAGACGAATTTTTAAAAAAACAAAACAATAGGGTTTGGTCTATGATAGTTTCAAACGAACAAACATTTTTTGAATATCAAACAAAACTTTTAAGACCAGTAGATGGTGATAAAGACAAAGATATTTTACAGGCATTACAAATTAAGTCAAAAATTATGGATGACCTAAACACAATAAACGAAAGATTAGAAACATATTACATGAAACTTTATGGAGAGGATGATGTTTTATTAACTACAATAAAGGCAGATAAAAGATTAACTCCTGAGTTTATTGCAAACTTATGATAATACAAGGAATAGATTATAAAGTACCACCAGTAGGAAAAGTAAAAAACGTTATAACTGGCAAAAACGAAAAAAGACCTATAATTACATCTTCATCAAAAAAAGAAAAGCAAGTTTGGATTAGAACAGAACTTCCTAAAGATTACCAAAAAAAAAGATCAGAAGAAATTTCAAAACAAAAAGAAGATCCAAATTATTTTGATACTGAGTTAGAGGCGTTTAGATCACAGGAATGGGACAGAAGATTAAATGGTGTTTGGTTTATGAATAATGGGAGTCCAGAATATTTGACAGGGTTACATTATTTTTTTTTAAATTGGTGGTGTATTGACGTTGGTTATCCTTCTTTTAGAAAGACTGATCAAGAGTATTTTTACTTTTTGCAATTCTGTATAGAAGATCCTAACTGTTTAGGAATGATAGAGTTGACAAAACGTAGACAAGGTAAAACTGTTCGTGCTGGATGTTTTATGTTTGACCTTATATCAAGATCTAAAAGTAAAAACGGAGGTATACAGTCTAAAACTGCAATGGATGCAAAAAACAATGTGTTCCAAAAAAATATAGTTGGACCATTTAAAAAGTTGCCAGATTTTTTTAGACCAGTATATGATCAGTCTAAAGGAGTCACACCAACATCAGAACTAAGGTTTTATAGAACAACGAAAAGGGGAAGTAAATCCTTAGAAGATTTAGGTAAACCAGAACTTGAAAGTCAAATAGACTGGAAGAGTTCTGATAAATATAGTTATGATGGTACGAAATTACATAGATACCTTGGTGACGAGGTTGGAAAAACAATGGAAGTTGATGTATGGGAAAGGCACAATGTTGTTAGGTTCTGTGCAGAACTGGACGGTGAATACATTGGAAAGTTTTTATACACAACAACTGTTGAGGAGATGGAATCTGGTGGTGAATCATTTAAAAAACTTTGGGAAGCGTCTGATCAAAAAGTAAAGAACGCACACGGAAGAACTCAAAGTGGTTTATATAGATACTTTACACCTGCATACAAAACATTATATTTTGATAAATATGGTGTGCCAGATGAAGAAAAAGCAAAAGAATATTATCTAGCAGAAAGAGAATCTTTTTTACATGATGATAGAGCATTAAGTAATATTATTAGAAGAAACCCTTTCACTATAGATGAGGCATTTAGAATAGACGGAGAAAGGTCTTTATATAATGCAATGAAATTAAATGATAGAATTGATAAACTATCCTGGAGAGATAACGTCTATACTGTAGGTAACTTTGAATGGGTAGGAGATAAAGAAGATGGTGTTGTTGAATTTAAACCTATGTCAAACGGAAGGTATAAAGTTTGTTATCTTTTTGAAAGTAAAGATGATGCAAACCAGGTTGTAAAACGAAGTGGAAACTATATGCCAACTAAAAATTCACAGTTCGTTATAGGCTGTGATCCTTATGATCATGATACTACTGTAGATGAAAGAAGGTCTAATGGGGCTTTCTATGTTTATAAGAAACACAACTCAACATCAAATTTTTATGATAGTTCTTTTATTGTTCAATACATTTACCGACCAAGCACGGCACGGCAGTTTTATGAAGATGTTTTGAAATGTTGTCATTATTATTCATGCCAAGTCTTGTTTGAAGACAATAAAGTCGGAATAAAAAGTTATTTTGAAGACAGAGGTTATGGAGGTTTTTTAATGTACCTTCCAGGATCTACAAAGCCTGGAATAAGTGGTTCGCTAAAAACTCACCAACAGATTGCAGAAATAACAGAAGACTATATTGAAAATAATATTGATAGGGTGTATTACTCAGAGTTGTTAAAAGATTGGTTAGAGTTTGATATAACTAAAACAACTAAGTTTGATGCAGCAATGAGTGCTGGTTATACATTGATAGCAGATAAACATATCCTGTTAAAAAATGAACTAGCAAAAAAAAGGGTGATAAATGCTAGCGACTTGTTTAAAAAATATAAAGTAGGATGATCAACAAAGACAAAGGAGAATCTACATATCCTGATCATTTAATAGATCCATTACAAAAAGGAAGAGACTGGTGTCTCGCATATGCAAAAGCAGCATGGAAAGATTATAACCAACATGGCGAACATTCTTTTCATAATAACAGAGGTGGATATGTAAAGATTAAAGATTATGCACAAGGCAATCAATCAATAAATAAATACAAAAACTTAATGAACGTTTCAGATGCTGACAACGATACGTGGTTAGCAATAGACTGGAGTGTTTTACCAGTAGTTCCAAAATTTAGAAGAATTGCTTTAGGTAAATTAAGTAAAACAGAATATAACATTTCTGTAACTCCTATAGATGGATTGGCACAATCGCAAAAAGAAGATTATTTTAACAAACTTAAAGCAAAAATGGATTTAAGAAACATGGCAAGTCAACAAATGCCAGGTATAGAAAACTTTAGTCCATTAAAAAATGAGGGTGACGAACCAGAAAATGACGAAGAGTTAAACCTTCACATGGCTTATACCTATAAGCATAATGCAACTATAGAAATGGAACAAGGTATTGACTTAGTTTTCAATACTAATGATTTAGGAGAAAAAAGAAAACAAGTTTTAGAATCTTTATTTGACTTTGGTGTAGCAGGATATAAAGAATACATTGATTCAAATGGAGCAGTCAAAATTGATGTTTGTAACCCAGAAAATTTAATAATATCACATTGTAACAAAAGAGATTTTTCTGATAAGGTTCATGTTGGTGAGGTTAAAGAAATGACTATTGCAGACTTAAGACAACTTGCAGGAGATCAGTTTACTGAAGATCAATATAGAAAAATAACTGAAAAATATATTGGAACGCAGGGTTCAAAAAGAATGTATCCTACAAACAAACAATATAAAAGGGCATACGAAGATCAAAAAATTAAAGTATTAGACCTGGAGTTTTTCTCTATTGATCAAATGGTACATGAAACAAGGATAGACAAAAGAGGAAACAAAAAGTTTGGTAGAGCAGGATACTATGATAAAAGTCAAAAGAAAAAGTATTATAGATCTGATTATAAAGTTGTTTATAAAATATCATGGATTATAGACTCTAACTATTGTTTTAATTTTGGTTTATGTTCAGATATGAAAAGAGTTAAGTCAAACCTTATGGATACTGACTTATCTTATCATATTTTTTCACCAGACTTTTATAATATGAAACCATTAGGAATTATGGAACAATTAATTCCTATAGCAGATCAAATACAAATAGCGTGGTATAGATTACAAAACACTATAAATCAGGCAAGACCAAAAGGTATAATGATTGAATTAGGTGCATTAGAAGATATACCATTAGGTTCAGGTGGAGAACAAATGAAACCAATGGATGTTTTAGATTTGTTTAATAAAACTGGTACATTAGTTTATAGAAGAAATGATATTAGTGGTAAGCCAACAAACTATAAACCTATAGAGGAACTAGAAAATGGACTTGGTAGAGATGCACTAAATTATTATCAATTAATACAAAACAGTATTGAGAT
>TARA_R100000278_G_scaffold95642_1_pt1 | contig 12477 bp, 16 predicted proteins | sample TARA_R100000278 | Tara Oceans TARA_R100000278 (sample SAMEA2620755) | marine metagenome | biome: marine biome (ENVO:00000447); feature: deep chlorophyll maximum layer (ENVO:xxxxxxxx); material: "saline water (ENVO:00002010), including plankton (ENVO:xxxxxxxx)" | depth 66 m | reverse complement strand
CCCCACCAATATTTCTTGCTGTTTCTAAAGCTGTTGCTGTTGCGGCGTTACCAGAAGTCGCTTGAGATATAGTATTCGCAGACGACTCAGTAACGACCTTTTTCCAGTTTGCCATTATGTTTACCCTCCTATAGGTATATTTTTAGTTCGCCGTTAATCTGAGCCATCATTCCTACAACAGGCGTGCTTGGCTCACTCGTTTGATTAACAAAAGTTAAATTTGTTGCACCTTGAGCAGTAAGAGTTAAAACAGAACTTACACCTTTTTTAAAAGTTAAATTCTCTTTAGACGCTGTAGTACTCCATTCTTGTCCTAAATTCCATGTATTAGTAGTTCCTGTAGTATTTTGCCATAATTGAAAAGTAGGCGATGTTACAGGAGTTACATCAGTTCCTGTTTGGAAAGTAGAAGTTGAGTTTATTTGCCTTCTTTGAAATGCCATATTAATATGTATGAGGCTTTATAACCCCACTCCTCATGTGATTTCTTTTAGCGTATTTCTTACCTTCTCTAACTTGCTCAGCATATAATTGATCATAATACTGAGACAATTGTAAATTCATAGATTCTCCAGGAAGTCTATATAAATCTGCTATAACTTTAAAAGCTATTGCTTCATGAAATTGAGCAGGAACATCTGTAGGAGTATCTTCTAAATTTGTAGTAAAGGGTGTTGCAAGTGCAATATAGTGAACAGTTAATATAGATCCTGCTGTTTGAGGAGAGACATATTTGCCTTCCATACTTTCATCTAAAGAATCAATATTATTCTCTACTATTGCAATTCGTTCACCATCAATAAACCATCTCCATTTACCTTGTATATCTGCTATATTTGCCATTAATCTAAATCTCCTTTAACTGGAGGAGTAACTAATCTAGGTATCTGAACACTATCTATTTCAACCCTTTTAATTGTTAACATTCCTGGGTCTAAATCATACATTCTTTTATCTTTTACTATTGTGTCTGTAGCAACTGCATCAGTTATAGATGTTTTAGCAGTAAAATCATTTAAAGCTCTATTTAAAGAACTTCTTATTATAGACTCGCCTTGGTCTGGAAAATGCTGTTGTATAATTTCTATTAGCTCTTTTTGAGTCATTAGTTAGTTTCCCATTCTTGTTGTAGTTTTAATAATCCATCTTTTATTTCTTGTGTTAAACTTGCAACAACACCTTGAAGTAATTGGTATAATTCTGTATCTTCTTCTTGAGTAGCCATAGTTGCTAGTTTTCTTTCTGCAATCTTTAATGCTATTCTTTTTATAAATATATCTTCTGATTCCTCTGGAACATTAGCAATGCTAGTAAATACGTTCCATCCTGAGGTAGTCGTATCTGTGTCAGCTATTGTTTGTCTAGTGTATAAATATACTTGTATAGTAGAACTTCCGTTTGCTAGTACTGCTGCGTTGTTTCCAGGCCACCCTGTTGTTGCTGGTGCTGTTTGTAAACTATTAGTAGTATCTGATATTGATTCTATCCAATATACTGGAGAACTATCAGTTGCAAAATATATACTACTAGCATCTAGCGATTTAAATGAATCTTCATACGCTATCTCTTTACATGGTTTTTGTATATATCTCTCTGTTGATATACTTGCACCGTCCATAATATGATTCGCTGCTGTTCTTATAACCATTAATATTAATTTATCATCTACAGTGTAAGGAGTTCCTTTTCCAGTTGACCATTGTTGTGTTTGAGTGTTATATAAACTAGCACCATTTGGATCAACCTCTGCTTCTCTCATTAACATCCTTTTGGGTAAAGATGTTGCTATATCCCAAATAGCATCTTCAAACAATTGGTCTAATCCAACCATATCGTCTAGATAGTCAGTATTTTCCTCGCCTAAAACAGCGATTACTTTTTCTGCAATTGTTCCTGATGTTATTGTATAAGCCATTTATTTCCTTTATAAGGTTAGGGGTGAAATTAATCACCCCGTCCCTTGATTGTGTTAACTATTGTTGACTAAACAAAGTCAATAACAGCGTGAGTTTCTGGTAACATAATTTCCAGACCTGCTTCTGTTATGATCATGTCTTTTCTGCCATCAATATCGTTCTCTTGAACATTAGTTTCAATGAATGTATCTCTCGATATTCCATTTCCTGCTAATGGTCTTAAAGTAACGTTGTTAAGATCTACACATACTGCTGTATCTTCCATATCACCTCTAAATAATGGATGTGCTACGAAATTCATAGAACCCCATGATGTTGAGATTGATGTGATGTCGATAGGCATAAAGCTAGAAGTCTTAATATCCATACCAGCTCTAAATACACCTGAAGCTTCTGAAGCAGTACCTTCTGGTTTTAAAGAGTTTGATAAGAAGTTTCCAGCACCTACTTTATGTAGAGAGTTGATAACTTTTCTAGAAGTTAAACATAGTTTTTGACCACTATTTCCACCTTCCCAATTCATAAAGTTATCCATAATGTCTACAATACCATCGTAGTGGAATCCAGTATTAACATCATAGCCTGAACCGTTACTAGCAGTTCCGCTATATGCTACTTCATACTTTTTACCACCTTTGTTTCTAATAAAAGGCTCTACACCCCATGAGAAACGTTCATCAGCTGAATGATAAGCACCATGTCCGAATAAGAATGCATTTTCTAGATCCATTTTATGTGCTTTTAAGTGTTCTGTATAAATACGTTTCCACTCATTAGCATATCCTCTGTATCTAGTAGCTTGCATAGAGCCAGACATTAAAGGTACTGATGTTTTAAATATCTGTGTAAAGAACTCAACAGAACTTAGTTCATCTCTGAACCCATCAGGAGCACCAGTTGCCTCACCCCATTGTGATCCCATTACTTGACCTTTTTTATTCCAAGCTGCTTCTTCACCAGTGATAGCGCTGTTACCAGCATCTGCTATCTTTTCTAGTCCGTTTAAAGCTACTACTGCGAAACCTTTTTCAGTTCCTGCTTTTGCTTTAGTTGATACTGCCGCTGTATTAGTTGCAGTATATTTATAATAATATGGCTCACTTACTAATTTATAAGCTTCACCATCTATTCTAACTACTTGGTTTTTTGTCAAGAAAATAGGAGCAAATCCAGTGTAAGCATCACCTGCTACATCTAAATCGCCACCACTTGCTGTTATTTTACCATATTTATCGTAATCTACGTGAAAAACAACGTGATCAGCAGCTGTTCCACTAGCACCATCTGCGATACCTGTGATAGCACCATCGGTACCATCACCTAGTGTAGTAACTGTTAATTTATATTGTTCTACCGTAAAATTACGTCTTTGCCATTGATTTCTATATTCCAATGGTCTCCATACTGTTTCGTCAGTTGATTTCTTACCTAATTTTGATAAATATGAGAAGAAAATTGATGTCTCTGGAGCTAATTCCGCAACTTTGTCACCAATACCAAACGTTCTTCTTATATTATCTACAGCAGGGCTGTTAGTCCCAATGCTGAATGAATTACTAGGAGCTGAAGAAATCAATTGATTATTTGCATAATCACCCATTTTTTATTCCCTCCTTAGAGAAATGATTTGTTATTGTTGTCTTTAATTAAAGAACTCATGAAATCATTATCATTGGAAGAGGTCTGTGGATTCTGAGCTGGCTGAACCCCCATAGGCCTTGGAACACTTTGGGCTCTTTGAGTTTGCCTAAAGTTATTACTTGCCTGTCTTGGCGGTTGTTGCACAGGTCGACTTTGTTGAGCGGTTAAACCATTTTTATATTGATAATAACCTACCAAATCGTCCATATTAATTGACTTTGGGTCATTCATTGTATTAATGAAATCGTCCAATTTGTCCCCCAGATTATACCTTTGTCCTACATAAGATCTGATACGACCCATTTCCTCTATTTCAGCGGCTTTGGCATTTCGTATCTTTTCTTGTTCTTCTAATGCATTAACTTTTTCATCATAGTTCTCGCGCATTTTAGCTATTTCATATTGAGAAGCAAGTTGATTATATGTTTGCATATCGTCTCTCCACTTTTCAACATTATCTAAATAAACTGCGCTTTCAGATGAAGGATCACTCATTGCCTCTTCTCGAGAAAATCCACGAGGTTGCTCAGGCTTTTCAGGTGGAGGAGGAAACTCCTCTGGTTCCTGACTTGGTGGTTGCTGACCTGCAGGAGCTTTTCCATTAGGTGTTAAATTAGCAACGGCCTCGGGATTCGTTCTTAAATAATCTACCATAGGCATATATTCTTTAACGGCATCCAATTGATTCTTCATTTGGGCAGCTTGCGACTGCCAGTATTCATAGCGGACTTTGTCATTATCGTTATTAGGAGCTACTTCATTTTGGGAAAAATTTGGAGCAGGTGCAGCAGGTTCTGCTGGTTGCTCATTTCCTAACACTGCATTACTACCTGGTTGAGGTGGTTGCGGTGCCCCATCTGATGGAATAGGTAATCCTAAATCCTGTTCAAATCTAAAGTCCTGGTCATCTCTTTCAATACGGGTATCAATAGCTTCCTGCTCCATTGCTGGAATTTCAGGTTGCTCTTGAGCCGCATTTTCTTGATTAGCGTCCATTTCTATTTCCTCTTACTTTTTGACGGCTTCTTAGATGCGGAAGAAGGTGCGTCGGGTTTCTTTGCTGCATCTTGAGCGTCTTTCCTTAACATTGACAAGTTATCATCTAATCTCTTCTCAAAAAGTGTTCCAGCTAATTTAGCTTTCTGACTTGTTGTATCGAGTTCAGTTTTAAACTTCTCGACTTCAACCTTCTGCTTAAGGTGAACATTTTCTCGCTCTAACGTTTGCATATCACCGCCTAATTTCTTAAGCTGCTTTGTTAGACCTTCGACTTGTTGCGTAAGCTGGTTGATAGTATCTGTTCTTTGAAGTACGCCCTCCATATCGAAAACTTCTGTTTTCTTAAGCACTTCTGCTTTATCGATAAGACCTTTAGAGTAAGCATCCATATAAAATTCGAGTTCCGCATATCTATTGCTTGGAAGTGTCGAACCTGATACATATACTACATCATATTTTCCTACCGTAATATCATTAAAAATCTTTATTTCATTAGTTTTGTCGTCCCACATTTTTTTATTAATTGCATATTCACTTAAAGAGTTATTTGCTTGGACAACTCTAAATACTTTTTCTTCTTGATATAATTCTTGCATTAATTGTACAGCCACTTTTCCTACTCTTTGTAAAGCTCCCTCTATATCAGCTAATTTAGATCTAATTTTTCTTTGACCAAACTCATCTAAAGATATAGTTGCCTTATAAGTTTGTGGGGCAGCTTGGGAATTTCCCATCATCATCTCGTACAGTCCTAATTGATGGTCTATGTCGTTTTTAGCGGTCTGTTCGTTATTGTAGAGCTCATTCGGAAGAGGAGCTGGACTTGCGACAACAGGCTGCCCCATATCAAAGTCAACCTCTATACCAACACCAGGTTGTGCCCACTTTTCTTCAAACTCCGCCATATCTACACTACCAGAAGGCACTAGCACTTTCATATTTGTAGATGTAGTTGCGTGAGCAATAATCAAAGACCTAGTTTTATTGATATAGTCTTGTAATCCTTTAACCATACGAACATCAGAGATAGGATAAGGTGTTCTTGTATGTAAATTACAAATTGGGACAATAGGATAGCTACTTGTTGGTAGAATCCTGGAATAAATATAGGTATCGCCGATAATTACGCATTGTTTCACTTTTGTGATAGATATAGGAACAGATTCGACTGCTCCCTCCTGAATAAGATGAGCCATTGTTTTCATCTCTACACCAGGTATTTCCGTAGCATTACCAGCGTCTATCATAGCCTGTTCTCGCGTCTGAGTAACTTGTTTGTCAATATTTTCCCTTAAATTAGATAGTTCTAGCTCCATTCTATCTGGAATCATATTGCCTAAAGCTACTTGTTCCTCCAATTGCTTTTCTGTTTCTTGATATTGAACTTCAAGCTCTTCTGATAATCTATATACATCATCTTCAATGATTTTAAGATTTTTATCCATTATATCTTGCTTTTGCTTAGATACTGTTTCTTGAGCTTTTTCAATTTCAGAGCCCATTAATATATTACCATTTAATACTCCTATTCTCTGGTTAATATATGCTTGAAACTCTTCTTCGTTAAAACGATATTCTGTTCCAGAGAATTTTTCAAATACTCTGTAAGCAAGTTCTTCAACTTTATAATATCTTTCATATCCTCTAACGTAATGACCATCTTCTAATGTGTCTATATCTCCAGGGAAAGTGATTCCAGTGTTATCTGTATTTCCTGTTATGATTTCATCACTATCATACATTCCATGTGCAGCGTCAATTGCTTGTTTATATTGGGGATATAAAGCTTTAGCTTGTGCTTTTGTGAAATTCCTTGATACAATAATGTTTTCAGCATCATCAAAGAACTGGTCTCTGGAATTTGGATCTACATAAACATCCATTGGGTCAACATCTTTAAATACAACTTCTCCCTTACCATCGTCTGCTTGTGGGTTTTGATATACCATAAAATAACCAAGTCCAGTTACATAGTAATCGTCTACCGCATTTCTAACAATAGAACGTCCATCTGATATATCATACATGTAAGAAAGTAATGCATTTAAAACATTAGCAACTTTAGTGTCACTATCTTCTCTTGGGGATACTTTAAATGAGGGTCTATTTGCAGTAAGCATTGCTTTTGCTGTTTCTACTGCTGGGTGTATTCTATTGACGACAATAGGAGCTTGACCCCTTGATTTAAGAGTCTTTTCTTGTTCTATCGTCCATTGTCGTCCTAAACGATATTCCTGGTCTTCCCTTGCCTGATGTTCCCAAATGTCTCTTTTTCGCTTATATAAGTCAAAAATTTCTTTGGTTTCTTCTACAATCTTTGTATAATCTTCAGTGGGTTGTTCAGGATTCTGATAATTTTCATCTGCCAATGCTTTTAATACCCCCATATTATGCCTACACTGAGGCAATATAATATATTAATTATAATGTCATCCAATCAAGGACTTTTTTAAATTTATTTTCTTTAGCTTCTGGATCTAAGGACTTTATTCTACAAGGCCTTGACCCTTCTAATGAAGTCCATACCGCATCCATTATATCATCATGCTTACCTTTTGGATAGGATAAAAACTCTGCTTGTGCTTCTGTGTCTTGGCTTCTAAAATAAAACTCACCCTTAGCAAACATAGGAACTAAAGACAATAAACGTTCTGATTTTCTTGTTCTAGGCTTAACACCCTTTTCTAATCCAGGTATATATAGATTCTCTTCTAACATACGTTTTTTAACTGCTGCTCTTAATGCTTCCTGGTAAGCAACTGTCTCTATTTTCATTTTTTTATGTCTATATTTTTTAAACTTTTCTATTATTATATCAGGCTGCTCTGCTGGAGAAACGTGTTTTCTATATAAATCTATTATATACTTATTACCCTCATGGTCTATACCTAAAGTTATTAAAACAAAGAAGTCTGCTCTTGCAGACAAAGATGATGCAGGATCTACACCGCCATATACTTCTATTGGAATAACTTTTTCACCATCACCAGTTTCTTTAACTAAGCATGGTTGACCACCAACCCTTTTATATTCATATTGATGTAATTTAATCCATTCAGGTTTAAAGGGAGCTTCATCTGGCGATTGAGCAATATTCATATACTCCTGGTAAAAACCATTTATATTACCAACAGATGCATATTCTTCTTTTATTTGGTCAATTCTTTCTTTAGGAAATCTTTCGGGCCATATAGGAGTTCCATCCTCATTTATTATACTATACCATAACACATTCCATGCTGAAGAGTCTTTAGCCCAATATAAAAAGCAATCTTCTGATATAACTGTACCGATCATAACTATTCTACCTTCATCTGATAATGATGGTATAACTGCTTCTGTCATCCATTTTCTATTTTTAGCTCTTGCTTCCAATGTAAAAGCATTTAATTCTGATTCAAAGTCATCTACAATAATTAAAGTAGGTCTTGTATCACCTTCAATAAAACCCCTAACTCTTTGCCCAGTACCAACTGCTACTATTCTTACACCATTTGCAGTTACTATATCAGTTGCAGTCCATCTTCTAGCAGTAGTAGGTCCCATATCTCCAAATAATTGCTTAAACCTATCACTATGAGTTAAATGATATTTAATACGAGATAAGAAGTTAATAGACTGCGCCTGTGATTCGGAGATGATTACAATGAACTCTTCTTCATTGTCCGCCTTGAATGCGATGCGGTGCATAGGTAGGAGTAGTGAGGTAACTGTAGATTTTGCCGTTCCACGAGGCGCTGCTATTAAAACTCTTTTTTTATCTCTATTTCTTAAATCTCTATATATTTCATGGTGAAATGGAGGAGTAGCTTTTCTTAGGGCTGTTGGAAAACATGTCCTACCAAATAAAGCAATATTACTTCTTAATTTCTTTAGTGCTTGCTTTTTTTGATATAAAGCCTCATAATCTTCCATTACTTATCTGTAGATGTCTTTTCTTCTATTTGAGTCTGAGTACCTTTTAAATGTTGCTCTTCTTCAGCTATTTCATCTAAAAGCTTTCTAGTAGAGGTTGCTTCTAATTGAGTAGTTGTTTGAGTTACAGTCTTATCCTTCATACCTAACATATCTTGTATATTCTCTACAACTCTTAAGAAATTGGTAACATCATTCTTTACCTTAGCCATTTCAAGGCCTTCAGTTAATAAGTCAATTGCTTTTGACCTATTATATCCTTTTTCACTTAAAACTTCTTTTAATTCATCTTTTACCATACTTTTAAACTCCTGTGTTCTCATCCATCTTTTAACTGTTCTTCTTTTAGATGGAGTTGGGTTTTCAAATACCTGATCTATCGCTAAATCCATATCGAAACATACGGCATATACCATAGCAAGGTCTCTCCACTCCTTAGATCCTTTTCTTACTTCAAGCTGCGGCTTTCCCGATAACGTGTGATTAGATAATCTACCATCTGCTTTAAGTTTTTGATTAGGATAACGAGGAGAATGAAAGGCATAACCAAAAGGCATCCTAACATAATAAGACTCAACACCATTAGCTGATTCATACTTCTTCTTCTGGATGACCTTTCCAACATAGTTATCATCAGTGAGCGCATATTCTCCTTTTTCTGCTTCTTTCCAATAGGTATAACTTAAATTATCGCTATCGGCTTCATCTTTTGTAAACACTTTATAAGATACACGACCCTTATCTTTATGTTTAATAGTTATTTCGTACATAATTCGAAGTGTGGAAAGTCATCGAACTTATTGTCATCTACTTCAAAGTTCATATTCCAGTCTCCTCCCCAACGAAGAGTAATACCCATCCCACGAGCCACCCCAAGGACATACCCAGCAAAAAGGTGGAAACGCTCTCTGTCTTCCCAGTCAATAGGGTAAGGAACGACATCAGCAGCGTTACTAGGGATAGCGTTATGCCTACCATTTGGGTAACGTACTTTAGTTTTTCCTTCGTCATAGAGTTTATTCTGTCTTTCTTTACTTCGATTACCCTCAATAACTGAGCAATCTACATGTTTAATTACTTCGTTAAATACTTTTTGCAGGTCTTCATGACAACTTGCAAGGTTCGCTCTTGATCTTTTTCCAAATCTAGGCATAGTTCCTCCTAATCAAATATTAGTATTATTCCTATCATTATAAGTTTGTCTATTATCCATAGTATAATAAGGATGTCTAGTTTACTTAGTGCCTTCTCTGTGTTTGTTGGAAGCACGGTTACTCCTTGGGTATCTTCTTATATTATCTATAGGGATAGTAGTAGACCACCTAACCTTAGGTTCATCAGTCTTTATTGTAGTGTATTTACTAGACATTACTACTCCTGTAGTATATTTAAATAAAGTTCAATATAGTTTGTCTATAGTCTGTCTATAGAACATTAAAGTACAGGAACGCCGTAATCTATAGTATAGGTAATATAGTATACTTATATAGTATTATCCAATAAAATCTTTAAAATATTATATTTGCCCAAAATAAACTAAAAAATATTTCAGGGTACCTTAACCTACCTTTTACCTAGATCTAGCCTAGAAAGCCCTATTTTACGTTGAAAAAGGCATTTGTAAAAATTTCCCCAAGAATTGGTGTACGTGATATACATTGACCCGACCCCGTCGGATTCTACGGCATGGGGTGCCTTGCCAGGTTGAATCCAGGACGGTTCAGTTCAACTTGAGCCAAGTGTGGCTCTTCCCCTATCCTGCTTGGGCAGGTTGCCCACAATTAATCTTAATAATAAATAATAAAATAAGGAATATTAATTATGAGCAAAGTTAAATTATCAGTTGAATCTTACAAGAATACTATAACACCTGATACATCTAAGGCTAAAGTCGTGGTTTTAGATGATAATGGTAAACCTAAAGTTAGTCCTACTACTAATACCATTATAACTAAATATCCAGACTTATTAGATGCAAATAATCAAAAAGTGTATTCTAATAATATTCAAGTGATATTTATACCTAATGAAGGTGCAGTAGTTCCAAAACTCTTGAGTAAAGCCAATATTCAATCTATGGTTCAAGAGTTTAGCAACAACTATAATAAGGATTTGAAACATAAACCAAATTCTACTTACACATTGAAGAAATCAAACATCTTTGAGTATGTCGACAAAGAAACAGGCGAGGTAACTCAAAGGATTTCTGCAATATTCACACCTACTTTCACACCTATCAAATCCTCATTATCCTTCTAAAGGCTTCACAAAGCCGATTATTAAGGGGTATACATTCGTATATCCCTTTTTAAGTTCGTCCACAATAGAGCGAGCTATGAGTATTATAGTATACATAAAATAAGCATAATAAGGAGCAAACAGTTATGAATGATGGTCAAGTAAGCATAAATGATAAACCTTCGTATTTTCACTATTATAACCCTTTAAATGGGTCAATTATAAGTGTGGAAAGAACTGACGAAGTTAACACAATATCTTTAGGGCTAAGCAAAGCTCAAAAGATGATAAATGAAGGAGGTAAGTAATGTTTAGATATAAACACTTATTTAAACCTTTGCAGTTCATTGTAATCTATGGTTCAGCCATTGCATTCTGGTATACATTTTTACCTGAACATTGGTTAAGCTTTTTAGCAAGATTATCTATTACTATGGTAGTAATTATGATAATGTTTGTAATAGCCTCTAATATCGTAGGATTAGTAGTAAGATTACTAAGAAAACGATATAAATGGGCGAGGAAAGTATTTATGAAACCATAGAGCATAAATGAACAACTCAAGCTCGTAGCACGAATAATTACGAGTCTAAATAAAGGATTATTCACAATTAGTAATTAAGTCTGGCAGTTACTTAATGAACATTGGGCGATCAACGTAGCCGATAACACAGGGGTTTAATACTGTGTAAACTGCCAAAAATTTAAAAAACAGTCATGAAGTTAACAGAACTGTTAGTGGTAATGGCGACAGACCACTATAATCAAAGATGCTATGGAAACGATGAAAATTCTAGACAAGTAATCGGGCCTTTGTCGCATACATTTTAAATAAACTACACAAGGAGGTGTAATGAGAGTTCAAACAGACAAAACTAAACTGCACACTAAATGTGTAGAGTATGAAGATAATAGTAAATGCATTACAAAAATAAGACAATATTTAATCATAAATAAAGGTAAAGCAGTAGGAATAGCTGCAAATCAACTATTTATGAACAATAGAGTCTTTGGTATATGGTATAACAATAAAATAATGATTTTTGAAAATCCAGAGATAATAGCATACAGCGGTGATGACTTACAAGACAGCACTGAAGGATGTATGTCTATTAAAAATGGAAAGAAACCATACCATTTAAAAAGACCAAGACAAGTAGTGATAAAGAATGGTAAAGAAGAATACACATTCAATGATTACTACGCAACAGTAATATGTCATGAAATGGATCATTTAAATGGTAAACTTATAAGCGATTAGGAGGAAGTATGGGAAGAGTAAAAGAAATGCTGATGGATCAACAAGAGTATTATGATGACTATGATGCAGCACTGTTTGAGTATCAGCAAATAATGTATGAGGAAGAGCAAATAAGGCTAGGTAAATCAGCCTATCAACTAGAACCAGGAATCGAGGAAGATTCTTATAATCTTTACATGGAGGGCAAATTATGTGGAGAACAAACAAATACTGTCCATTTAGGTATAAGTACGAACTCGTCAACTGGGCAGCAAACAAATATCCGTCTGAGAACAAAGCGAAATTCCAACGGATGAAGAAAAAACAACTGTATGCAATATTTTACAATGCGTGAAGTGCACCAGGTATATACGGCCCGACAAGAGCATGGTCCTATTTAGGATAATTGCCAGTTCCTATCCGTTGACCCCTGAGAAATCCTATTAGCGCATTGTAATTGCATACATCAACACGGAGGTGATATGTATCTAAATAAAAACGAAACAACACACCTAAAGAAAATAGTAA
>TARA_R100000278_G_scaffold46562_2_pt1 | contig 12578 bp, 10 predicted proteins | sample TARA_R100000278 | Tara Oceans TARA_R100000278 (sample SAMEA2620755) | marine metagenome | biome: marine biome (ENVO:00000447); feature: deep chlorophyll maximum layer (ENVO:xxxxxxxx); material: "saline water (ENVO:00002010), including plankton (ENVO:xxxxxxxx)" | depth 66 m | reverse complement strand
GACTCCAGCACCTGACAGGCAAGTGAACCAAGGGTTGCATCTTGCGCTTGTGCTTCTGTGCCCTGTCGCAACGCCTGCTTGATTTCCCTGTTGCCCTTAAACACGTTGACTTCTTGACCCAAGATGTTTCTTGTGCAGTCCTGCAAGACAATTCTGCCAACAATGGCAGTTGTGTTTGTGCTTTGATATTTGATCAACTCTGAAAAGTCATTGTCACCTTCCATCAATGCAAACCCGCTTGACTCCCATGTTCCGAGGGTGCTTGCGCTGTTTGGTGGTTGCTTGATGACAATGTTTTGAATTGACTGACCTGAAAAGCCTGGAATTTGCTTTTTCAAAAGCTCTGAAAGTGATGCTTCATCTGTGTTGCCGTTGTAGAATTCAATTCCGTCAGGCAACCATGCAGGTGCTGTCTGACCAGCAATTGTTGTGACTTGGATTTCTGCAATGAAGTAGTCATTGCCTGCCTTGGGTGCAAGGGCAAGACCCACATTGACAGTGCCATCTGAATTCAAGTCATAACCATCTGCAAAGTGCAAGATTGTGCACTGCTCTGAAATCAAACCTGATGTTGAAGACAATGGTGTCAACTGAAGATTCTTGATGGTCTTCAGCAATGCTTCAATGCCTTCAAACAGGGTGTGATAGTTTGGCAAAGACAGTGCTGAAAGTGACAATTCATACTGCACGGAATCAAAGTTACCACTACCTGAATTCCCAACAACATTCAACAACAGCTTTTCATTGCCTGTTGTCCTGACCCACAAAGATGAAGCTTCAGAAAAGGCCTGACCTGTGACGGGCAAGTTGTTGCTGTTTGGCGTGGGTGCTGTTCTTCCAACTGCACCCTGACCCACTTTCCTGGTCAATCGGCGCAACAAATCACGTGTTTGCAAAACCCACACACCTGAATCATAGCCGGGAACACCATCAACTTCACCGCTGAAGACCTGTCTTTGATAGTCATCAGCATATGTTGTGCCCACTGCCCTGCCGTAGGGATCAAGAAGCATTGCCCGCAAATCAACTTCACAGCCATCCCAAACACGCTTCTTGTTTGTCACTGTCCTGAATTTTTCTGTGCTTTTTGTCCCGTAGTCATACCCTTCACCATACGGTCTTGAAATGCCTTGCAAGGTGTTTGCAGGGGTGCCCGAAGGGCCTGTGTTGCTTGTAAAGGACAAAGCTTCTTTGCCTAAAAACACAACGCCACTAGGGCCGAAATTAGTGGAGTCAGAAGAAAGTGAAATGCTTGTGTCATTGTAGGCAACTTCTGATGAAATGGGAATCTGCACATTTGCCCTGGTGAACACACCAAGGTCATTGTCAGGGTCCAACACACCAAGGGTGACCCCTGATGCAGCAGCAAGACCCTTGAAGCGGTCAATCTTGTAGTGTGCTTTTTGTGAACCATCAACAATCAAGGTGAAGCTGTCAGTGTAATCACCTGAAGAAAACCCCACGTCATGTTCTGCAAAACGAAATTGCACCCCTTCAATTGTGCAAAAATAGTTCAGTGAATATCCCCTGACTATGTGACCCCAAAAGGCATCACTGACTGCTGCACTGTTGTTGTGTGCTGTGTCAGGTGCAATGATTGTCATTTCAGACGTTGAACCAATTTCAACCTCTTCATTTTCAAAAAACAGGCTGTTTTGTGCCTGCAAAAACCCGTCAAGATATCCACCAAGATCTGTTGCGCTGTACACACTTGACGCAGTGTAATCACCAAAACGCAGCTTGCCACATGACAAAGGACCATTCTGCACACGGTCAATTTCAGATGCATTGAACCTGACTGTCACCCTGTAGCTAATGGACGCACCAAATGAAGTTGCGTGTGCCCTGCCATGCCTAAAAGAGCGCAATGTTGGTTTATTGCCTGACACAGGTGTTGAAATGTGAAGGTGTTGAATCTGCACACAGCCCATGGGGTTTGAATCAAGCCTGCTTGTTGTTGTGAAATTGCTTGTTGTGGTGGTGGTTGACCCCAATGTGTCAGCCATTGATTGTGTTTCAAATCGCAATTTCAGGTTGCCTGTACCTGCCGTCAAAACAACCCTGTCAAATGTGGTGCTGTATTCCATTGACCACCCGTTTGGAAGGGTGGCAGATAGTGCTGCAACATAGTCTTTGAAAGGCAACCATCCTGAAACCTGTGCAGATGTAAACCCTGACCCTGTGTCAAATTCAATTTGCCTGTGCCCTGGTAGATCACAATTGACAAATGCCTGCATCACTTTCATCTGGTCAGCTCCATCTGGATATTGGTCCACCCATCAATTGCGTTGGTTTCACTGGTTCTGATGTTCCCCACATAAAAAGAAGGGTCATCAGCATCGTCAACAATCTGCACCTTTGCAGGTGTTCCCATGTTTTCAACAGCTTCAACAAAATTCAAGACCTTTGCCCGTAAACAACTGAACCTGACAACAGGTCTTCTGTGGTTTGTTCCCGGTGTGTTGTACCAGTATGCCCCATCATACAGTTGCACACCTGTGTTGCCTGCAATCCTGGCGTCAAGCACGTACACAAGCCCGTTGCCGTCATCATAGGGGAAGAAACCCCCTGTTGGTATGCTTGTGCCTGAAATGGCTGATACAGAAGAATAGGAAGCATTTAGACCCATCAGGGTGTCACAGGTTTCTGTCAATGAAGCATCCCAAGTGCCTGCCCCACTGCTTGAAAGCCTCAAAAAAAAGTCTGAAGTCAATTCTGCTGACCATGTGCCACCAAAGGTGGCCTGACAGTTTGTTGCAACAGTCTTCAAGACTTCAAAAGGGCTGCTTGAATTGTCAGGAGTCACAACAACAGAATCAACACCATCAGTGACAGTGATTGAACCTGACCACCCTTTGACCCAAAACTGAAGACCCCTTGCCATGTTTATACCTCTGAAGAATCAAGACCTGTGTGACGTGCTGTGTCAACGGTTCTTCCGATTGCTGAACCCATGTCAACAGCACTTCCAAGTGCAAAGCCCTGCACGTTGACAGTGACCTGTGAACCACCCGTTGCCGCTGACATCCCTGTGCCGCCACCCCCTGAAGTCAATGCAGCTTCCTTTGACCCAAGACCTGAAGACGCTTTGCCCTTTGATTTGCCTGCAAGGGCAAAAAACGCAGCAGCAGCAGCAGCATGACCTGCACCACCCACAATGTTTCCAGTTGCAAACGCTGCAAGGGAAGATGCTGCTTCAAATCCCCCCTGAATCATTGCTTTTGTTTTGGTCTGCTTTACAAATGCAGCAGCAGCAGTTCCACCTGCTGACACCATCGAAGGTAAACCCTGCTTCAGCCTATCTGTTGCATCTGCACTTGTGTCTGTTTCCTGTGCATAGACAGTTGCAGCAGCACTTGTTGCGCCCATGGTTGCGCCAAATCGTTTCATTGAACGTGATGCACCTTTTTCATGGTCAACAAGCTGAATCAATGGGCCCTGGAGCATACCAAGCGCACCCGCAACACTTTCTGCTTGACGTTGGAATTCTTCAAGATCTTGCTCACGCATTTCTTTCAAATGTTCAGCGTGTGCTTTGTGCAATTCTTCAATCTTTGCTTGACGTCCCTTTTCAATTTCAAGCAATTGGTCAGCCTGGGTGTGCGCCATGCGTATCTCTTCAGCTTGCTGCTTTGTTTCAAGCAAAAACTGTTCATGCATGGTCATTTCTGTATTCAACATCCTTTCTTCATCAAACTTCTTTCTGATGTCTTCCATTTCTAATGCGTGAACAATCGTCAGTGACTTTTGACGCTTGAAGTGCTCAATCTCCAATGACCGTTGCAGCCTCTTGTCTTCCACAATTGCTCGCATCATTCGATCATTGTCACGCTTCCTTTCTGCTGCAATCTGCGCTGCTGATGGTCCTTTTTTGACTGCTTTTTTTGGCTTGGGTGCGTCAAGCTTTTCAAGCTTTTCCATTGTTTCAGCACTAATTTTCAGCACTTCAAGTTCATGCTTCAGCAAGTCAATCTTTTCTTCTTTCAACTGCAAGTTCAGTTTTTCTGTTCTGATTGCAGCATCCATGGTGATTTGTTCTTCCTGGGTCATGTTTGAACGCTCATTGAAGAAAAACACTTCCATGTCATGAATCTGCTTTTTCAGTTCACTTTTTTCTTTTCCCGCTAGTTTTTCAAGCCTGTCTTCATTTGCAATTGCATCCTGTGCAAGCTTTTGCTTGTCTGCAAAGCGTTCACGGTCAGCCGTGATCAATCTTTCAGCAAGGTGCATTGCAAGTTCTTCAATCTTTCCTGCTTCAGTGAATGCTGCCTGGTGATCAAAGAAGCCTGCACCAGCTCGTTCACCTGTGATGGTTTCAGCACCCAAAACAGCATCCCTGATGTCAGTCTGAATTGCTTTGACTGAAAGACCTGTTTCTTTTGCAAGCTTTTCTGAAAACCGCTGAAATCGTTCTGAAACCAATTCACCATCACCAAACAATTGCGTCAATGCAGCAGCACCTGACGTGCGCAAGACACGCTGCACAGTCTTGCTGACAAGACCTGCACGTTCCTCAATCATCTCAGGAGAGATTGCACGTGCAAGGGTTTGCTGTGCTGTGCTTTCGAGATTGTCTAGATCTGCCTTCAACCCCCGCAAATGCGTTGACAATTCTTCTGTGTTGATGCCTGCTGCATCCATGGCTTGCGTCAGCTTTTCTGTGACGATGGTCAATCGTCTTGTGATCAACTCTGACATTTCAAGGTCATCAACGCGCCTTCCCTCAAGTTCAATCTGTTCTTTGATTGTCTTGTTCAGGTCAACTGCAACACCAAGTCTTCTGAATTCCGTTTGACGTCCACCAAGAATTGCATCCTGAAGCTTCTGCATGACTTCAGGCACCTGACGGCCAGTTGCAAGGGCAACTTTTCCTGCAAGTTCAGCCATCCCTGCAACGTCTTTCATTTGACTTCCAGCAATCAAAAGACGGGACGCAAAGACCTGCAAAGAAGTGTCATCAATGATCCCCTTGGTTGACTTCCGCAAGCTGTTCATTGCTGTCTGTGCTTGTTCTGTCGAGCCTATCACCTGGGCAAAGATCTTTTCAGCATTGTTGGCAATTTCACCTGAAATGGCATGTTCACCAACACGCTGCAAAGCGAAAAAGGCAGTTTGCACAAGAGCAATCTTTGAATTCATTTCAGTAAAAGTTGTGGATGCATTTTTCATGACCCCGCGCATCTTGATGAATGCCCGTGATCCGTCTTTTCCTGCCTTGACTGCGTTTTTCCCAAAACGTTTCATCACTACATTTGTTTGCTTGATGATTGCTGACACGTTGTCATCTGCATCAACATTCAGCAAAACCCTGACATCACCAGCCGCCATTGCTTTTCATCTCCTCTTGTTTTCGTTCTTCAATTGCTTGATGCAATGATGAAACCCACTGAACAAACCAATCAGAATAGCCAAACGGCCAGTCAGTCAATGGGTGAATTCTACCATGGGTGATTGCATTCAATGCAATAGAAAGCTGACGATCATTCAGGTATGAAGTAGGGCAACGCTCCCACTGTGTTTTGAACAGTGGTTTGCCGCTGTATTTGTATCCATCACCCTCTGACCATTCATCACACTTTTTGTCACGTGGGCATTCATCACAAGAAAGCCTGAAGGGTGCACCAGTCAGTTTGTCACTGTATTTCAGTGCCTGGACTGCGAAAGGGAAGAGCGTCTGCACCCTCCCTCGATGCAGAAAAGATTGCTTGTGCAAGTGCTGTGACGGCTTGCAGGTTTTCAGCATGGTTCAACACTTCCCGGATCTTTTCAGGCTTTTCAATGACCTGACCGTCTGCTTGATGAATTGCTTTCACCCCAAGTGCAGCAGCGTACACAATCAAAGATGCATCTGATTCAACAGCATTGACCACACGCAGCACTTCATCACAACCAAGGGGCCTGCACAAAAGCACATCAGGTGTTTCACCGCTGTGCTTTTCTGCAAGATGTTCTGCAACCCACCCTGGTTCATCCCCTTCAAATTTGATTGCAGGATCGCCCTGAAATACCAATCTGAAGGTGTCTTTTTTGCTCACTACTAGAAAACCCATTGCACCCCTTTTTGCTACAGAAAAGCAATCCTGAAATCAGAATCTGCAACTGTTTGACCACTGCCCCCAAAGTTGCCCGGTTTCATCATGAAAGACAAACCAAAGACACCACCAAGATCTTCAACCGCTGGCACTTCTGTCTGAATTGGAGACGGCAACAGCATCATCAGTGTTTGACCTGACGTTGAACCAATCTGCAACTGCACAGCCTTGGGTGCTGAATTTGCAATATCAGTCAACACTGCCCCTGTTGTGTCATAAGGGTTTGACGCTCCCAACACACCACGCATGCTGACTTCAACAGTTCTGTTGATCACCTGAACATCCACAACACCTGAAACGCTGTTGTGTGATAGCTGTGGCAACAATTCCTGTGTGATGACAATTTGCAGCCCTTCAACGTCAAGTTCAGTTGCACCCGTTCCACCGCTTGTGGTTGCAAAAATCAATCTTGAACCTGTGTCAGTTGTGGAGCCCTTGAAGGGTACAGGCAACACAGGCAGTGAATAGTCATATGCTTCAAGTGCAGACCCATCAGGATCACTGACCATCTTGTTGCACTGAAAAGTCACTTCAACCATCGGATAGTTGTCTTTCGGTCCGAGGGTGATTGTTGCAGTGGTAGGCACACAACTTTGCAAATGCATTCTTGTGTTGTTTTCCTGGCTTCTCCACGTGAAAGAAAATGCAGCAGTGTCTGCTGTGGACAAGTAAACAGTGTTTGAACCAAAGATTGTGTCACTTGCTGTGGGTGCTGTGTCGAGTTCAAGCACCATGTCAAGTTCATTGTCAACGTCATCAAGTGCAGAAATGAAGCCACCTTTGCCTGAAGCCATCAGTGCAACACCTGCTGTGAAATTGCCACCATCTGCATCAGCAACTTTGATTGCTGTTTCTGTAGACCCTGACACAACACCAGATGCTTCATAGTTATTGATTGAATGTGACCCAAGCAACGCCTCAAGAATTTGACTGTCAGGGGAGTCAACAGGGTTGCCTGACAGTGCACTTGATGAAAGACCATGCAAAGGCTTTCTGATGGTGAATTCAGCACCATATGGTGAACCTGACACAGGTGCCAATTCATAGAACCCATGGCGGACTGCTGCACGTTCAAAAACTTCACGTGTTGTGGGTGGCATGAAAACTTCTGCTTCAATCTTTGTGCCTGTGTTGTCAACCGTGTCAGCCGTGGGCACTGTTTCATAGCCTGAATCTTGACGGAGTGCATGAAGAACCCCAATTTTTGTTGCATTGTATGCCATTTGAAAAACTCCTTTTTATGCGTCCCGCCTATCGTACACAACGCGGATTGATAAAGTGCAAAGACGGTTTCCCTGCCCGTCTTCAAAATCAGCAGCACCTTTCACATCTGTGAAAAGTATCTGTGCATTCTGGCTTTCAAGCAACTTGATTGCATCACAAATCAAATCACCGTCAAGCAAAACCCTGTCTTGACTGTTTGGGGTTGAAGTGTATGAAACCGCAAGTTCAAACGTGATGTCATAAGGGTCAGCCCCTGCAAACAATAGGTCAGCAGGTGCTTGTGGTATTGTCCTGGTGACCATAAAAACACGATCACGGGGCGGGTAGTCAAGTTGCGGGGGTGCCTGCCTGAACACATCACCCGCATGTGCAACATTGTCAGGTGCTATGCCTTCAACCGCTTGCACAATCTTGTCACGCACTTCTGTTGCTCTCACAGCATCACCCTGGTGCTGAAGGCACCTGTTTCGCGTTCATCAACTTTCCCATCATCATTGTCATCATACCATTGACCAGCTTTGATTGCAGTGTTCACTGAATCAAGCATCTGTTTTCGGATGCTGTCAACATAGTCAACCATTTCAGTGGTCCCTGATTGCGGGATCAAATTGTCATCAGCAAGGCACAGACGGAGCGCAAGAAGCCCTGCATCTTTGAAAGCATCGGGTGTGCTCAAAAGGTGTGGCATTCTCCCTGATGCTTCAATTTGTCTGATGACCATGTTTGAAGCACGTTGCGCAATTTCAACCAATTGCCCTGGCTGATAGTAATCAGCAGCGGACGGGAATTGAAAAGACAAAACACGCTTCACTTCATCTGCTGTAACAGGGTCTTCAAACTGCGTTCTGCAAATGTGAAACATGACTTGCCGTGTGTAGACATCACCGCTTGAAGGGGTGATTGTGAAGTCTGCACGATAGTACAAATCACGCTTTGACGTTGCAGATGATGCAAGTGTTGCTGAAATTCTAGCACCTGAAACTGTGTCACCGTTGGTGATGGTGAAAGGTGGTGCTTGATCAAAAATCAGTCTGCTGTTTGCCGTATCTACACTGGAGAGAATCAGCACACTTTTTTGACCACCCACTGATTCAATCAGGTATGGACGGCCAGCAACAAAATCAACCACGCTTGAAACAGTCAAAGATTCTGGACTGCTTGAAAGCTGTGCATTGATGGTTGCTGAAGTTGCATCAAGGGTTGCAGATGCTGATGCAACCAATTCTGACCCATCGGGTTTGAAAAAGGTCACAGTTGCGCTTGAAGTGCTTGAAGATGCCACCACGTCGAATGATGCTGATTGATTTTGCAGAACCTGTTTTGCTGGCATTTTCAAAAACTCCAAAAAGAACCCGTCACCCCCAAAAACAGCAGGGGGTGACGGATGCAATCACCTATGCAGGAACATTGGAAGCAATGATTCCATTTGGTGGTGTTTGAATGAACACCTTGTGGAACATGCTTACAGACATCACAACAGATTGATCTTCTGGCTTTTCAGCAATCACCATGTGTGGCGCTGCCTGGGTCCAGTAGAAGACGGGTGACTGTGCACCGGTTTCAATCAGAAACCAATCATCTTCATCTGCTGTCAGATATGGTGAAACAATCACTTCAATGCGACGTCCCGCCATTGGGTTGATGTTTGCACCTGCTGCTGCACCAATAGAAGCCACTGCAAATGTTTCAAGCTGTGTTGGAGATCCTACAAGCTGAAGCGCAAGGTCTTCATTTTTTGGCGATACAACAAGGGCCAGTTGACCATAACCCAAGCCCATTGGGTCCATGGTGTAACTTTTCCATTCAACAAGCTTCTGACGTGCAGATGCAAGTGATGTTGCAGATAAAGCATCAGTCAAACCGTTTGACTGTGTGGTTGAATCATCTGACAGGTAGAATGTTCCACCAAGAACGTTAGTGGTCCCACCGCTGTTCCCACTGTAAGACCCATTATCAACAGCAGTTGAAAACCCTGCTTCGAGTGCAGCATACACTGACTTCTCAATTGTTCGGCCTGCTGCGTCAAACATTTCAGCAGCCTTCCGATCAAGCAGTGTGGGGTCAAGATCAACGTCATTGCGCTTGAAAGTCAGCTTTCGTGCAAAACCGTCAGCAGTGACAGTCTGTTCTGCAAAAGACCCATATGATTTTGCAGTTGGTGTTTCACTGATTTCAGCAGACCCATCCCAAGAAGCAAGTGCTGCTGGGGTGATGTCAGCATAATTCTGCAAAGCAATCACTTTGTCATTTCTGACGTTGCAAAACTTTGACCACGTGGGCTGCAAAGTCACAATTTGCTGATTCCATTCATTCACTAGGGGTGCATATTTGTCCCCGTTCAAGTAGCCACTAGCCATTAGATTTCTCCTTTAATTTCAACCACTTAGACCCTTCTTCGGCGTGGTTGTCTAAACTTTTCGCCACGTTTTTTCATCAGGTGGTCAGCAAATTCTTTCGGGATTTTGTATAGACTTCCACCAAGAAAACCATGCTTTACAACTGAAGGGTCTGTTTCCAATTCATATCCGACGTCAAGCAACTTCTGCACAGTCATCTTTGTCTTGGAATTGTCACCAACGTGAACATACAAAAAGTCAGGATCACCGTTGACCACTGACCCAATTTCACGATTTGACCTGTTTTTGTATTTTTCAATCAGGTCATCTGTCTTCGCTTTTGCGCTTTTCTTCACCACCTTCTTCACCTTCTTTTCTGCACTATCCTTTGATTTTTCGGATGGCTTCGCTGAAGGTAAGGTGTTTTCTGAATGTGTTTCCGATTCGCTCGCTTTCTTTCGTGGCATTGCTTATTTTCTCCAATGTTGGTGCCTTTTTGAACAGGTTTGGGTGTTTGACCATCCATTGCCTGTATGCCTCTTGACCTTCTTCTGTCCGTGGGTCAGCATCTTCAATTGATGGTGCTAACCTACCATAGAGATCGTCAATGATCCCCAATTCTTTCAACAATTTGCCACGTGCTGCAACTTTTTCTTGTTCAATCGTTGCCTGACGGGCCTGTTCTTTTTGCTCGTAGTCTTTGATTTTGCTTTCTAGCATACCAAGACGGTTTACCATCTCTTGATGAAGAACGTGCTGTGCCTCGTTTGCCTCGTTCACCGCTTCTGAACTGGCTTTTTCTGGCGTCACTTCTTCTTTTTTTTGCTCTTGAACATCCTGCACAACTGCCTGCACAGGCTCTTCAACTGACACTGCTTCAACTGGCTGTGCTTCAACCGCTTCAGCTTGTGGTGCTTCTGCTGGCATTTCTGCGCTTGCAGGTGGTTCTGTGCTTGCTGGTGCTTGCTTTTCTTCTTCCATGTCTTCCCCTGGTGCTGTGGCTTGCAAAAAACTGTGACCGTGGGACGACCATCGAAGGTGAGGGTGCATACGCCCCACGGCCACAAGTAGCAAGCAGAATGAATCTACCCTTTTGCCTTGGGATCTGGCAACCGTTTCATCAACTGATTGAATCGGTCAGGCACTGCCCTGTGTCTGAAGTTTTTGCCAACAATGGCCATCACATTTCTTTCAAGGTGTTCTTTCACCCACGTTGTCATGGCGTTAACTTCATCTCTTGAAGGTGATTGAAAGAATCTTGCACCCGCACTTTTCGACGTTGCACAGGTTTTTGCTTTTAGCCTGTTGCTGATTTTCTTCAGCTTCTTGTCAGCACGTAGCCTTTTGACATATTGCCGCCGATCTTTTGGGTCATCAAACTTCTTGTCAAGAAGCTTTGCAGCAGACGTTGGCAATGAAGTCTTCAGAAATTCAATCTGCACGTGTTGTCCAACAATCCTGGCCTGCCATCCTGACCACATGCCCCCCGATCTGTTGTAGTGTTTGATTTTGCTGAAGTCAGCAGCAAGACCACGATCTGCAACCCTGTGCTTGATTGCAGCAGCCTGGGCACCACCAAAGTACAGAACAAACTTCAGCCGCTTCTGCAACAAGGGGGGCAACTTCAACAGCTTCTGCTGTGCTTTTTTTGAGCCATAATCAACCAAGAATTTCATCATCAGCCCTTTGTGCTATTTTCACCGCTCTGTATTCTTCGAGATTTTCTGCAATTTGGCGTTTTGCCTCTTCAAGACTGATGCCCTGTATTTTTGACAATTCACGTGCAGGTGATGACATCCCGTCTTCAAATGCCATTCTTGTAGCTTGCTGCATCTGCAACTTGTTTTCAGGCAGTGGGGTTTCTTTGTATTCAACAGTCACTTCAGCCTGTGGCCATGAATCAGACTTGATTCCTGCATTCAGGTTCATCCTGATTGCATTGTACAGTTGATTTTCACAATCACGCAGTGCCATCAATTGGTCTTGCCTCATTGAATCACGGTCATGAAGGTCAAGCATCTTTGACACTGCTGTTGCTTGCCCTTGTGCTGTGAATGCAGCAGGGTTCAGGGCATTGTGTGTGCTGACGTACTTCAAGAAAGACTCTTGTGCCTTCATGAATTCTGTTGTGTTGCTTGGGACGTTCAAAATCTCCATCTTTTGATCATCCATCAATGAAATGATTCTGTCAGACCCCATCACCATTGATTCGAGCTCTGGCCTGGTGGCGTTTGTGACAACCTTCTGTGCAAAATCAAACCGGTTTCTGTAGTCAATATCACTGAAGCTGATACCAAGTGACACTTGGGTGTCATATACGTCTGTTGGAAGATTTGCGAAAAAATCACCCTTCATAGGTGTGCCTAGTCTGCACACAGCAATGGGAACCTGACCCCCAAATTCTTCAGGCATTGACCCGTCATCATTCCAAATCCCCTGCTCAACCCCGTTGTAGTCATAAACTGCCCTGGTGCTGCTGATCTTCATGGTGCCGTAAGTGATACGGTCAAAAGATGACCTGACAGGGATTCTGAACCTGAATTCACCTTCACGTGCACACGCTTGCACATCACTTGATTGCAAGGGTGCAGGGTCTACTTCCATTTCATAGGGTTCAAACGTCATGATTTGAAGCAAATTTGTGCCTGCAATAGGCAAGACAACAGCAACCACTGTGCGCTGAATGATGGTCTGCTCATTGATACGCTTCATCACTTCATCAATCTTCAACCCGCGATAGATGGTGCGCAATGCTCGCAACTGATTTGGTGACAGGGGGTCACCTGAAGTCAGTGCAAAAGCACGTGACGGGGGTCTTCTGTACCAAATTGCATGTTGCTTTGCGATTGATTCAACAATTGGAATGTCACGGGGAAGCCTTCTGTCATAACTGTTCGGAAACAGTTGCATGATGATGTCTTGAATG
>TARA_R100000278_G_scaffold119544_1_pt1 | contig 12760 bp, 22 predicted proteins | sample TARA_R100000278 | Tara Oceans TARA_R100000278 (sample SAMEA2620755) | marine metagenome | biome: marine biome (ENVO:00000447); feature: deep chlorophyll maximum layer (ENVO:xxxxxxxx); material: "saline water (ENVO:00002010), including plankton (ENVO:xxxxxxxx)" | depth 66 m | reverse complement strand
CGTCGGCGCGCGTGTGCTGGGGTGGGAAACGAGCCTGTATGATGGAATGCAAACTTACACGTTGCTCGTCGCGGGCTCAGCTGCGGGGGTGGGCTTCCTTTCGCCCTCTGTCAGCGTCGTCTCAAAGCCAACAAGCAGCTCCATCACAGTGGCCACCGATGATCTACAGTGGCTTGACGCTGGAACCGTCGTGTACATTTACAACCCTGGCCAAGAGCTTAACAGCACCCCCCAATATGCTGAAGTGACCATCACAACGATCTCGGGCACCACAGTGAACTTTGCATCATCGCTCGCAAGCTGGGTGGGCACTGATTCGATCGTCACTTATCCACTCGTGGCTAACTGCACTACGCGTCAAGCGCGCTTTGTTCACAATGCCAGCACGTACAAGCTTTACTGATGCCTACGATCTATTGGAAGCCGCTGGAACTCACCACCGTTCACACAGGTGATGACCCCGTAAATCTTGTTAGCCGCTTGGCTTCCAATGAGCGGTGGTTGCAGAACTTTTTCACGCCGCAACTCTTCAGCACCGCAATCGTAAGCCAGACCGGCGCAAGCAGCAGCGCACAGATCGGCGCAAGCAGCAACACAGGCAGCGGCTCACCGCTGACCTTGGCCCGATTCCAAGTGCGAGGCAATGCAGCCCGCCACCCTGTGCGCGTTACGATGCTTGCGCTTGTAAATAACTCGGGAACAACAGGCACGCTCACGGTAAGCCACGCAGGCGGATCGGGCACTGTGAACGTCACAGCGACAAGCGCCACCGCGCACGCGGTGACAGTCACGCCGACCACAGGATCGGCACCCTTAGAGCTAACGATCTCAGGCCATACCGATGACTCTAACCACGTGGTACTCGTCGCGTGCTCGGCTCGCATCGCGCCGGCAGATCGCACAGACGGCGGCGCCGGATTAGACGGCTTTGCGCCTCTCTGGGGCGACTTGGGCAATCACCCCATTAGCACTGAGTGGGTTAGCCGCGGCTATAACAATCAGCGCGCACTAGCGCGTGACCGCGTGGCTTGCTTGGCAACACTCGCTCACCCTGATTATAGCGGGACAACACGTCTCGCTCAGTGGACTAACAACAGCACAAACACAACCGCGCTAGGCAGGATGCGTGTCTTGCCTTGCGACAACGTCAATCGCGCGGGTGTGATCTCTCTGTATGCCTTTGTGGCTTCGAGCGTCACGGCTAAGATCCAGATCGTGATCGGCGGTGGCCAGCAGTACAGTTTAAACGTGACTGCGTCAGGCTGGCATCATCAGGACATTGACCTGCCTGCAGAGGGTGCCTCGGTGACGATCTACGGTCAGTGCGACAGCGGATCTGCGGGTGACTTTGCCCTAATCACTGCGCAGGTCTTTAGGAAGGCATAGCGATGGCTTACACAGGCGCACAGAGAACACAGTATAAGCAAGCTGGGGGCATGCCGATCGATCTCTGCTCACAGCGGAGCTTGATCGATCCGACGCCGGGCCTAATCTCGGTCTTTACGGACATTGATCGGCTGCAGTGGGGTAATTTACACGACTGGGGCCACCCGCCCACATGGGTGAATCTAGAGATCGGGGACGGCGGGACGACAGGCGGCGCGGGCAGCTATGCCGCCGCGGACAACACGATCGTAGTGAGCTTGGAGGTTCCGCCACTTGTTCAACACGCCAACATCTGCGCGCTGGTCTCGGGAGCCTTAAAGGTCAAGCTTGACATCACGGCGACGGATAGCAACGGCGTCGAGGTGCTGTGTATGAGCGGCGCAGGGGCTAACGGCTTCGAAGACATCGACGCGGCCAAGCCTTTTTGGTGCTCGGGTGTCAGCAGTTCCACGTCACTCGCCACACGAGCTTTGATTGTCTCAAGTAGTGCTCACGACGCTAACCCGCAGACCGTTGCCGTGCGTGTCACCGTTACGCGCACAGACGTAAGCACGAGCGATCAGGGTTTTGGTGGTATTCTGTGGGGCCTTGGCTTTGCCTGGGTCAGGCCACCCCTAAACACATTCAAGGTGGGCACAGACACCGCCGACAGCGCGAGCGTCTAACCGTGTGAACCTAAAGCACAAGAGCGAAGCCGCGCAGGGGCGATCACGCCCTTGCTACACTCACACCTAACGAGGAGATCACTCATGGCCGGATTTGAGGCAGACAACAACATTCCACGCGTGACGCGGCCGCCCTTCTTTGCGAGCGGCACCGTTAACAATGGCGCAAACGCGACGATCACTTTCGCTAATGTCACAGAGCAACTGATCATTGACTGCACCTCTGACAGCGGTAGCGGCAACGTGCTCTTAATCGGCGTGACAACTGCAGGCGTTGGCGGCACGTCGCGTGTTGCGTTGACCGCTGGCGGGCGCATTGGTCCGATCGACGCACAGTGCAAGCAGATCGTGCTTGCTGGCGGTGGTGGCAACATGGGCTACCAAATCACCGCCGTGCTTAGCCGTATCCCATCAGATCAATATCCTGACATCACCACCGCGAATGGCTTCGAGGGCGTCTAGGGCAGGTTGTGGCGATGTGGCTAATGGACATGCTACACGAGATGTGGAGCGAACGACGCAGCGCGGGTGAGTCCCTTGTGGCGTTGGCAAACTCGTGGCTAGAGCAAGGCGCATATGAGACCCAGGGCCAAAACGCGGGCCCTGATGTATCTTGGTTGATCCATGATGGCGGCGGCAGCCCTAGCAAGCGGCCGCCTTGGTGCGCCTACTTTGTAACATCGCTGTGCCGACAAGCCGCACGTGCTGGTCATGATGTCGCATACACGCCCACAGGCCGCGCGGTGTCGCATTGGATGAAATCAGAACCCTCCCGACGCGTCTCAAGGGATGAGATCTGGTCCGAAGATCCGCGCGGCCTTATTTTTGTGCGCACGCGCCTTAGTAAGCCGATCGGTGAGGTGGCCAAGGTTCACCGCGACATCAGCAGGCAGGGCCATTGCGGTATTGTGACCGAGATCGACGCAGTAACGCGCACGATCACTTGTGTGGCTGGAAACTCTACCGGCTGGGGCCATAGTGACCGCGCAGGCAGTGGCAGGGTGGCCCGAGAGGTCATTACCGAGGGTGATGCTGCCTGGCAACGCCTAGTCGGCTTCATCAGGGTGGCCAAAGCATGATCCAGTGGGCGCGAGACAATGCCGCAACCTTGGCCGCTTGGGGCGCTATGGTGATCACTCTGCTTGTGACAACAGCTCAAGATCACGCCCTCGACATCGATCAGGCTAAGCGCCACGAGGTAGCGATCGTGGAGCTGCGCGCAGCAGATGAGGAACAAGACGCCGAGATCGCCAAGGTCAAAAGCGACCTGAGAAGCGTGAGTGAGGCGCAGAGCCGGCTTGAGGTGCTAGTAACACGCACTGAGGCCACTGTGAGAGAAATGCAGACATTAACAGCCGAGTTGAGGGCCATGGTGGTCGTCATGCGCGGCAATGGGGTAAAGCCTTGAAGAATACAATCCACAGCAAGCCGATCGATATGCCCGAGGCCGCGCAGCTTACAGGCGCAGCAGTCGCCTTAGGGCTGCACTACTTTGGGAGCCAAGAAATGAGCGCTGAGATGCTCGGCGCTTCATGGACCGCCTTGATCCTGCCGCTGATGATGCTCGCTCTACGTGTCATTAAGCGCTGGCTCAATCCGCCACCGCCTAGCGCAGGAATTGGCGTCAAAGCGGCCGCGGTAGTGCTTATGCTTTTAGCCGGCTGCTCAAGTCACTACACCCTCAGAGAGGGTGGGTGGGTGCTTGATACTGATCCGCGAAACCCTGAGGGCGCATGTCTGCAGGTCTACGGCGACGGTGACAAAGATGTGATGCGCGTATGCATTAAGGACCCAGAGCCCGTCGCTGTGATGCCTGACGTGCTTGTGCCTCTCTGCAAGCAGCTGCCGCAGTTCCAAGGGGGCGAATAGTGGCACTCACGGACGACGAGAAGCAGGCGCTTGAATGGGCGCAGATCGTGCCCGGCGCGATTCGTATGCTCGGTGAGCTTGCAGACAGCGACGATGTGAAAGCAGCCGCTGACGCCCTAGAAGTCTTGCCCGTTGGCGCCCTTGCTAAGGAGCTAGCAAAGCTGCGCAATGACCGCGCAGACATCGACAAAGGCAAAGCAGAGATCAAGCCAGGCGTCAAAGTGGTACTGGGCGATGAATCATGATGATCGATCCGGCTCACCTGTGGCTGCTTGGGGCACACTTGAAGAGGTGCTGGCAGATGCAATGCTCGAGGCCGAGCCATGGACCATCATCACCATCGAAGATGAGCATGGCAAGACGCGCTCTTACCTGGTGTCTCACTGGCTGGAGGCGTAACGGTGCCAAGTTATCCGACCACTAGAGCAATGCAGGCAGCGGCGCGTAAAGGGCTGCGCCTGCGTCGCGAGTTCAAGCGGGGCGGCCTAAGCACTCAGGAAGCTGGAAAGCAGGGGATCGGCTCGGGTGTCGCACGAGCGCGTGACATCGCGTCAGGGCGTGATCTGCCGATCGAGACATGGAAGCGGATCCGGGGCTATTTCCAGCGGCACCGCAGCGACAAGGACGCAGCTGGCAGCCCTGCGCGGGGCTTTTTTGGCGACGATATGAACCCGAGCGCGGGCTATGTGGCTTGGTTGCTCTGGGGCGGTGATACGGCCCTCAAGACCGCAGAGCGGATCATTGCGCAGGATGAACGCGCCAAGAGCTAAGCGGGATCTCGTTAAGGTCTCGTTGCGTCTCGATGGGCCGCAGTGCATCGATTAAGCGGGATCTCGTTGAGATCTCGTTGCGCCTTCTACGCTTTTTGCGTGCTTTCCTGTTGACGCGCTCCGCGTGGTTTCGTAAGGTCCACTCATGGCGACGAACCACAACACAGGAGACGAGACGATGAACGCTAAGACCGACAAGCCCGCTCGAAAGTCAACCGCCCGCGCGATCGCTATCTTCAATACGATCGACCCGTTTCAGGTTTACGAGATCGGCGGCGGCGGATGGTACGACGTGATCAACTGCGGCAACGGCAAGGTGCACCGCATGGGCGATCGTGCCCTTTGCGAGGCGCTAAATCATTACGGTGAGTCGGTGACGATTGAGCGCTGGGAATCGCGATAACCCCCCCCTTTAAAGGAGTAGATACCATGGCCGGAACACGCCTCGACCACATCACATTCAACGAAGCGATGACCGTTATCCAAAGCAGCACTAGCAGGCAGGAGCACGAAATCGCGGTGCTGCGCGGTATTCTTTGCCAGCTTCTTTTTGCGACCGAGCGCATGATCGGGTGCGGAGGCGGTGACGATGGGCTTGATGCAGCCCCGGAACCCGTCCAGCAGGCAATCGCGACGACCCGCAGGCACTTGGGAGAATTTGGCTACTCGATGCGTCTTGCAGATCAACACCGAACCACTACGCGCAGCGCGTAAGGTCTTCGCATGGCGACGAACCACACACAAGGAGACGAGACGATGAGCCAGCAAGTGAAAGTGACCCGCAGCAAGTTCAGCCCAATTGAGTTTAGCACCTCACAGCAGGGCAAATCCCACGACGATCTGCGTTTGGTGGTCAAGCGAGATAGCGTGACGATCGGCGTCATCTTTAAGGACGGAGATCAGTATCAGCTAGTGTTACTGCGCAGCCGCGCGACTTTCGACAGCTCTGTTATCAAGGCCTACGCGGCAGAGGATTGCGATGACTTTGGCACGGTGGAGCTTCGATCACCTTCAATCGACAAGCTCAAGCGCTTCGCTGTGGAGGCCGTGCAGGGCTTTGCCAAGCCTGTCACCACGACCGTGATCGACGGTGATCGAGTCTACCTCGTGCGCCGCGTAAGCCCTGGCAATGAGTATGGATTCAAGCTCAGGAATAGTCCGCCCTTGGTGGCCAAGGAACTGCTGATCGAGTTCTATTTGAAGGAGTCGCCCCGTTACTCTTGGAAGCGGATCGAGGAGATACATGGCCCGATGGGCTGCTTTGTCTCGCGCTATCGGTGGTCAACGCTTGCCGATCCTCAATATGACTCAGAGATCCTGGACCTCGGCATGGGGTGCGAGATCAGCCGGCAAAGCGTTAAGGAGGCCCTGCACACCCTGCGCCAGCTAACGATCAGCGCGCAATAAGGGCGCAGGTCTACCAGCCCAGCCCGCCCGGCATTAGCTCGGCGGGCTTTGTGGGTAGAACCAACCAAGGAGCTGAAACAATGAGCGACATGCAGACCACACCGATCAGCCTCAAGCCGAGGCACATAGCAGACGCCTTAGATGGCGTTACACCTCGACGCGCGGGCGATTGGCTACGCGGTGAGCGCTCGCCAGACGTCAACGAGCTGGCGCGCATCCTGCGGGCATTCCCTGACTTAGACGCGCGCGAGCTTGTGACGACGATCGCAGACCGCAGGGCGGCCAAGGCTGGTGCTGCGTGACCTGCTGGGAGTGCAAAATGACACACGACGATGACAGCCACATGTGCAGCTCGTGCCGAGTGCGGGCGCAGGCCGAGGGCAGGTGTCACGCTGTAGTGCCGAAGACCACACTAGCGCAGCGCATGATGATGCAATGCTTGCGCGATCAGGGCTTGAGCTATCACCACATCGCGCGGGTGACTGGGCGCAGCATTGCGACCGTTTACAAGCACACAAAGGACCAGTGCTAGCGCTTTTTGCCTCGGTGGATCTTCACCTTTGCATACTGCCGCCCGGCCCTCGTGGCCTTACGCTTCGCCCGGTTAGCCGCTGCAAGCCGGCGCCGCCCGGTTTTGCTGCCTTTTAGTCCGGCGATCGTGCGAGCTGGCGCATAGGCTTCGCCCGTATCCCTTGAGCGCTTGCCGGATGGCGTGCGCCATTTCTGCCCCGTCCAGCGCTTAAGAGAGCGCTGCGTGCGTGTGCGCCGCCCTGTATATCCGCCGCCCGCCCGCTCATATGCCTGCACGAGCATCTGAGACTTGCGCGCGCTCCATTGGCCCGATCGGCCGCCCTTACTGCCTGCCATGATGCGCCGCTTGATCCGCTCTCTTAGCATGGGCTTGGTGTATTTCGTTTCAGCCATGCCACATGATAGCCAGAGTGCATACCGCTCGCGAATCCGGCTAGAACAGCGCGCCTTGTTCGGCACTTAGCGGCGGCGCGAGCATGCTCGGCGTGTAGGGCTGTGCGAGCCTGTCTGCTGCGGTGGCGTAGGTGCCGGCGTCTATCTCTGCACCGATAGCTCGGCGACCCTCAATGACTGCGGCGCGCAGGGTGGTGCCGTAGCCCGAGCAGGGATCCGCCACTAGGTCACCGGGGCGTGTGTAGTCGCGCACGATGGCGCGCATCAGGTCTAAGGGCTTGCCTCCGATGTGCCCCCCTCGGGCAACGGGCGCCCGATAGTGCCCAGGCAAGGCGCCCCAGCGGCTGAACTGCACATTGCGCGGGCGGGCTACCATCAAGTAGACAGCGCAGGAGGCGGGGCCATCGCCCACGAGACGCACACGGGGCGAGGTGATCACCACAGGGGCGAAGCTATACAGGCCCGCCTCCTCGTATGCTGCGCGCCAGACGTGGATCAGGTCGTCTGAGGTCATGCACGCGAACCAGCCGCGGCACCTCGGGGCCCAGCTCTGCACGAAGGCCTTCACGTCTGCAGGTGACCAGCAGGCATAAGAGATGGATCTTCGTGCCGTCGGGATCTCGTGCATCTTTGCGTTGCCTGCGTGAGTGCGCTCACCATAGGGCGGATCACAGATCACCGCGTCCACCTGCTCAACGTCTGCCAATGTTTCGAGCCAGTCACCGGCACGCAGATCCCACGGTTGCTCTTGTCGCATTTTGTCTCCTTGAGAGGGGCCTAGAAAACTCGCAGCTGTCAAAACGGCGAGTTTTCTTTGTTCAGCGTGGGGGCAAGCCTTGAAGATGGCAAGCCCAGGACATAGGATCGGCCTCTTGGCGCAGGAGGTGCGACGGTGGCACTACCCACAGAAGAGTGGCTAAAAGGCCGGCAGCAGTATGTAGGGGCTTCAGACGTAGCGGGCATCTTGGGGCTCGGGGATGCGCGATACCATAGCCCGGTGAGGGTGTGGGCGTCCAAGGTGGGCGAGGTCGACGTAAGCACGAGCGTGAGCGCTCAGATGGGCCACCACCTTGAGCCGCTGATTTTGGATGAAGCCGGGCGCAGGCTAGGCGGCCCTGTGCTGCACTGTGGGGACGAGGATCTGACCTTGAAGCACCCTAAGATCCCGTTGTGTGTGCATCTTGATGGCCTTTGGCAGGACGACGAGACAGGGCAACAAATCCCCATTGAAGCTAAGTTCAGCACGGGCGACGAGGGCCGCTCATACTCTTACGACATCGCTTTAGGCTGGGACATGCTGGAGGCGTGGCTGCGCGACAAGTCGAGGCCCTACCCTGCCGGCACCATTCAGAGCGCATACTATGTGCAGGTGCAGGCGCAGCTAGCGTGCGTTGAGGCGCCTTATGCCTACATCGCTGCAGCTGTGGGGGCTCGCGGGGGCTGTCAGCTGCTAATGGGCCTACCTGTCGACCCTCAAGGCTTCCGGCTGCTCAAGGTTTGGCGTGACGAAGAGCTGATCAAGCAGATCGAAGCGGCGATCCCGGCTTTTTGGGCAAAGCATGTCGAGGCCAACGAGCCACCGCCCGAGATGAGCGCCACAGACCTCGATGCGTTGAAGCGCGCCTTTTTTACCTCACGAGATGGTGAGCCCGCAGACTTTCCAGACCTCGCCAAGCACTGCCGCCAGCTCACTGAACTAAAGGCGCAGATTAAGGAGCTTCAGTCCGCAGCCAAGGCCGAGGAAGCACAGATCCGCGCGCGCCTAGGTCACCACGCCCGCGCCCTCGCTGGTGACTGGTCTATAACTGCACGGCAGACAAAGACGGGCGCCCGGCCACTAAGACTTAAGGAGCTTAAGCAATGAGCGGAGCACAGACGATCAAGGCGTGGCTGAGCCACCCACAGACCAAGGACAGGATCGATCAGGCGCTGATGGGCTACTTGCCCGGTGACGCCTTCGCAGAGCAGTGCATTATGGTGAGCCGTGATCCAGCCCTGGCACAGTGCGCCCCTGACAGCCTGCTAACGGCCTTTTTGACCTGTGCTCAGCTTGGTCTACTGCCGGGGCCCCAAAAGCTCGTGCAGCTCATCCCTAGGCGGGGCTCTGTGGACGTTATGATCACAGCGCGCGGCTATAAGGCGCTCATGGAGCGCTTGCCGGCTGTGGCTCGTGTGCGTGCCGTGCTCGTGCACAAGCTCGACGACTTCAAGCGCACAGATGAGGGCCCCGCCCATGACTGGGATCCCTTTGCAGAGGGTCGAGCCTTTGAGAGTGCCGACGACCTCAAAGGCGGATACATAGAGGCAACGTTCACCGATGGATCTAAGGATTGGCACTACGTCACCAAGGCCGAGATCGACAAGGTGAGGCAGTGCGCGAGAAGCCAAAACGTATGGTCAAAGTGGTTCAAGGAGATGGCCCACAAGACGCTCTACCGCCAAGCGTGGGCACGGATGTTCTTGCCGAGCACAGGCCTAACCCAGGTCAACGAGGCCATCGATCAGGCCGAGCGCCTCGATAGGATCCAGCACCAAGAGGACCCTAACCTGCCGAGCCTGAGCCCTGCTCCGCAGCTGTCGAGCCCTGTCACGGCTGCGATCACCTATGAAGCAGAGACCGTAGACACGCCAGAGTGACTCTGGCAGACTGCTCGCGTGGGTTCGTCGCATTTCCCACAGCGCAGGCAAGCGGCCAAGACCTACCACGCTCGGCCGCTTGCCTCTGCGCCTTTTGATGCCAAGCCTCAGCCCGAGGGCCACAGCCGCCCACGAGCCCGTTAGGCGTGAGGATGTACACGATGCCCTTATCTTGCCATGAAATCGCTGCGCTCATCTTGATCACCTTTTGCGTGTTGTGCGTATTTTGCGGGGTGACTCGACGCTAGTGCACACCCTGCAGAGCGTCAAAAAAGCACGCAAAGCGAGTGCAGGCTGGACAAGCCCAAGGGCTTGCTGCACTGTGCAAGGCTGAGACCTTGGAGGCAACGTGAGCAAAGGCACAGTCAACAAAGTGATCCTGATTGGCAACCTTGGGGCAGATCCAGAGGTGCGCCAGACTCAGAGCGGCACGGCTGTAGCAAACCTGCGCCTTGCTACCACAAGGGTCAGCGGGACAGGGCCCCAGCGCGATGAGCGCACCGAGTGGCACAGCGTGGTGTGCTTCGATCGGTTGGCCGACCTGTGCGCGCAGTACCTGCAGAAGGGTCGGAAGATCTACGTTGAGGGCCGGCTGCAGACGCGTGACTGGGTGGACCAGCAGAGCGGGCAGAAGCGCTACAAGACCGAGATCGTGGCGCGTGACATCACCTTTTTGGGTGGTGACCGAGACCAGCAGAGAGGATCAGGGCTGGCGAGGGCTGGCGGCAACATAGGGCAGCAAGCCTCATCGACACCTGCCGCCAGCCCTCCCACCAATCAGTGGAGAGATGATGACGTGCCCTTTTAGGGCAAGGAGCAGAGAAAATGCGACAATGCGAGAAGTGCGACAGAAAGACCGCCCGGAGGGTGTGTGGGCTGTGCCGATTTGACGCAGCGCGTCAGGTGCCGGTTGAGGTGGTGCAGCAGCTTAAGCAAGAGGCTGAGCGGCAAGAGGCAGAGCGCGAGCGTAGGCGCTACACAGTGAGACGCAGGCGCGAGATGCCAGTGGTGATCGTGCAGTACTCTTACAGCGCGAGCGTGACCGTGATCACGGGCTCAGAAGGGGGTGCGTGATGGCGTGGAGCTTTCAACCGATACCCCGCAGGCTGCTACAGCATGAGGTGGTGCTGGAGCTGACCGCACACGACCGCGCCGTGCTCTTCTCGCTCTATGTCGGCACCGATGAGCACGGGCGCTTTAGAGCGCATGGGCAGGTGCTAGCCGTGAGCCTAGGCATGGTGGGCGGTGACTGGGAGCCCTTGGCAGCAGTCAACCGGCTAGCCTCTCAAGGCATGCTTCACCTCTACACAGGCAGCGATGGGCGTCAGTATGGCGTGCTTGACCAATTCGATCAGGACATTGCCAGCGAGCAGAGGCGCAAGCGGCCGCGCTCTATTCACCCTTCGCCGCCTCGTGATGTGTGGCGCGCTGCAGGCTGTGACGGTGAGTTCAGGAAGGGCAAGCACAAGCCGGGCGATTGCCTTGCAAGTGTGATACCGCAAGCCGTGCAGACCGCGTCCGGACACGGTCCGCCTAATAAAGGAAGGAATGAAGGAATGAAGGAAGGCCCCTTTCGGCTGAAGCCTGTGCAGGTGATCGAGCCGATCATGGATGCCAAGCAGGAGGCAGCAAGGCGGGCTGAGCTAAGGAGGCAGTGTGAGCAGTAACGCACCGCCTTCGATTCCTTCAGCCGTGGACCTTGAGCAAGAGGTTGTGGCCACGATGCTCATCCACGAGCACCTCATACCCGTGGCTCAAAACCTGCTGAGGGTGCGCGACTTCTACAGCACCAAGCACCGCGCCATCTTTGAAGCCCTGTGCGCTGTGTACACTCAGCACCAAGCCGCAGACGTGGCTTTGCTTCAAGAGCACTTGCAGGCCTCAAGCCGCTGGGAGATCGTTGGCGGCTTTCGCACGCTCTCAGCACTCATGGACCGAGTGGGCACAAGCTCGAATCTGGAGCGTTATGCGCAGGTCATTAAGGCGCGAACCCTCCAGCGTGACATGCTCGCTGTGGCCGCTGAGATACAGGCCCAAGCGTTAGAGGCCAGCGACATCACGACAGAGGACAGGCTGAGACAGGTCGATTCACTCGTGCGCACGCTCTATCAAGAGACCGGGATCACCGAGATGGCCGAGGCTCGGCAGTGTGTTAGAGAGCACCACGAGATCGTGCAGAGGGCCAAAGACCACAGCGGCGTGGTTGGTCACAGCACAGGCTTGGCAGCTCTCGACGCAGCCACGGGCGGGCTCATGCCTGGGTGGCAAGTGCTTGTGATGGCAGCGGCTGGCGTGGGCAAGTCAGCGCTTGCGATCAATAACCTTGCGCTCTCAGTGGCTCGCAGTGGTGAGCCTGTGGCCATCTTCTCTCTAGAGATGACAAGGGCAGAGGTCATCGGACGCATGATCGCCGCAGTGGCTGGCGTTCCGTACCACAAGCAGACGCGCGGCGAGATGAGCCCAGACGATGAGGCGAAGTATCTAAGCTCGATTGGCTACGTTGAGCAACTGCCTGTCTGGGTGGACGAGGGCGACATGATGACGATCGAGCAGCTAGGGATCCGCGCGCGTGCTCTGCAGCACAGCCTCGGTCGGCCCCTTGGCTTGATCGTGGTCGACTATCTGCAGCTATTAGAGAGCGGGAAAAAGCACGGCAATCGCACCGAGGAGTTGAGCACGATGAGCAGAAGCCTTAAGCGATTGGCTAAGGAGCTGGGTGTGCCTGTGGTTACTCTGTCGCAGCCTACTGCCGAGGGCGCACGCAGTGACAGACCGCTCAGGCTTTCAGATGCTCGCGGCTCTCAGAGCATTGGGGCCGATGTAGACCTAGCACTGCTGCTGAATCGCAACGCAGAACAAGGCACGATCCGGCTAGAGGGTGGCAAGTTTCGGCATGGTCCAACCTTCGCCATCACTGAGGATTATCTAAGGTGGCGCGGTGACTTCATGATGTTCATGGATCGATGATGGAACGATCACAGCATGTAGGGGCAGGCGCTGCACCACAAGATGTGGGCGGTGGATTGCGGGCGCAGGCACGGTTTTGCACAGAGGACCCCCCACCCCCTTGATCTCAAAGGACATTTTGACCCGGAGTCAAGC
>TARA_R100000278_G_scaffold35068_2_pt1 | contig 12783 bp, 16 predicted proteins | sample TARA_R100000278 | Tara Oceans TARA_R100000278 (sample SAMEA2620755) | marine metagenome | biome: marine biome (ENVO:00000447); feature: deep chlorophyll maximum layer (ENVO:xxxxxxxx); material: "saline water (ENVO:00002010), including plankton (ENVO:xxxxxxxx)" | depth 66 m | reverse complement strand
AATTCTAAACTCTGTATTTTCTTCTAAATCTTTTTCCATTAACTGAAGTCGTGTGTCTGCAACATTCAGACGTTCGATGATTTGGAAATATCCCATTGTACCAAGTGCCACAATAATTATCAAAGACGCTACAGTCTTCATTGGCATTTGAACTTTTGCTTCTTCTCCTATGTTTAAAGGTTTATTTTTCATTCGTAGGTTTTGTCCTCATCTCTTGTTTTTTCTTCCATATCGTAAAACATTTTATCACTATCTTCTGTAACAAGTCCATTATCCTCTGCGTCCCAATAAGTAGTTTGGACTTTATAATCTGGCCAACTGTTATCAGTAGTATAACTATTAATGTGCCATAAAAGACGATTATTAGGCTGAGCTGCATAATTACCGTTATCAAGAGCCAATATATGCGCACACTTATGTTCTTGAGGAATTTCAGAGTGTTCTGTATCCAAAATATTAGTGTCTGGGTGAGCCCAATCAATCGTAAATAAATATTTACCATGATAAAATGTTTTATCTAAACCTAAAAATTTTCCTGCTACACCATCCAACCAATCAAAGCAAGTGACACTAGGCCAGTAACTAAAACAATTCCACAATTCAAGCTCGTGTACCTGCATATCGGGCACTTGGGCTCTATCATACGATTTTTGAAAAAATGCTGAGATAGGCAGACGCCAATAGCACGCACCGTTGGGTAACATGATATTAAATAAGATTGCACGACCAGATATGCTCGTAATACTAAAGATAACACAGTCTTCACTTTCTTCATGGTGTTCTGTAAGATCATAAAGATATTCCTTTCTTATTTTACAATAAATTGGAGGTATGTTTGCATTCAGATAAGACATTTTTATATTTTTCCCTCCAGTAATTTTTTCTTTCTAATATTCTAATTCTTTTTTCAAGTTGTTCAAATCCTAAAATTTTCTTTATCCAATTTAACATTTCCATCTTCTTCTTGCTGCACATATTCTTTTTTCAGGTGTTTTACTGCAATTGATATTATGCATTTTCATTTGTCCTTTAGATCTTCTGCAGTAAGATGCTCTTCTTTTAGCTGCTTTTGATCCTTTTTTAACTTTACCTGTTACTGCTGTTTTTAATTTTGATCCAGGATTCATTCTTCTATAAGCACGAACTCCTGCTGCAGTCATACCTGCACCTGATTTTGTTGATCTGAAATTTTTTTTATTTTTCGCTGGCATACCGCCTTTAGCGAAACTATCGATCTCTATACCTAAGTCAGCATAGTAATCCATGTTAAACCTAAACTGTTAATCCAGCGCCTGAATATTTATCTGTTAGCAAAGTATAAGCAGTCACTTTAGTTTTTGTTTTACAAAAAATTCCTTTTGGAAAAAGAATTCCATCTTCAGGAAAATTTATATTGATGACATCTCCAGATGGTACATCTGCCTGAAATAAAGTTGCTCCTGTATTTGATGTAGTTGTAAGTTCTAAAGTTCCAGCTCCTGTGCCATCAGAGGCAATAATAATACCTCTTAATCTTACTGGTGGTTCAATAATCGCAGTTGCCCCTGCTGCTGCTGTTGATCTTGTTGCTTGAATATCGCTTTTGTATCCCATTATAAATCCTATTATAAACTCTTAATGTAGGGGCGTAAAGACTACGCCCCCACAGTTTATTTATTACGCTCCTGGAGAACCAAAGATAGTTCTAGGGTCAGAGAAGCCGAAGCTGTATCTTTCTCTAGCTTTAAATCTTACGTTTCCAGTGTCGAAATCACCTTCAATCGCTGTTTTAATTGGCGATCTTACAAAGTGTTTCAAACCGTTTGGCGCATCAGTCAAAATGAAGAATGCATCAGTATCAGTCAAGAAGTGGTTTACTCTGTACCCTTCTGGAATCATACCCATGTTCATCACTGCATTGATGTCGTTTTTAGCAAACGCATTTGAACCACCTGGAGTTGTTGATAAAGGTGATCTCATGATTCTCTCAGCAGTAAATTGTAACTCTTTTGGAATTATCAATTTTCTACCTTGTAGAGCGATCTTCAATCCTCTTTCATCAACAAACGCTGCGATGTCAATTAGCGATTGTTCTAACGATGTTTCTGACAAATCAGCTGCAGTAGAAAGTTCATTTCTGAAAGTTCCACCATTAGCAAGCGGGTGATCTGTAGTCATAAGTGCTTTTCCGTCTCCACCAGTGAAGTTAGCGTCAAAGCCATTATTTAAAATGTTTGCTGCTGTGATTTGTTTTGATTGCGCCATTGATCTTGCAAGAGCTCTTGTGTATCTGCCAGCTAACCTGTCGTATAAATTATCTTCAATAGCCTCTTCAGTTATAGCAAAACCTAATGCTACAGTATTATGAGTGTATCTTGAAGTATACGCTTCAGTTGCTTGATCCATAGTGACCATAGCACCTTCTGCTTTTGTAGCAGCAGTGCCAAAGCCAGATAACATTACTTCTTCCTCAAACGCTCTGTCTGAAGTTTCAGTAACAAAGATCTCTGCATGTTCATTGTCGTATCTGTTGTATTCCAGGCCAAATAGTGCATTTAAACCTGGCTCTAGTTCTTTTACTAGTTGTGATCTTGATATAGCCATAAATTATATACTCCTATTATAAGCCTGCGCCTTGATCGTAGAAGTGATTGTTAATTCTAACTAACACATCTACATTAGCGCTTCCAGCTTCGCTATTTTGCGTATCTTGCGAAATATCGATAGCTTGGAGAACCGTACCACTGTTTGTTAAACCTGATACACTGTGGTCCAATTGGACTTGAGATATACCAGTAGCAGTGCTACCTGTTCCGTTTGTTATTGCAAAGTTTTTAAAGATGTCTGCTACTGCAAACGCACCATCAGAATCGATCGAGTAAACCACATTCGGATCGTCAATTACGTTAGCAACGATGTCACTAGCCGCAACTCCTCCAGGATAATGATTTTTAAACGTCGGCTTCTGAGTAGTTGGGTCTGTGTAGAACACTCCGTTAAAAACGCCCACGACTTTATCGGAAGTATTTGCTACTGCTCTTTCGATTCCGCCACCAGTTACAGGTTTTACCAAGTCACCTTGGAATATTGCTGTAGCATAGCCACTTGCAATTCTGTATCTGTTTTGTGCGTTTATAAATGGAGAGCCATCTAACTTTCTTACAGGTCTTAACCCGTATTTTTCAGCTACATTAGCCATAGTTGTTTTCTCCTTTTATTGTTACATTTTTTTTGGAGTGAATATTCCCAAATAATTAGGATTTACTTCCACCACCAAAAGTTACGCGAGATTGTCTATTAATATTCATAGGCATCTCAGGTCGTTGTTCCTTCATGACATCGTTATCTACCGCGTCTATCCTGTCTTGAGTAATTCTTTTGAAATACTCCGCACGGCTCTTAACAATTTCTTCAGGTATCCTTCCCAACACAAGGCCAGCAACCCCGATCAAACCTGCGTAAGTTCCCTCAGTGATAGTAGGGTAAGAGTGATCACCTAATTTATTTTTTATTTCTTCGGCTCTCACAAATTCCCAACCCTCTCTCATTTTTTTAGATACATTAGCTGTATCTTGGTAACCCATACTTTCGGTTCTTATCCATCTATGAACAAAACCGTCTGGCGCAGGTGGTGCATCCAGAGATGATGGTGGCGTCCAAACTTTTTTTCTTTCGTTTTTAACTTCGTCTGACGCGCGTGAAGTTCTATTTATTTCATCGCTCATACTATTGTACCTCCTTCACGTATTTAGCGTATTCTTCTAGTGGCACCCCTAATTTTTTGGCAATAGCCACCTGTGATTTGGTGAGTCTCACAGTTCTGCGTCCTTGTTGTTTTCTTCCTGCGGAAGCAACGGTTTGGACGGGTTTCCGTTGTATCTCATTTTCAGATTGCACAAATTTATGAGGAAAATTTTCTCTCATACGTTTGTCAACTTCATTATAGTACTCATCACTTTCTACATCAATACCCATACCCACTAGATCTTCGTGTATGGTAAATGCAGCATTAGTCATGATTCTATCATTACCAAACCAAGTGTTTTCAGCAGCCCAACCTCTAGCTTTTTCACTAGCCTGTGGCGGTTGTTGTATTTGTTGCTGTTCCTCTGGTTTTTGAGATTTTTGTTCTTCGAGAGTTTTTAATCTTTGCTCTCTATCTGCCATTTTGATTCTAGCTTTTTCCTTTTCGACTGTAAGTCTGGTAAGCTCATCATTGGCTTCCATGATTTTTTCTGCATCATTGGATTCAATGGCATCTTTAAGTTTGATTTTGACTTGTTCTCTTTGAGAATCAACTCTTGCATCAAACTCTTTCAAATATTGTTCATCAGCTGAATCGTACTTCTTTTCTGAATCTGAATATTTTTTTTGAAGACTTTTCGCATAATCTAAAGCAGCTTTTTCTCTTCTTTCTGCCTCACGATATCTTCGAGTTAATTTATCGATTCTTTTTTGAACACCATCAGAAAATTCTTGTAGATTGTTTTCTTTTGGTTCTTCATGTCTTTTTTCAATATCAGAAGTTTCTTCTTGTATTTCTTCAACTTCTGGTTTTTCTTCAGATTTAGAATCAAATGTTTGATAACCTAAATCAACTTCTCCCTTATTAAGATCAGGTGTTTCACTTTCAACTTTTTTCTCTTCGGGAAGTTCAACGGCTTCATCTTTAATACCGTCTGTATCTAATTCAACTTCAGGTTGTACCTTTGGTTGCAGTTCCTCTTTTGACATTTTTTTTCCTCCTAATTAATACAAATGAAGAATATCTTCTGGTTGATTGATAGTGGCGATAATCTCGTCATCGTTCAAAATACGGTGCTCACCATATTTTGTTTTAAATCTAGATCCAGCGTATCTTCCATAAATTACAAACTGACCCTCTTTACACCAAGCCCCGTTTGGAAATTTGGTTTTATCTTTGTAACAAAGATCACCTAAAGCTACGACTAACCCAACAACAGTTGTCATTTGAATTGTTTCACTTGCAGTGTCTGTTAAAATAATTCCCCCTTTTGTTTTTTTAGGACCTGCGTAAGGTCTTACTAACATTCTATAACCAACAGGTTTTGGAATTAATTTAAGATACTTTTTAATACCCTCTGGATCTGTAGGTATTTCCATCTCCTTTGATTCTGGAGGTGGTTGCCTTGAATTTGATACTCCTACTAAAGTTGTATCAGGTGTCACTATTGACTTCATCGATATTCTCCGTTTTGTTCTGCAGGTCTTTTAGATCCTGTAGCAATGCTTCAAGCGCATTGAGTCTGCCTCTAGAATACTGCAGTTTATCGATTGTGTCTACATGGTACACCAAATCATCTTTCACTCTGTCAATTTGTTTTTTTATAAATTGTCTAATGATTTGAAGTGTATCTAAATCAAGATTCATTAAGGATTTATAACTTAGTAAATATAAGATGCAACTATTTCTTACCCTTGAAGATCTGGGTGCCTTTTATACCATAAACGCTCGCCACGACAAGAATCCACAAATTTGTGAACCAGGACGGAAGCTGTGAGAAATATTCAAAAAAAAGTTTAACTTTATCCATAGAACTTGGATCATCACTTAGAACTGCCCAAGCTAGCACCAAAACAGGCGCAGAAAGAATTATTAAAATAAATTCGTCCTTGTAATCTGATTGTCTTGCTTCAAGAAGCTTGCCTTGATAAGCTTCTTCTCCTGCTGCCATTTTTTGTGCATGCATAAGTTGAGCATCTGACATTGCTTGTTTTGTCTTCTGACGGTTGGAGTAAATATGTGCTCCTGTTTTTACTGCCATTCCTAATAGATTGAACCATGCCATAATAATTATCAACTCTCCTTTTTCCTAGATAAGGTATCATTAAATGGATTATTTTTAAAGCCTCTACCCCTGTTACTTTATACCTAAAAAGCTTTTTATAGTTTTTCTTTCGAGGTTTTGTTTCATAAACGCTTCCTTTTTTGAAGTATTTATAAAACTTTTGGATTATATCATAATCCGACATAGTTATTGAGCATTCGATATTATTTGTTTTGTTAATACCTTTACTATAGTATCCAAAACTACCCTCTCCCTCAAATATTCCGCTTAAAAAAATTAATTTTTCTTTTGGTGTAAAAAAAGACCACATTTTTATAATAAATCTTTAATGTAATCTTTTCCTTTTTTTATTTCGACTTCACCCCCAATGGACAATTTACCTGGAATTGATTTTGGCCCCATATCCTCTTCTCTGAGTTGTCTTAAAACTTCACTTACTCTTGATTCAAATGCCATATCAACGCCCATTTCATTCATAAGCTCATCAAATCTTTTTTGCTTATCAGGGCGATTAGATAAATATTTTTTTGCTGTATCACTTGGCATTATTTTAATCCTATAAATTTAAATCCTTTTACTTGGATATTATTATTACCTGGATATAAATTTTTGTATGAACTTTCTCTGTGTGGACATCCAATACCACCTTCATTAAATTTTACTGGTGGTACATTTGAATTAGGTCCTTTTTTAGGTGGTGGTCCTGATTTTTTTCCAATCATAATTATTTTTTATTTGCCTCTAATTTTTCACGTGCAACAGCTAATCGTTGCTCTGACTGTTCTTCTTGATTTTCCATTTTCATTTTTTCTAAATCTAATTTTTCGTCAAATTGACTTTCTTTAATATCAAAGTCTTGTTGTGATTCCATAGCTTTTCTTTGCATATCCATAGCTTTTAAATCTAATTCTCTTTGTTTAAGTTGAACTAAAGGATCTGGTTTCTGATTACCCATTTCTTGTTGAACAAGTTCAGTTGTAAGTTCAGCAACTCTTTTTGCAACCATACTATCAAATTGTATTTTAAAACCTTGAGGATCTTGTTGTTGCATCATAAGCATATTTGGATTTGATTGCATCATTGCACCTACTTCGCCATGAGCTTTTAATGCAATGTGATCTGATATATGTCCTTGCAACAAACTGTAAACCATTGGATTGATTTGAACCATTCTAGTATTCATAAAAGCAACATGAGAAGCAATATGAGAATCATGATCTTGCTCTGGAAACGCTTTTAACATTTTCATCTGCAAAGCCTTAGCATTTTCAGTAGCTGGATCTTCTGCAACTGGCATTTCAGCAGGTTTTAACAAAGTATCAATTTGTCTAGTGCCTAAAGCTTCGTAAACTCTTCTGTAAGCCTCATGTAAGTTGTGCATTTGTGGATTTGATAGTGCAATTTTCAAATTTTCGTTAGCTAATGTAACTCTTTGTGACATTGAGAAGATATTTGGGTCTGCAACAGGTATTACATCAACTCTATTGTCGAAATCTTGTATTTTAACGGCCCTATCAGCCCCGTAGACAGCGTACGGATAGATTGGGGGTAGGTAATCAGCAAAAACTTTAGATAATAGTCTAAATTCTTGTCTCATAGCATAGTAACAACGCTTATGAATAGCACTCATGACTCTTGAACCACGCTCTAAAAGTGCAATTGTAGTCCCTACAGCTCTATTTTGGCTATCTTCTCCTAATTGCATGTCTGCAATTGCTGCAAAACGCTGCCCTGCTTGTACAACAAAGCCTAAAAGTTGAAATAAAGTGCCGCTTGGCTCTTTAAAAGGTAAAATTTGGAACTGATCACGTATATTTCCTCCTGGCGCATCCACATCTCTGAACTCTCCAGGCTGAAAAGGTTGGTCATCGTCACGAATTCTTATACCTCTTGACTTAAATCCAGCAGGTAAATTGGCTAAAGTACCTGCATCAAGTAATTGTCTTAGTGCAGACGTTGCAGATCTTGATAATCCGCCAATCATATGTATTAAACCAAAGCCATAAAAACCTAAACCAGGTAAAAATTTGTAATGAACAAAATATTCTTTACGTTTCATAAGTTCATCATCAGGATTATAGTTTCTATAAATTGATAAAACCTGTTGTGACCCTTCATCTATTGTAACTATGTAAGGAACTTTTACATTTTTTTCTGAATCTTCTTTTTCAAACTCATCTAAATTCAAATCAACATGCATTTCAAGAATATTATATTGATATTCTTTTTGACCCGATGGTTTTACACCTTCTAATTCGTTTAACTTATCTTGAATTGGGTTTTTTTCTGCTTGTTTTGGAATCAGTTCAACATCTCTATAAAAACCTGCTTGTTGTTTTTTAAGAACATCGTTCTCTCCCATTTTTACAACATGGGTAATTCTTTCACAATCTTTTAAATCTGTAGCATAGTATGGAACAATTAAATCTTCAGCAGGGACAAACTTAGCAACCGCTCTTTGCATGATTTCATCGTAATAAACTTTTTTAAAAGTAGAACCTGATAGTGGTAGGTAAAATAATAATTGATCGAATTCTGGAGTATATTCTTCCATCTTTTCCATCAACATGTAGTTCATAAAATCAGAAACCCTTTGTGCTTGATTTTCTGTTTCAGGTGTTCTTGCTCCAACAACCTGTGTACGAACGGGTCCTTCAGATGGTAAAAGTTCTTTATACGCTTGTGCTTGAAATTGAGTGACAGCTTCAGCTAAAAGTGGATGGGTCACGCCACTCGCTCCTTGAAACGGTTTTGTTTGATCTTGATATTTAAATCCTAAAAGTTCTAAACCATTAGTATAAGTTTGTTCCCAGTCGGATCTCGAAACTTTATCTTTTTTATAATCTTGAATTAATTGTGAAGATAGACGACCTAGCGTCCGATCATCCATATCCTCAGCCAAGTTTTCAAAAAATGACTCAGATTCTTGCTCAGTCTCCTCAACGACCTCATCATCATTCGGAGTCTCAACTTCAATCTCAGCTTCTTCAGAAATTTCATCCTCAGCGATTTCATTCTGTCTTTCAACTTCAGCCATTAAACTAATTTAGTAGGTTTACTTCTTGCTAATCCGCCGCCTCTTGCTTTAATCATTTTACCAGTTTTAGCACCATCTGCTGGGCCTAATCCAAAACTTGAGTATCCGCTTGATTTACCAATTTTAGGTAAAGTAAAAACTTTTGATTTTGGATTTGTAGTAAAAATTTCATCACCTAAAAAATTTTTAATTTTATTCATTTTACTGATAGGTGTACCTTGTTTTACTCCTTTACTTCCTCTCATGATCGCATCTTGAAATTTAGTTTTTTTTCTAAAGGTTTCACTTAGTTTTGATCCTCTGCCTTTATCAATGTTTGGTGTAACACTACCTGCCATTGTCTTTTTTAAAAGACCTGCACCTAACGTACCAACAATTCCTGCAGCTAATGCTTTTTTGATTCTTTTATCCATAGAATTTTCTCCTTTTTATAACAGCAGTAATAATATCATGCAAATAGATTTACGACTAGACCACCCTCTTTTCTGTATAATTTAAAAGGAGTTCCTTTCATTTCAGGTGTTATCTTAATTGCAAAAGCGTTGTAATAGTTATCTGGGTCGTTCGCCTCTATAAACTTAATATCTTTTCCCCCTGCTCTATAAGCATTAGCCTCATCTTGTGTTTTAAAAGCAGCAATATGTCTTTCATTAGCTGTACCTTTTAGTTTAAGTTTATCAGCAACTGTTTTAGTATGAATATTTTCTACTATTTTGTAAGGTTTTGAAGGGTCTGATTTTGATATTTTAATCATTCTAGCTTCTGAATTATATTGTTTAGCTAGCTTTTTAAATATTTCAGGAATTTGTGCAGTCATTTGATAATTAGACAGAGTCACGTCACCCTTCTTAATACTTTTATTTTTAATCCCTTTCATGCCTGCTTTACCATCCGCACCACCATAAACATTCCAGTTTCCTTTTGCACCAAAATATTTATCGTTACCACTGCCTCCCAGATTTCTTCCTACATGAACTCTTTCAACAGGGTTAACAGCAACCCATTCAATACCGTCATCTGCTGCTTGCTTTATCAAATTTTTTACAGCATAGTCATTATACTGTGCACGCTCAAGCATTGGTAAATAAGGAGGTAACTCTCTAAATTTTTGATTGTTGATATTAAAAGCATTGACTGTAGTATTTTTTAATTCTTCTATTTCATTATCTAAGGCTCTAACTTTTTTCCTATCTTGATTAGTCATTTTTAATTGTTTATCAGTTAACTCTTTCATTTGTTTAACTTTATTTTTAATTAATGAAGTATAGAAAACATATTCTTGTTCTATATTAAACGGGTTTAATCTTTTTTCTACTTTACCAGCATCCTCAATTGATCTACTGTAATCAGATTGAATTTCATCAATTGCGTAAACCTTTTTATTTGGGTTTTCTTGTAAAGATCTCATTCCATATCGATTATGTAATATTTGGTTTTGAAGTTTATCATAATGACCTCCTGTATAATTCAAACCAAATGGAACATCTTTAGGATAATAAACTACATCTTCAAAATATTTTTCACTTCCTCTTTCTCTGTAAGAGAACTCAGCTCCATACTTAGGCATAGAGGCTTGGTTTTTATTAACTTGAACTGCTCTTTCAACATTTCTGTATGCTGAAGCTAAGTCATCTGCTTCTTGTTTAGATATAAGTTCTACTCCTTTTGTTTTTTTTATCTCATCAGAAAATTCATTTAATTTACCTGCACCTATGTTTATTTCTTTTGGTGCATATATATTGGGTTTACCCGTAGCAACTAATTCTTGCATGATAGATTTTTGATTCTTCGCATCTATAATCAAATTATTCAAGTCATCTTTATAAGGTTCTAAGCTTTTATCATTAAGGTTATCTATTTTTTGGATTGCTTGATTTGCTTTCGCGATAAACAAATTAGCAGCTAAATCAGTCTTCTTATCAACATCACCTACATAGAAATGTCTTTTAGTTTTTAAATTAAACGCAGGCGATTTTTCAATCATAGTCATAAGATCAAATTTACTAACTGGAATATTTTTGTCTTGCGCTACTTTTAAAAAACCACCAACTAGTTTTCCATCTTTATCAAACTTAGCTATATTTGTTTCTTCTAATTCTTCTCTTGTAACATTAGCTCTAATTTTTGTATTTGGAACTTTAAGTGAACCCATTCTTGCATCACTAGATAATTCATTTATCCAATTCTGTGCTTTTAAAGATTTGTTACTAGGATGTTTTGCAAAAAAATCAAAAGCAGCTGATCCAAATCTTGTAGACTTACCACCTACTGATAATGGATTCAAATCAACTCTTGCCTTTATCTGTCTACCAAGTTCATCAAATGTGCTAACAGTCTTTCTTTGAGCCATGGTTGCTTTAGCGGTATCCATTCTTGTAGGAACAATCTCAAGCACCTCATCAACTTTATCCTTTATAGCTGGCACCGTGGGTCGTGATTCGGGATTCCTTGGTATTTTAGTACTGAATACACGCGCAACCCTCCCGAACCCAGGCGCACGATTAAGAAAATAAGCAGCAGCTCCACCGACTGCGCCTAAAGTAGCGAGTCCACCAATACCCGATGGATTATAATTAAAACCATCATCGTCCTTTGCAGGTACGGCAGTAGTAGGCTCTTCTGCTAAAACTTCTTCAATTGTTTTTGATATGTCTGACATTAATCAATTAGATCTTTAATGTAGTCTGATCCTTTACCGATTGTAACTTCTCCACCTAGGTTAAAAACTTTATCAGCAGGTTTTTTACTTTGCGAAGTCCCTGTAATCGATGTTGTAGTATCGATTGTCATTGCTCTCGGTAAATCACTTTCTTTTTGAAATTGTGGTTTATTAATTTTATCACCACTTGGTTTTTTCATTTTTTTGAATTTTTTTGTAATTTCCCTTACAGCATCCATATCAAGCTTTTTTTCATCAGCAAGCTTATAAGTATTTTTTGTACCTGGTTTTAGTATTGGTTTTTCATATTCAAATGAATCATCCCTTTTTAATAAAGGTTTTGTGTAAGTTTCACTCATTACTTCTCCTAATAATATTTGTATTCTTTTGGACTTGGATAATCATACATATCCTCTTTCCAATCTGATAATAACTCAATAAAGTTCCCTTGTCTGTACCTTAGCATGGCTTGAGACATGCTATCTACGTAATCATCATGCGCTCCATGAGGAAATGATGCGCATTCTTCAATAACTTCTTGAGCCCAATGCTCCTGTTCAGGATACCAAACAGCTCCTGATTCAAACAACGGTGCAACAGAATTTACTCTTACAAATTTATCTTTACCTTTTGTAGGCACAAAATCTACAACGGGTATACCCATACGTCTAAACTCTTGGGCTAATGGTTGTCCTGTTGCCTTAGCTTCAATGACCACGGTCTCAGGTTCCCAGTACTTGTATTGCTCTAATGCTATGGCTTTAAGTTCTGGAAAATCATATTTGCCTTTCATTGCATCTAATAAAATTACATTTGGTTCTTGTCCTTCTTTTGGAAAAAAAATACCCCATGTAGTAATCGCACTATAGTCTGCAGTTTCTTTTTTTGAAAAAGCTGTATCATAGGATTGGATTATTCCTTGTAAATTTGGAACATCCTTTTCTTTCCATGGCCTCCACCATTCTCTTTTGATAATAGCACCCTCTTCAGAAGTGGGCTCTTGCATATATTGAGCTGACCAGTTTCTTACAGGCAATGATGCTTTTACTTTTAACAATTCTTCTAGTTCCCAATACTCAGGCCATACAGGTTCTTCGTTTGGCATGATTGCGGGAAAAGAAATTTGTTTCCACTTATCTGCTTTAGGTTCTTTTTGAGCCTTGATTAATCTTCCAGTAAGATCATCTTCTGCCCAACGTGTCATAACCACGACTATTGTTCCACCAGGTTGTAAACGCTGTCTGGGTCCTGATACATACCAATCGAAAGATTTTTCCATAGCCGTATCTGACAAAGCA
>TARA_R100000278_G_scaffold120889_1_pt1 | contig 12809 bp, 12 predicted proteins | sample TARA_R100000278 | Tara Oceans TARA_R100000278 (sample SAMEA2620755) | marine metagenome | biome: marine biome (ENVO:00000447); feature: deep chlorophyll maximum layer (ENVO:xxxxxxxx); material: "saline water (ENVO:00002010), including plankton (ENVO:xxxxxxxx)" | depth 66 m | reverse complement strand
ATATATGATGGAGCAATAGCAGAAGGCGGCGGTGTCTCTCGTGAGGCAGCACCTGCACCATTATAGTTGTTAGTTGTCGATGGATTGTTACTACTAACCGTGCTGTTAGTATTTACTGTGCTGGTGTTTAGGTCGCCCGTCTGGTCATTTGTCTGCGCATGAGCAAGCCCTGGCATAAATGCCAAGACAAAAAGAACTAGTGCTGTTGCTCTCGCATTACTTTGAAACACCTTTAAACTTCTCGTATGTTCTCATACCGCCCAAGCCTAACATACCAAGCAAGACTGTCATCAAGCTTTCCATATCAAACTGGGGCAATTCTGGTATGTCTGCCCCAATCCATGCCGCCACAAATAATGTGATAGGCACGCCCACAAAATGCCAAGCCATAGCGACACCACATGTCCACCCAATAAAAGGTCGCCAGCCTGCAACAAATATACTTCTATGTCCTGCCTCTACCTTGTTAATCTCTAGCTGTGCTAGGTTAGCCTTGGTAGCGGCCTTAATCATCTCTGCCTCTAGCTCTTGTTTTGCCTTTGCTGCAGCATTCTTGTCAGGTACAAGGCGGTCAATTACCTTACCTGCCGATGGCAACAATGCACTTACAATACCACTAATCATATTTTACAATCCCTTTGTGTAGTTCTTGCCATCATAACGAAGCACAGAACCACGCTTTCTATTCGAATAGCTGCAGTGAATCCACCCTGACGTAGGCTCACCGTCTTTATAAAACTCTAGTATCAGCTGGTCAAAGTCCAGATTGTCTCTAATCCACTCTGCCACAACTTTATTGTCTACACCCAGCACCTCAAAGTCTGCTGCCTCACCCTTGGCGTGCTGACTGTTCTCGCTACTGCCAATGGCTACACACAACTCAGGTGAGCGATAGCCGCTGTTAATAGTAACAGGACGTTCAAAGTATTCACGCACTGGCTGCAGTATATTATCGCACAACATATGTAAGTTATACAAGTCCTCTGGGTGCGGCTCGTTAAAAATATCTAGACGCAACGCAGTCTGACTCTTGGTCAGTTCAGACAATGAAAAGTTTTTACTTATTTGCATTACTCATTTTCCTCTACTATAACATCAATTGCATTACCATTTAACATTTGATAAATATCATCTAGTCGTTGCCAAGGAATTGGAGTACCTTTTGATTCATAAATATCCCTGTCCTTTAATACAAAAGGTTCAAAGTATCCTCTATCCTCACCAGTAAAAGGATTGACAAACATAGCATTACTAATAATTCCAGCATCAGCATCTGTAAATATCTGGTCACCACGCATAGTCAAGCCTTTATTTATTTCATTATCATACTCATCACCAAACAAAGATTGATAATTTTTCATTAATGCTCTGAGTTTTTCGTAACCCTTTAGTGTTTGCTTTTGAGCGTCTACATATTCACTAACAATTTTGTCTTGGTCTTCTTGCATTAAATTGCTTTTATTTAGCAAATCATACAGACCGCTGCCTGCTCCTTTAATCTCACCCAATAAAGGACGAACAGCAAAGTTCATGCCTGCAGTTAAATCAAGACGCTGGCGCTTCATACCAAATGATGCAGCTAAATCAACCTCACCCTCTGGAAACTGAGCCAAGAAACTTTTTTCAGGGTAAATTCCTGGAGGAGCATCCCGCAAAGAAAGACCAGCACGTTGAGCCAAACTTCTTGAAGAAGGTTGTCCTGCTAACTCTTGCTTCTGTGCAATGCTTTTATTATAATCTGCTCGCCTCTCTAGCAAGTCTACAAAGCCAGGGGTAAACAAATCAACCATAGGGCTTAGTGCATCTGCTATACCATCAACTGCAGTAGGAGCTTTGTCTATCTCTTTTAATTTTGTAGAAGATTCAATTAAAGCATCGGTAATCATTGAGGTGTCAAGGAAAGGACCAAGTGTAGAATCAAGCGTACCAAGAGCTACCTTGCTAAGTTCTGCAGAGGTTACATCAGAGTTAGGGTCAATTCCCGCTGCTATCAAACTGTGCATACCCTTACCTGCAGTTTTAATGTAGGCAAACGGGTCAATAGGACCAAGGTTAATATAGTCTACTCCTTTATGACCACGCTCATCTTCATCAATACCACTTAAATAAATTCTATCCTGATTAAACTCCCATTGAGGAACAACATTATTAATCGCCTCTTCTTGCTCGTCATCAATACCTGCAAGGCTTCTACTAAAATCAGACAAGGCATCCCCAGCTACACCCACAGCTGTAATACCCGCTGCACGTTTAGCGGCCTGCCTAGCAAGAACAGCATCTCCGCTTGTTAAATCATCCAAAGTATACTTAACTAAGTTTTTACTAATACGAGCCATCTCTGCGGGAAAAGACAAAAAGTCTCCAAACACAGAACCACGCAAACTTTTTAAAGCTTTAGGAACAAGGTTGTAATTAGGCATCAAGTCACGTGTGCGTTGTGCCGCAATTCTTTCCTGTTCCTTTAGTGGTAAACTTTTATACTTATCAGAGCGCTTAATATAGTCTAGAGTTTTTTCAAAGTGTGCAATTTTAAATAAGTCATCTTCAGCTTGGTATAAGTCTGTAACACCTTTGTTTAATTTTTTACCCGCTTCAACAACAGACTTATTTTTTAACCAAGCCTCTGGGTTACCATCGAAAGCTGCAAGGTTTCTTCTAACAATGTTAACACCCAGTCCACTATTAGCAATGCCAAGCTCTACATACCTAGCATAAGTATCTGCTAGTTCTTTGTTAGATTTATTAAGCAATCGTCTTGTGATTGACTTAGGCATAATTGCAGAAGCAGCTTGCTTCATTTTAGTACCAGGCAGCATACCATTAGCCATCAACATAAAGGTGTTACCCATTACGTTTCGTCCATGAGTAATAGGACTATACACAGTTTTAGCTGCTTGTGAAATACCTTTGGCAGTCATAAATGTTTTCATAGCCAATCCATCAGGTCTTGCCAAATCAAGCCCTTCTTGAATTGCTTTTTTATAAACATCAGTTGTGTATAATCCCTGCAAAGGATTGTCTAGTTGCGCTGCTCCCTTACCACCAAAAATCATTGACATCTTGTCAGATGTAGTATCGGAAAGAGAAGCCAACATAGTTCCATCAGTGTCTGTTTTGCGTGCAAGACCCTTACTTAATAGATGGTCAGCCACATCTTTAGCATATCTTTGTTGTGATGTAATCTCAGACAGGTTAGAAAATGTTTTAACATAATTTCCATATGGGTCTTTAACTTCACCAAACAAATCACGAACACTTTGTGGCAAGTTTTCATTTCTTTTCATTCCTGACTTGGCAGACTGTGCGCTACCACTATGAGCCGTAAGAGAAGACAATACACCCAACACACCATCATCAGTTTTTTCTTTATTAATAAGTTTTGCTAATGCTGCACGTGGTTCTTTTACCCCTGCTTTAGCAAGGTCATCAATTGCATTTTGAAATACACCTTGAGGGTCATCTTGGAAATTACTTTTAGTAAACCTTTCCCATTTCTTACGCATGTTTTTTGCATATGTAGGGTCATCAAATAAATCATAACTTCTTGTAATGTATGTACCTAGACCCTTACTAATCTTACCCTTTAGCTCTCCTTTAGCACTGCCAATAACTTCTTTAGAAAGAGTATCAATGTTATCACGCATTTCTTGGACAAGCTTACGTGTTTCTGGTTTAAGGCCAGTAACAAAACCAGAGCGTCCTGTCTTGGCAGACAATGCCTGATTTATTTTTTCAATTACTTCTGGTGTTTCCTTGCCGTATTCTTTTTTTACAGCTGCCTTTAAATCTTTTGCTAATCCTTCAGCACGTAACGTAGCAGCACGAGCAGCACCGCTTCTTTCTACTGCTGCTTGCAATATAGTATCATCAGTTCCCATACGTGATGAGAAGTTTGCAGGCATTTTAATTTTTGGAAGAATATCTTTTACTTTATTAAGAGGCTTAAAAGCTGCACCCACTGCTTTAGATATAGGGCGTTTATACGCATTAGCAACAGCTAACGGAGCAAACACAGCACCGATACCTAAATTAGTAGCAAATGTTTTTAGAATTTTTTCCGCTTCACTATCATCAGGATTAGAGGCAAGCCTTTCCAAATACTCTTCTGCATCTGGAAACTCTTCTACAATTAAGTTAGCAATGTTTTCTTCGGGAGCTACAAGAGTAGCACCAGCCGCATATGCAGTACCACGACCCGTGGCCTGTGCAATCTTACGTTGTTTACCTGATAACTTACGTGCGCTATTAGTCATTACAGCCCGTGCGCCTGGAGACATAGCTTTTGCAGTTTTGCTTGCTGCATTAACACCCTTGATAATACCAGTGCCAGGTATAATAAAGGAGGCAATAGTACCTACAATCTCTTCACCACCTGCCTGCAAGCCAGAGCCATGATACGGGTCAAAAAATTCACTGCTTAGTTCTTTAAAACTTTCAGGAAGAGCCTCTCCCAAAGAATCAGCAGCTTCGCCAATTACATTTTCAACGCTTTCGGGCAGGACAATCTCACCGAAGGTTACTAGTGCGCCACCCACTTCTCCCAGTGTGCGACCTACAGTTCTACCTATAGCAGTTGTTTCTGCACGCAAATCTTCTGGGTCAGCATCCTTACCAACCTCAGTTTTTTGTTTTCTAATTGCGTCTTGAAATTCTTCTTTAGAAAAATCATAACCAAGCTCATTAAGTCTGCGTGAAACATCATCTCCCGACTTAATTAAACCTTGCTCATTTTCTTCTTGAAGTTTTTTGTAAGCTTCTTGAAAACTGGCTGACCTATAACTTACTGCCATTCTTCACTCCTTACTTAAAAATCTTCTAAATTTTTTCTTGCTGCAGGAGTTCCTCTTGCCGCACGATTCATTCCAGTCCTTTTTGTTTTAGAATTATCAACTACTTCATCGTCTTTATCATCAGGTGGCAACAAACCTTTTAGTTTATCTCTAAATATATCTTCACCAGCTTGACGCAAGAAAGCAGAACCTCTTCCTGATAACAACCCTTGCTGCGCTAAATTAAGAGCTTCTAATTTAGACTCACGAATTAAGTTATCTAGTACATCTGCATATTTCTTACCTGAAATGTTTTGTTGTTTAAAAAATCTTTCTGCAATATTCATAAACTCTGTATCAGAAAAAGTTCCAACACTTGTTGAGCCTGAAGAAGCTATGTCTTCACGTTCTAACTTATCTTCTGCAGCAGCTTGAACACCAGCCAAAGCACCACGACTAATAGTTCCCAAGCTAGACTCACCTAACTCTGGCTGTGTTGCAAGAATAGACAAGCCTATTCTCATTCTGTCATATCCATCGTACCCTCTAAATGGGTCTAAATTTTCTGAATAATATTTAACTGGCGACATAAAATCAGAAGCTACAGAGCGAAGGCCGCTACCTACGCTAGACATAATACGACCAAAAGCACCCTCTTCTTTTTCAGCTTGACCACCTTCTTGCAGTTGAGCAATACCACCACCCGTATTTTTCATTCCATAAGCACCAAGTCGTTGCATCATTAACTGTCTAGCCAGAGCCTGATTTGCAAACATTCTAGAGTTATCTGCTGGAGCTAAAGGTTTCGGGTCTATTTGACCCTGACCAAATTCTGTAGGTGTTTGGTCGCCGCCTTGCATAGCAGAATTATCACTTGCGGGTGCAACTGTAGCTAAATCTTTTTTAAATTTTTCTTGAACTTCTTTTTTAACTTTAGGACTTTCTAAAGCTTTTGCTAAGTCTTCAACCGTCATTGTTTCGTCAAGCTTACCTTCTGTTGCAAGCTTATATTTTTTAGCTGCAGTTTTAACATTGCTTCCCATTGCAAGAGCAGCAATACCACCGCCATGTTTACTAAATCCAGGTATAGGCGCTCCTGCTTTTGCTGCTCCTGATAAAGCAGTAACAACTCCCAGAGCTTGCTGTAATCCACTAGGCTTTTGAACACGTTGAACACCCGTTGTAGGAGCAGCATAAATTGTTTGCAAGTATCTTTCAGTAAATGCCATTGGGTCTTCTTCAGCAAACTTAAGCATTTCTGCTCCGATAAGCTGTTGTTCCAATTCTCTTTGCTCTTGACCAACACCTGCACCCAAACCAATTCGCTCTACTTGCTCTCCAAATCCTGCCTGACTTACTCCAAGTTGTTGACCAGCAAGCTGCGCTAATGAAGTTGCACCCGCTGCCTGTCTAGCACGGTCAGCCTCCGCTTGTGCCAATGCCTGACGTTGTAAATCTCCTTCAATCTGTGCCGCACCAAGAGCAAGCTCACCTGCTGCACCACCACGTAAAATATCTGCACGTGCGCCAGTTACTGCGCCTTCACCAGCACCAGCCGCACCAACACCAATATCTCTCAAAGCACCTTGAAAAGCTTGCTGCTGTGCCAAACGCTGTGACTCTGCCATAGGCTCAAGAAGTTTTCTTTGTGCAGCAATTTCTTCAGCAGTAATACCTGCAGCTGCCTCACGCTGCATACCCATTGCTTCTTCAATACCACCTAAAGCAGTCTTATAATAGTCAGGCTGTGCAGTTGACAAAGCAAGCAAAGAAGTTTGAGCAGCAAGTTGTGGGTCTGTAAATCCAGCTACCCTTTCTCCCTCAAAAACTCGTGGTCCTTGCTCATATATCTTCTGCAAATCTTTAAGACCTTGTGTAGCATATGGACGAATAGCTTTAGCAAAATCACCACCATATGTTTTTACTTTAGACTTTTTACCTAATATTCCAGCACCTACAACACCAGCTGCAATTTTACCAAGAATATAAGCAGTATTTTGATTTAACTTTTTATCTAAGAAAGCATCGCCAGTATCGTGCGTTATACCCATTAAATCTTCAAAGCGTTCCATAATTATGTCCTCATTAATTCACGTAGTGTTTTTGCCGCACTAATTTGTTTAGGTTGCTTTTTAGTGCCATATGCTTGTTGTCTTATTTCTTCTCTAAGCTTATCAAGGCGTGCTGTACCCTCATCTACATCACCATCACCTAAAGCTTTAACTTGATTTGCGTCTACAATATACTCGTCTTGACTAATTCTTGCCTCAGTAATGTCGCCCCCGTTAGCCACATCATATGAAACATTGTCAGACATTCCATCACCAATCTCTTCTTGAACCATACCAGTTTTACTTCCATCAGTATTTTCTACTTGGGGCAAAGACTGGTCAAGAAGTTTACCACCCGCATCGGATGACCCGTTGCCAAGAGCAGACACAGTGTAGGCATCAATTACATAGTCATCACCGTCTACCTTGCCGCCATCTACCAGACCGCCTTCTTCTCTATATACAGGAGCAGACATTTGCGGCGGCATAGGAGCAGGTCGCATAGCTTGTTTAGGCATAGCCTGTGCAGCAACCACAGGAATCATATCGGCCAAACGAAAGGCACGCTGAAAGCCTGTGGCATCCTCTGTCATGCCCATTCCCTTTAGCTGTAATATGTTTGCAAGACCCTCATACATTGTAATATTATACCCTATTTATATCAAATATACCAGCTACCTAGTGGAAATCTACCCATCCACCAGCAGTAGTTGTGTATCCTTTAAACTTAGCCGCACTAATTGCATAGGCTACATCGCCCTGCTGCGGCCTACCAATATCAGTAATTGTAACTACTGTATATATTTTTGTTGACGGTGCGCTATCCTGCCGCAAGCTTTCGGTATCCAGTTCACGTGTAAGTTCATTAGCCCAGCGAGTTAAATCTGAGTGTAGCTCATCAGCAGTAGCTGGTTTGCCTATGGGATACTTTGGATAGTTAGCCATTATCTTTCACCATCAGGTTGCATAGCCAATCTTACGCTACCCCAGCGCCACTGACCCGCAGCATCTGCAGACACACGGACAACAGACTGTCTACCTCTAGCACGCATGTTTACCTTTTGTGTGTCAGCATTAATCGTAAATGGACCTTTCTCTTGGAAATCATCCGATGGATACCTGCGTGTCTTAATGGAAAATTTAATCTGCTCTCCTGTGCTAAATGTATAATCAGGAATAAGTTTATCTGCAAACATTAACTGCTTGCCCTCATCAAGGTCAAATTCTGCAGACTCAATAAACGAAGTAAGCGCTTGACCATCACCAGTGTAAATGTTATCAGGTTCGTTGCTCCATACAAGCATATCGCCCGTTGCAGATGTGCGGCCAGTTAAAACAGTAGTGTCAAACACGCCACGGTCTGCAAACGTAGTGGTAATACCATCTTCAAATAAATTTCCATATACCCATGTTTGTTCTTCGTAGTTATAAATTATATAGGCATTAGGCTCTAGGCTATTATCCTGTGGATACAGCCAAATAATTTCTTTAAACTCACTGTTAATTCCTGCGTATACTTTATCTTTTTGAACCATATTAAAATTATCAAAAAGATGTCGGCGTATTGTGCAGGGCATAGTATTAACACGGCCATCATACATATAGAAATTATTGTCGCCCATCCAATAAGATACACCATCAATATCTACAGCTGCATGTGGTCCAATCATACCACAGTTAGAACCAACCTGTGTAAATCTAAATATAAACGGAGTTCCTACAAACTCTTGAATATACATAGCCTTGTCTGTCCAAATGTTAATTGTATTACGTGAACGTATTGCACCAATAATACGAGAGCCTTCAGTTAAGATAACAGAGCCTGCAGTATTTGTAGCTGAAGGTGTCCAATCTTGATAATCTTCTTGGTCTGACCAGGCAACACGCATTGGAATAATAGCAGAGCTAGACGGGCTTTCTGATGCCCCATAACAAACAACATGTCCATCATTAGGCGACACAATAAAAGTATTTGCAAATGGCGCAGTATCTACAATGCTTGCACGAGTAACTGTATAGTTATCATCAGAAACATTTAAATATGCAATTTTACTTTTACGGCGTAAAGCTATAAGGTCTTCACCATATGTATCAAGTTTCCACTGTGCGCCTTGGAAAATAATATCAGAAAAAGCTGCAGCAGAGTTCCACCCTCTGTTACCGTTCCAAGCACCAGCACCATATCCCAAGCCTTGAATATCATTCGGCTCTTCATTTGGTATCAAAAGATTTATCTTACCATTAGTGCCGCCTGTATTATTAGCATTAGCCGTAGCAGTAGCATTTGCAGTAATAAAAAAAGCATCCTGTGCGCTAACAGATGTAATTGCAAACGTTCCGTTAATACTTGTTCCAGCAAAATTATCTACGCCAGTAAATTCAATTCTATCTCCAACACTAACAGTATGAGGAGGTGTATACCCTAAATTAACTTTAACTCTGTCTGTTCCTGCTGATGTAACAAAATTATTAGCTACACTTGTTGAACTAGCGATTGGGGTTGCATCTGTTCTGTCTTCGTTTTGTACTACATATAACTGTATATTAGTTCCATAGGCTACATATTTACGAGTGTTATTATCAGTCCATGTAAGAATGTCACGAGCAAAACCAGATATAGTATCGGTAGAAAACTTTTCATAACCCCTCAGATTTTCTGGCTTACCCTCACGAAAGCGCACACGGTTTCCGTCAAACCATTTACCCTCTTCGGCATATTTGGTTGACTCCCTATGAAAGCCAGGGATAAACTTTAAATTAAAAAACTGTGTGTCTGTAGAAGCCATGTCTATTCAATAAGTTTTGTTTCTATATCACCCTGCTTTGCCAGCTGTAGCAATTCATCTTGCTGCTCAACCATTCTGTTTCTAAATGATTCAACTGCACCTTGAGTGCCTCTGGCAGCGTTTGTTTGAGCAACCAAAAGAAGTGGCATCATAGTTACTGCGCAACCCCACTCCTCTATATCTGCACCCCCTTGGGGATTTTTGCCTGCTAATTTTGTAAACCAAGCGCAGTCTAATTGTTTACATGGCTCAAAGTTATGTAACGGACATCCGTTCTTAACCTTTAATTCCATCTATTAATCCTTTTCGCATACAATAAAGTTAACATATTTAACGTTTAAGTTAAATGAGCCAGATGCGCTGACTCCTGTGTGATGGTGTTCACCTAATCCTTCTAGGCTGTGATAGTGTTCTGCGGCGTTTCCTGTACCATTAAGGTTTTCACCAACGTTACCATTACTGGTTGTTGTTGAACCACCGCCAATAACAGTGTTTTTATTTTCATCATCATCACGGTCAGCAACTTCACGGTGAGCGATTGTGTGGTTATGAGGAGGAATTTGAGACCTTGTTAATGCCCAGCCGTCAGTGTTTCCAGTTAGTGTAGCATTATTTGTAGCACCTGTTATATTGCTTATTGTAATAGCTGAATTAAACACAGAAGTAAATTCGTTAGAGCCGCCTACTTGTGCGCCACTGGTTGCTGCATTAACAATACGAAGACCAGCACCATTATGAGAGGCGGAGGTAATAACTGTCCAACCCTGTGGGGCAGTATTCTGATTAAATGCCAGCCTTGTTCCTGATTCAAAATCCCTAATGGCATAGCTATTAGAACCATTAGTGGCAATCAATGCTGCGCCATCACCAACAGTAACCATTGTGCTACCATTGTTCATAATAACATTATAACCGCCTACGGTTTCATTATTAACAAAGTAAATCTTTTCTGGTGAAGTAGAATAAGTAACAGTAACATCAGCAGCAAGAGTACCCGTCATTCTAAGGCCAAGGCTTCTTGCCTGGTCAGGTGAGCCATTGTTTGTAGTAAGTGTTACACCAGTTCCGCCAGCACCATTTACATCAACTGCAGTTACACCTGCAATTGCTGCATCAACTAGAGAAACTACATTTTGATTTAGCCTCTCACCCCAAGTGTTAGCATTTTCACCAGAGCCTTGCTTTTCTAATCTAATTCTTGTACTATAATCAGAAGCCATATCTTAATTCCTATTATTTACCCAACAGTTTCTTTACTGTTTCTGTTTCATAAATTCTGATGCAGACCCACACCAAAGAAGCCAGCGCCGTAATGCTAGGCAATATTTGAAAGAAAGCGCCTGCTGTTATTCCTAGCGCTCCAAAGTCTAGCATAAGCTTATCTGGTTCATTCATTATTTTTCTCCTTGAAAAGTCTGCAGATTCTATATTATACCTTATAAACGGCCAGTAAGCAACTAGTCTGCGTCTGCAATTGTAAGTGTTCCAGCTTCTACTTGGCTTACAATTTCATCGTAGTGACGGTTGCCAGCAACGCACGGCACAACATATCTTTTTCCTTCTATCATACATTCAATAAAACTATTTGACTCTTCTTCCGAAGAAACATATTGTGCTGATGTAATGTTCATATTTTCCATAATTTATAACTCCGCATCAAAGGCTACATAGGCTGTCGATGATAAATAAATTTGTAAATATCCTGCTTTACCACCACCATTTTGGTCTGTTTGACCTGTACCACTGCCAATAAGAATCCTTCTTTTTGTATTCCAAGCTGCATAAGATAGAGTTAAAGAACTAACTAATTGCTCAATGGCGCTTGATGTTGACCCTACAATAAACCTATATCCGTTTGTAGCTGTTGGACTATCAAGGCTAGGTATGGTTCTCATCGCAACAGGCAAATCAATAGCTGCTCTATATTCAGTATCTGAATGAGCATAACATAAACCTAAACCAGCTTGGTTTGTATCTGCTGATGTTGCTGCTACGTGATAATATCTTTGACATAATGCCAACTCTTCAGCAAAGCTTCGATGCTCAAACTCAGACGCAGAACTACCAACTTCAAGCTGAACACCTGTAATATAAAACTCGTTGCTTGTGCTATCGAAAAGATTAACCTGACCAGTTACAGACCTAAACGCACTATCGTCTGTCCAATCACGATTACCTGAAAGTATATCATCTGGACCAGTAGATAAATGCCAAACAACTCTAAGGCCAATCGCATTGTCATCATCAAAAGCTGCCCCCGCTGTATCAGGATTTATGACTATTGTTTTCTTTTCCCAAGTATCAGCAGAACTAATTGTGTAAGAACTAACAAAGTTTCTAGTCTTACCATCGTGCATTAACTGAAATCCATATGTTCCTGTTTTATTAGACCTTACCCAAAAAGATGCGGTTATGTACTTACCAGAAGAAGACCCATAGTTTAAATGTGTAGTATTTTGACTTTCAATATACTGTTGTAATACAGCATTTTCACCACCAGATGGCGTTGCTGTTGCTTGCACATCTATTTTAAGTGAGTTTACAAAATCAGTAGGAGCAGTAGTACTTTGGCTTACATCAACATTAAAGTTATAAGAAGACCCTCTGCTAATATTAAATCTATCTAATGTATAGCCTGTTCCATTTGAAACAGTTATTGTTCCACCACGTTGGTGAACATCCATAGCACCATTGATAATCAGATTCTTCCGACCTGATTGATTAGTTCTTTGTGCTAGTTGTCTTGCTTTACTCATTTTTATCTCCGCTATACAGTGTAAGAAAAAGCAAATCTACAGCTAAAATTACTTGCGTCCAAGGCAGTTCTAAGCACTGGTGATATTGTTGTTGACCCAGTTCCAACTGAGTAATACATATAAGATTCTGTTGAACTATCATCAGGCGCAAGACTCATAGCGCTTGCTACATGTCCTAAATTAGCCCAATACGTAATAAGACCGCCATCTTCTAAAGCAGTGATAGATAAATGATTGCCAACAGTAAAAGGAAGTCCACTTAGTTTAGCTTGACTCGCTGATGCTGTTCCGCTGGTGCAATTTATTAATGCACCAGAGCATTGAACTCTTGAACCAATTTTACTATATCTTCCTTCTGCCAGTTCAAAAGTCATGCCAACCACGCCAGGTGTCCAAGAGCCTTCTTCATAATCATCTAACGCATTAGCCGCAGCAGTGTCGCCATTA
>TARA_R100000278_G_scaffold44890_4_pt1 | contig 12841 bp, 18 predicted proteins | sample TARA_R100000278 | Tara Oceans TARA_R100000278 (sample SAMEA2620755) | marine metagenome | biome: marine biome (ENVO:00000447); feature: deep chlorophyll maximum layer (ENVO:xxxxxxxx); material: "saline water (ENVO:00002010), including plankton (ENVO:xxxxxxxx)" | depth 66 m | reverse complement strand
GGCATACCTTGGAATATATCTGAGTAAAATCCGAGTTGCTGGTACGGCTGCATGACATTCTGGTATTGTGTCTGTCTTGCTGCATCCAGTTCTCTCTGACGCTGCTGCTGTTCCTGACCACCGATTGATGAAAGCATATTGATGTCGTTGATGTTAAGACCTTGGAACGCCTCGCCAAGTTTAGCCTGTTGCATACCCAAACTACCCAGCCCTCGTGCCGCTGCCTGTGCTCGTGCCAACTGCTGTTGTTGTGCTTGAGCAAAACCTTGCTGTCTTAGTCCAGCCGCTGTTCGAGCTTGTTGATCCAAGATGTTACGTCCAATCTCTGCACGTTCGATACCCTCACGAGATCCGCCAAAAGCCCCTGCACCTACGGCACGAGCCGCCGCTTGGTTTTGTTGTTGCTTTCCGGCACGAGCAATGTCTGCCATAGATTGATCGATAACAGCCTGTTCATACGGATTCATGTACGCCATGGCTGCGGTTGGATCTAATAAACTTTCTGTTGCTGCAATACCTGCACTCGTGGCTTGTTCTCCTGCCTGTAACATAGGCATATACGCACCAATACCCTGAGTTGCCAGATCTGTAGCAGCCTGTTGTAAGGGTGTGCGTCCTGCGACTTGATATTCTGGAAGCGTGTAAGCCTGTTTACCTAACGCCTGTGCCCGTTGCAAAATTTCTTGTAAATATTCCCGCTGATATTCGGGTAAGTCCGTAATCGTTGTTGCTGTTGTTTCTGCCATAGTCTTACCCTTCTATGCTTTGTTAACTTCAGCGAACATTCTTGCCGCTTCTGCTCCACGGCTACCATTAGCTGCACCACCTAATCGCATACCCGCTCTTTCTATATTACCATCTGGATCTAATGCCGCCAAATCTTTTCCTGATAAAATAACTTCGCCGTTAGACACTAATATTTCTTCAACCTTTTCACCATTCTGCATAATACCACCAGGTATTGAGTCACTGGTTACGTCCCCAGGACCTTGGATCAAGCCCCCAATACCACTTTCCATCATACCACCAGTTGCTGCTGTCAAAATTTTTCGTTGTGGTGGTGGTTGTGTTGGATCTCCATACTTTTCTAGGTAGGCTCTATCATATGCAAGTAATTCTTCTGGTGTATCAAATTGAGGAGCTTCTCCTGTAATAGGATCAATGTATCTAGATTTGTATAGATTCTTTAGTGGATCTGTAGTTTCAGGGGCTTCGTTAAATTCTGCAAGTTTATCTTCAACCATGTCACGTTTGTCTTTTTTGCTGAACAGTTTGTCAGCGATAGTGCTGCCAATCAAACCAGCCGCTATGCCACCAAGACCGCCCAACGCTGCACCACCAAACAACTTAGGTAAAAGAGCTTTACCTACCAAGCTACCAATTATGCCGCCAAGAAAATAACCTTGCTTGTTTTCAGCCATTAACCCGATCCTCCTGAAATTTGTTCAGGCATTGTTACTACAATAGTTGTACTGCGCTTTTCACTTCCTGTCCATGACTCACCACAATCAGGGCAGTTACCGTCTGGATAAGAAGCAATTTCTTCTGGTGTGTCCACTTCGTTACTACAGTTTACACATTCCACTGTATCAGAACTTGTCGAAGGTTTCCACCTACTACCGTCTGGCATAATAAGTATGTCTGTCATGATATCACCACTGTTACTGTTCCTATTGCTGACGTGCCTACATTTGTTGTAACAGATGCTGCACTTGCTTTTTTAATTTTTACAAAACCATTGTCTTCAAAAAGATCGCCCTCTTCTAAAATACTAGCTACACTTACATTCGGCATGTTTGGTATATTTAAGAGTGGGTTTCTAGTTTCATCTATAAAGTTGTCCAAGGACCGAGCTAATTGATTTACATATGCAGAGTCATATTGTGGAGGGGCAATGGGGATAATGGATCGAACAATCTTTCTACTCATCGACGACCATCCGGTCTTGCATCTAGTCTGGGTGCACCCAGTCTCCAGTTGACTCCAGTTGTATTGCTCTCAACTTTCAGGTTGACCTGTCGTCCTCGTAATCTCATTTGGACCTGGTCCGTGTAGTTATCTGTTCCAGAAATCACAGAGGATCGTACGACATCTCCGTTTACAGATCCTTGACCCGCTGCGCTACCGTTGTAGTTTCTCGCACCCATAGTGAATGTTACCTGCGGTGCCGCTGCATCCGAATCTGAAAAGTTAAGATCAGGTATAACCCTGTTGATCAACATAAATTGTTGACCATCTCCTATGTCAAAGTCTGCTGACTGCACAAAAGCGTTAACTGCGACTGGAGGGTTAACACTACCATCGTCCAGACCATTTTCGTGGTTGTACAGTACGCCGTCTGTTCCTGGAGCTTGTGGGAATAAACGAGACCCAGATGCTCTGTCGTTCCAAGCTGTTCTGGCTAACGTTCCATAGTACCAAGTTTTTTCAAGATAGTTGTAAATGACATAACGGTCTACTTCATCACTGTTTTGAGAACAATAATACCACCAGACCTCAGAGTTGCTCGATAGGCTACCTGCAAAAAATTTAAAGGACTGGTTACGGTTAATGTCATCAAACACATACTGTCGAACACTACATGGTATGGGATTTATACGACCATCGTAGACATAAAAATTTTCCTGACCCATCCAAAACACCAAGTCGTTTACAGCAATCGCTGTGTTAGGACCCGCAATACGGATGTTTGTACCAAGAATCGCTGTGCCAAAAGTAAACGGTGGACCGATAAACTGCACACTATGTAAACTGTTTTCTGTAAACACAAGGATCTGACGTGATGTTCGAATAGCTGTTACTATCTCAGAACCTTGAGACAGTCGTATATCACCAGCCGTGTTTGTAGCTGTGGGTGTCCAATCCGTTACACTCTCTTGGCTAGACCAACGAATAAGCAATGGATCAAAGGTAGCACTACCCACTGGATTAGCACCAAAGCACAAGACATGACGATCTGTGTCCGACACCATAACTTTTCGAACGGTAGTTGGAACATCAGAAGCACCCGCTACAGTGCTTAACTCTACCAACCTGGTTGTTTTACCATTTGTAGCATCCCAGTAATACAGGCTTCCATCTACGATATTTGCTACAAGATCCTCGCCCCAAGAGTCAGACATCCATAGTCTAAGGTTTTGACCAGCCAAAGACCCTGCACCTGAACTCCAAGTCATACGTCCCCAAGTACCTGCGCCCCAACCGTTACCAAGAACTGTGGTGTTAAGACCAACATCTATTTCCATAGCTGCGGTAACAGATCCACCTCCTCCAGTTGTTGAACCTGCTGTTGCGGCTCCGCCTGTATCAACCGTAAAAGTGTTGCTATCTGGAACGGTCAGTATTTCAAAGTTTTGATTTATTTCATTTGCAGTAATGCCATCTACAGCCGTAGCACCTGCAAGAGTAACATATCCTCCTGCCTTAGAACCGTGTGAGTTAGCCGTTACTGTTATAATACCTGAACCAGCAGTGCCTGTTTCGATAGGATCTGTGCCACAAGTAATCGTAGTTCTTATAGGAGTTATATCGTAATAAGTCCCACCATCTTCGAGGTAAGCTTTTTCGTGCGTACCCATAAACAAAAAATTTTCAGATGCCAGTGTTACGAAGTCTAGCATGTTGCGACAGCTACCTTGAAACGTGGTTGTTGCTACTTTTTGCCAGCCACCAATACGCTCCACATAGCCAGACTTAAAACGGATCTTATCTCCGTCAAACCAACCACCTTCGTTAGAATAGTTGGTGCCCTCTCGGTTGATTCCCGGCTTGAACTGGAGTTTGCTTAGTGGCATATAACATTACTCCGCTGCTTGAATCTCGTTGCCGTCTTCTTCTGCCCACGCAAGAATGGCTTGGTAGTGGCGGTTAGCTGGGTCTAAAGGGACAGCCATTTTTTGTCCATCTATAGTGGCAAAAATAGAATGATTTTCAGTAATTAATGTATCACCCATATATAAATGTACATACTGTGCGCTATTAATATTCATAATTATAACTCCGCATCTGCATCAAGGTATCCGTCAGTAGTAGAGTCAAATAAAACTGCGGCTTGTCCTAAAGTATGAGAACCACTAACAACAACACTAAGACAAATAATATCTCTAGAATTACGGCTACTAAAACTAGATATAGTAGCTACCCCTACAGAAGCAGAAAACGCTCTTACTCCACTTCCAATCGTACAAGTAGGAACTGCTCTCATACTGACAGGACAAGCTCTTGACATAATAACTGTGCTTGTTGCCTCAACACCCCCTACTAACAAGTGTGTGTTGCTACCATCATCTTTTCCTATTCGATTAAAATACCTCTGACACCGGAGCAACTCATCCGCATAGGTTCGATGCTCAAAGTCCGTGGCGGTGTCGCCTACTTCTAGCTGGACTCCTGTGATAAAAAATGTACGACTTGTGCTGTCAAAAAAACTATCTATACCTACCGCTCTGTTTGCATTAGTATTAGATGCCCAAGAAGTTGAATTTAAAGTACCGCTTGTGTAATTGCTTCCTCCGTGTAACCAAATTTGTAAATACAAACTAACACCATTATCATCAGCAAAAGCACCTGTTGTATCTGCTGGAAAAGTCAACACAACTCTTGTCCAAGAAGTAGTTACAGAAAACGTTTTAGATATTTGTCTAGAGTTGTCTCCATCAAATAGTTCACAAACATAAGTAGCACTTGCATTACCTTTTACATAAAAAGATACTGTAAATTCTTTTGCGTCAGATGTTCCTTTTGCAAACTGTTGTACGTCTTGACCCTCTAAAATTTGCCTGAATAGTAAAAGCTCTCCTGCTGCAATTGAAGTGTCAGCGGTGGTACAAGCTAATTTTGCACAATTAGCAAAACCCGGCAAGTCTGTAATTGCCTCTTGCGTCATTGTTAAACGACCGGCACTTGTAGCCCCTACCTGTAATTTATATCTATCAACCGTAAAATACCCAGAAGAGGCACCAATACCTGTTTCTGATGTTCCTCTTTGCGCTACCTTCATGGCACCATTAATGATAACGTTCCTGTTCCCATACTGGTTAACGTTGAGGCCAGCTTCGTTGATTCTTGATACTGCCATTATCCTGCCTCCAATGCGTCTAGTCTAGCTTTGATTGCTGTGTTTTCAGTTTCTAATGTTTCAATCCTTGTCATTGCTTCTTGCAGTGCCTTAATTGCTTTCATGTAGAGAATGGAGTATTTAACAGACTTGGTTGTTGTTTCTAACTGAACAATACCATTATCACTATTTGTATCTAAATCAGGAGTTTCTTTTACTAGCCCATTCATTCCAGCAGCTTCTAGTTCTTGCGCTATAACGCCTATTCTATTTGCAGTGTCAGAATTATGCTCTTTCATGCTATACTTTCTTACTCGTACAGCTTTTATATCATCCCATTGAGAACTAGCATCTGCTATGTTTTCTTTAAGTTTTTCATCTGAAAAACCTCCAAAAGAATTGTCTGCACTTTGAAAGTCTCCATCAGACTCAATCCTTGCTCTTGTCGCTACATTATCAGAACAGTCAAGAAAATACTCAACATTACTGTCTGGTGCTGCGTTTTCAAATTTAATTGCAACTCCATATGGATTTCCAGTTCCGGTATTAACAATTTGCATTGCGGTTTGCCCAGAAGTGGGATTGCTAAATATCCACTTTGGAGAACTCAATCCTCCATGCCAATAACCTCTAGGATTACCATCCCCATCAGACAGCACGATGTTGTTGCTTGTGGTACGGATGTCTAGGCCGCCTTGGTTGCCGTCATATGCGCCAAGGATGCTGTTTTTTGCACCTGATGTGACATACCGACCTGAAAAACAACCAACGAAGGTGTTTTGCTGAGTTGCTGCAAGGTTTGATGCGTTACCTGCAAACCTTCCCACAAAAGTATTACGGTTTCCAACAGTAGCATACCCAGCTTGCTGTCCTACAAAAGTATTACTGTCTCCTGTCGCTGTTGTACGTCCTGCCTGATATCCCACCGCTGTGTTATTACCCGCTGTAGAATTGGTTAAAAGTGCCTCGTGACCCACGGCAACGTTACTGTCCCCTGTAGTATTACTGTTTAAAGCATCTTTACCTATGCCTATATTATTATCAGCCGCATAACTGGCATTTCCTAATGCACCAGAACCTACAGCAACATTACTATTTCCAGTTCCAGCATCTAAAGCAAAAGCACCGACTGCCGTATTGTTCGAATGTGTGCTTATAGTTTTAAGAGCATTACTACCGACTGCTACGTTTAAATCACCTGTACTTATCGCAGTCCCTGCATCTTTACCAATAGCAACATTGTTAGCACCACCAGAAGCAATGCTATCACCTGCGTTTTCACCAATCCGCACGTTGTCTGTACCTAGTGTTTCTGTGATAATATCTGCGCCACTGCCAAAGGTTACATTCCCATCAAAAGTCCCACCATCAGCCTTCGATACGGTGTCAGAGATTGTCGCTATGTCATACGCAACCACTTCTAAAGTGTCATTTAACGAAGCAGCTTGGGTCAATACGATACTGGTCTTTGACGTTGAGGTATAGTCCGTTACTGGCACGAGACATATGCCATTTAAATAGACGTCTACATAGTCAGAATCTGCGTACTTCAGCGTCTTACCGTTGTCGTCCGCCCCTGAGAACGTGGTCTGGGAGGCCGTCGCGGTATAGATAAAACGGTTACGAGTGCCCGTTCCCGGACTGTTACCTATATATGGCATTAATCAGCCTCCTGTATTGTGTTACCTTCAGCTACCCATTTGAGGATTGCTTGGTAATGACGGTTGGATGGGTCTAACGGAACTGACATCACAACGCCATCTATAGTTGCTTTTACAATGTCGTTTTCACCATCTTCATTTTGAATATATTGTGCTGTTTCGATATTCATGTCTTATAACTCCGCATCAAAATCAATACGATTTGTAGGACCATCGCCAACTGCCATTCTATAGTATGCATCACCATGTGAACCTAATGACCCACCATACGTTCCACTAGAAGGCCAACCACAATCTTGGAAACCTTCGGTAGATAACCCGCCAATAGAATCTGGTCTTTGAGTTACAGCAACTTGTGGCCTTCCAATAGTTACTGTGCCAACAAAAGTAGCACTTGGAGCCGCTCTCATTTTTTGTCTAAAAACCCCATCAACATACATCTTATAATTGCCTGAGTGTTCATTAGTTCCTTGCCAGTTTCGTTTTGAGTAAGTTTGAAAGTATCTTTCACACCTAGCCAACTCATCAGCAAATGACCGATGCTCAAAGGGCGTAGCTTCTGAGCCGACTTCTAGTTGAAGACCTGTTATATCTAATTGGTAAGCATTAGTAGATGTATTAGCCATTTGCCCTATACCAAAATAAAAATGACTTGAATTTGTATCCGTTCCTAGTGTTTTGCCAGTTATAGAAGGAACCGTAATGTTAACACTAAACCGTTGCCAAGTTGAAGTTAATGTAACTGTATCAGATATTGTAATAGCAACTTCACTTGAAGGACTACCGCCTGTTCCAAAGTTTTGATAAGCAGCAAAAGCCAAGCCCCCTGTTGGAGTAGTGCCCTTTGCATAAAAAGATAAAGTAACAGTACCCTCAGGAACTGAAGCCACATCTTCTATTTTGTGATAAAAGTGAGCATTATCATTTGAAGTTGTAACATCATGTCTAAGAAACTTAGTAAACTGAGTAGGTAATCCTGTTTCGCCACCAACAGTTACAGTTTGTTGAGATTGATTATATGTAGAACCAGAAGCGTTTGTGTAAATTCTGTCTATGGTTTTATACCCAGCACCCGTCTGACTGCTTACACTTGTGGCACGTTGAGAAACCATCATAGCACCATTAATCACAAGGTTCCTGTTCGACAAGGCACCGCTATCGTAAACCGCACCTAGTTCAGCTAGTTCTCGTGCCTTGCTCATTACGTTACTCTCCTAATAGAGTTGCTAAATCCAACGCTTTCAAAGCGTCTGCGTCCGCTGCATTGGCGATTCGTGCATCATCTGTGATATCACGCAATGTCTGCTTTTCTGTAGCAATAGCAGATGCGCCACTGCCAGACTCTAATGCTTTCATGTACGATACATCCAATGCTTCTAAGCGAGGCTTACGTTCCGCTCTTAGATTGTCTTTGTGAATATTCCGGGCTGCTGCCATGTCGATCTCCACGGCGTTACCATTGAATGTCCATGCGCCACGAAATGTGCGGTCACTTGGAACTGTAAGTGACGATGCTTCACGAACATCGCCGTTTATATTGATGTAGGTGGTCATGCTGCCATCTCCGTTTCTTGGTTAATCCGCCATGCATTGCGGAAGCTTCGATCACTTGGGATCAGTTCTACAGGAACAATACGCATAATGCATCTGTTTCCTTCGTAATCACGCCAAACATTTGGCGGGATGTCCTTCATAATTAAGTATTCTATCGCCTCTTCCTCTGTCATAGCACCGATAGGTTCAGCGTATGGATGCTCTTTAGGTTGTCCATCAGGCACATCTCTGTCACGCTGGTATGTTTCTATAGGTGGCAGTATCCCACCCTCTAACGCACAAGCCATCCAGTTAGGATCAGGACATAGCACTCTAGCTGGCTCATCAGGTGCGGATGGGTCTTCAAACAATACTCTATACTTAGATTGTACAGGTTTTAACTTAGTCTTAGCTTCTGCTAACCTATCCCATAGATGTCCGTGGGTCATGCTAGGTCTCCTGTTATAGAAAGACACACACCCTCACAGTCTTGTAAGGTAATAGTTCCAGAATTTTCTTCTCCACACCTTACTTGACGCCTATCAGTATGAGTGCTGCTATTATAATACGAAGAAACAACAAAAGGACCACCTATGGATTGTGTGTAAGAGGCGTCAGTAGCCAATACTTGATCGAACCAAGTATTAAAAGAATTTGTCCAAACAACTGTATAATCACCACTACCATTATCTGTAACACTAGAGGCATTTAAACTATGTGTAATGGAAGGAGTTCCTGTCCCATCGACAAAAGCAGAAGCTTTTACCGACCCATTGGTAATAAACGTAGTCGCCACAGTTGTTGTGCCATCGTTGAGGTTGGATACTTCTAATGTACTCATGCTAAGACTCCACACGCTATTCCGTAAGTTTCTTTGTCAGTATCAGAACCGCTATCACCTATTCTCAGTCTAGCAGAAAATGACCCTGCTGCTTGAGTGTGCATAAAAGTATCAAAGTTGTTGTCGGCTGTATTTAAGGCATTAACAACCCCAGCATAGTTTGCACTACCGAAAGCGTTAGTTAAGTTAAATGTATAATCTCCAGTGCCATTATCAGTAGCTGAACTAACATTACTAGAAGCTAATAATGTTGTTCCAGACCCACTATAATCACACCAAGCACCAGCAACCCCTGTTGCTGCACGACTAGCTGTCTCACCTGTGGCTTTGATGTTTGTAACCGTTATCGTACTCATGCTAGGTCTCCAACTATAGACACATTCACTCTAGGAGAGTCCCAAAAATGTTCTTCGTTTTGATCTCCATAGGTAGTTACAACACTCGCTGCTGAAGTTGTTTGAGCAGTGTTACTGTTATCATCACATGCACACGACCAATACTTCGCAGTCCCACTTGTTACATAGAGATTCATAGCCACAAGAGAGTAAGTAGCATTGCTCATGGAAGAAGTTAGATTAACACTTGCTCTACCCGTAGCTCTATCTGTTAAACTACTACAGTTAAAGCTATCTGTTAAAGCAGGAGTATTTAAAGCATACACGCAACGTGCTTTCACACCCTCTTGTTTTGTTAACGTAATCGGCCCAGTACCAGCCGCATTACTAATTGTTGTTGCTCGTATCTCAGACAATGCTCAAGTTCCCCCCTGATGTGACGGTAATCGTTACTCCACTGGCTACCGCAAGAGGTCCGGTGCAGGAGGCATTCTCTGTGGCGTCTATTGTAACGTCACTATTCAGAGTCTGCTCGTTAATGCGAAAGATATCGCCAGCCGCGTTGCTCTGTCCAATCTCGCCGCGCTCACCCTTAAACAAACCACCAACGGTATTAGCCGCTGGGCTGATCGTCGCTGCGGGTGGACCTAAGTGTACAACGTAGATGTTGTTTGTGCCTGTGGGCGGTGCCGAAGTAAAAGAAAGCGTTGTGCCTACACATGTGTATGCAACCGCAGGATCTTGGATAACATTCTCTACAACAACGCGGAGAGCATTGTTAGAACCAGCTTTGGACAATGTGAAATCGGTTGTAGAAGCGTCCCCACTGAAAGTGTCCTTCGTGGTGCTTGTATATGCTAGTGCAGGGCCGTTACCTAAATATGGCATCTATAAACTCCTACGTTGATGTGTCTATCTCAAGAATACTCAAGATCGCATCGACTGACGATGCTGTATCCGACACGACTTTAATTTGATCATTATGCTCCATGACAATCTTCTGATCCCCACCAATCGGGATTAACGCACCACCGCTTGGAATCGGTGCGTCCTTAATAATATGGATTGTATCACCCGCTTGTGTGTTGAGCGTTACAGTTACAGTAATCTGTGAAGCTGTAACGTTTGCCAGAGCCAAACCAATCGCCGTGGTTTGAACGTCTAGTAAAACCTGATAGCCACCAACCGCCGTAGCCGTGGTGCCTATACCTGCTGAAATTTTTCGTTTGAATGTATTTGTTGCCATCTAACTACCCTAACGCAATTGATAATGCGACAGCAGTACCCGCCGCGTCTACATTTAACCCTGTGTGGGCTTTCGCCTGTGCAGTAGCGTCTGCCATGCTCAAGTCCGTCAACCCTGTCGCCACCCCACCTGTAATTTCAGGGTTTGACATCGCCAGAGTGTCACTTACACTTATCACATTTGCCGTTGCTCCGCCACCATCTCCGTACAAAATGCTAACTTTACCGCTTCCTGGGACAGTTACATTGCTACCACTGCCCTGAGTCACGATGATATTACGATCAGACGTTAACGAATTTTTAATAAAAAAGAAAGCCTGTGTTGTGTTTGGTGCGATTGTCAGCGTTACATCACCACCTAAATCACCACCGTCTACAAACTCAATAACACGATACATACCGTCTGATGCGTTGCTCGATCCAGAAGATGGAGAGCTTGGTCGCACAGTAAGGGTCTCTGTTGTACCTGTCATCGTGATGGATTTGTATCCAGCTAACCGATCAAAAATATCAAAGTTAAGGTTTGTGGTCGTACCCCATGTACCCGATTGTTCACCAGTACCCGGTTTTTCAATCGCAAAGTTTGTTGTAAACGTACTCGCCATATACTTCTCCTATGCTACGTCTTTCCATGCGGCGGCTTGTAAACGATCTCCTGGAACAAATCCACCGGACGCTCCTTGAGGTTGTTTGTAAGCAGGGCTAGATAGTGGATCACCAGGTTGAGTTCCAGGAACTGGAGGTTGAAAGCTTGGATTTTGAACCGGAACAACTTGACCATATACCCTAACATTTCCTGCGTTTCCTGATACTTCTTCGCCAGTTACGATAGCATCTGCGTTTGCTTTTACCGTTACATTACCAACATTTGTGCTACTAGACAATCCCGTTGTTACAAACTCTACAGAAATACCAGCAATGACGGTGCCGATCTCGCCTGACATTTGGTCGAAAGGTACTCTAACTTCGACACTCGCAGCCCCATCAACAGTAGCCGTGCCAACCGCGCCTGTGGCTTCTTCGCCTGTAACCGCTACGCCAGCCGCAGCGTCTATTGTGACACTTCCAACGCCGCCTGTGGCAGAAATACCTGTTTGCGGTACGTTGGCTGCACCCTGCACAGTAACAGAATTAAGCGCACCCGTACCAGCAGATCCCGTGACACCAACGTCCGCGTTCGCAGCAACCGTTACGCTACCAACAGCACTTGTAGCTGAAATACCCGTCTCTGGAACAATTGCATCACCGCTAATTGTTGGTGATCCTACGGCTCCTGTACCCGCAGATCCAGAAGCAGCAACGTTTGCTGTACCTGTAACAGTGACTGAATCAACCGCACCAGTGGCAGACTCACCCGTTACGCCGACATCTGCGTTTGCTGCAACAACAACAGTGCCTACGGCTCCAGTGCTAGATATACCTGTTTGTGGAACATTCGCGTCACCTGTCATGGTGACTGTGCCTACGGCTCCCGTACCAGCAGAACCTGTAACACCTACGTCAGCCGCAGCCGCAACAACAACTGATCCAACCGCACCTGTTGCCTCGGAACCTGTAACGGCTGTATTTGCTTCCGCTACAACCGAAACAGAGCCGACGCCACCTGTAGCCGCCAGCCCTGTCTCTGGAACATTAGCTTCCGCAACGACAGAAACAGAGCCAACCGCGCCTGTTCCTGCCACTCCCGTGACAACCACTGGGAGGGGTTCGCCCCAACTATATTGGGACCATGTACCTCTACCCCAACCCGAAATCGCTGTCATTGGACCTGGCCCGTCTAGGCGATACGGATAATAGCGTTACTCGCGTCCGCTGTTGGGAACTGAACAGTGAAATCGCCAGCAGTAGACGTCTTATCTCCGCCAAAAGCCAACACAATTACCGCCGCATCAGATGCACTACTATTATAAATCAATGCACCATTTGCTGTAATTGTTGCTGTTGAAAACGTCGTGTCAGCAAAATCTGTGAAAGCAGTCGTACCACTTGTGCTAGGATCTACTCTAGTTAACGTATTACCGCCAGCAGAATAACCTGTGCCAGATACCTCGTTAGTCGTAGCATACGCTGTTGTCGAAGCACCTAGTGTTGCTGATGATGTGAAAAGAGCAAGCTTAAATGTGCTGCCCCCTGAGTTTTTAAAGTTGTGAGTTCCTTCAAGTAATTGTTG
>TARA_R100000278_G_scaffold14680_2_pt1 | contig 12905 bp, 10 predicted proteins | sample TARA_R100000278 | Tara Oceans TARA_R100000278 (sample SAMEA2620755) | marine metagenome | biome: marine biome (ENVO:00000447); feature: deep chlorophyll maximum layer (ENVO:xxxxxxxx); material: "saline water (ENVO:00002010), including plankton (ENVO:xxxxxxxx)" | depth 66 m | reverse complement strand
AAACTAAAAGAGGTTGGTGCACCTATAGGACCAGCCATGAGAGAGGGGTATGCTTCAGCTTATAGCAATCCCAATCTGTTAAGTGGTATTGTTACAGAAGTTCCTGAAATGCTTAGTAACATGGTGTCTTCGAGTCAGTCTACACTTCCTGATGCAACTGAAATACAACCTGTTGTAAAGGCCGACGGACCTGGGACCTTATCTGGTGACAATTTTATAGTGGCTCCTGATGAGGGTTATTCCTTTCCTACAGATGCACCGGAAGTCAAGAAAACAAAGCCAAAACAAACTGAAGAGTCCGCCGCCGCTGCAAGAGAAACAAGTTTGGATCAACCTAATCCAATAGAAAAGATTGCGGACAAGGCAGAACAAATTGTTCCTATCGCAACAAACCCTGACGTTTCTCCTGAACAACGAACTAAGAACACATCTACGACAGTTCTGTCTGGCCTTGGAGTTGAAAACGTGGACAACATGTCTACTAAGCAACGTGTCAAAGCATATCAAGATATGTTCAAAGAGTTTCTTGGAGAGGACGATAAAGATGTAGCTGAAGAAAAATGGCACAACTTAGCCATGATTGGATTCGCTATTGCCGCAGGTGAAAGTCCTAGTGCACTAGCAAACATCGCCAACGGTCTGCTTGAAGGATCTAAGGTGATGAAGACTGATCGAGACGCCAGACGTAAGCGTGAAGATTCCATCACAAGCATGGCTATTGAGCAGGTATTCTCAGAAAAAGCCGCAGAAAAAGATGCTCAACTACGCAGGGATATTGCCGCAGCAAAAGGTGGATCTGGTTTTAGAGATCCTCGTAACCCAATAGATGCTTTCTTAAACGCCAAGAGTGATGCAAAAAAACTTCTTGATGATGTTACTTACCGTTCCATGTTAGAAAAACAAGGAGTCACTGATTTTGATCAATGGGCATCAGATCAAGCAATGCGGACTGTTCAAGAAACATATCCTTCTTCAACTTTAATTGGAACCCCGTTTGAGATTAAAGAAACACCAACGCAAACAACTCCGACTGCAACAGATCTACCTACAATAAGCACACAAGAAGAATATGATGCACTCCCTCCTGGGTCTGAGTTTTTTCAAATAGTAGATGGTAAACCTCAGAAACGTAGAAAAGAATAAGGTGTTTTCCAATGGCGGAAGAAAAACTGTTTGGAGTTCCTGTAGAAGAAACCCCACTATTTGGTGAGCCTGTAGAAGAAACCCCTGAAGCTAAACCAGAAGGGGAATACGACCCAGAAGAATACGAAGGTGTAGCTCAAGAGTTTTTTGAGGGCGTCGCTTCTGGTGGAACAAAAATAGTTCAAGGTGTCGTTGAACTTGGGGCGTTGCTTTCTGACGCAACTAGAGGGACTGATTACCACGATGATGTGGTTGAGTCATTTGAATCCTTTCGTGCGGGATTGGGCATAGATCCCAAAGGTATATCGGGAGCGATTGGTGAAGTGGGAACTCAGTTTGTTGTTCCAGGTGTAGCCGCTGCTCGTGTGGTGGGGGGACTCAATGCTTTAGCTAAAGCAGGTAGGTTTAGTAAGACTGCTGCACAACTAGGTGCCGCTGGTGTAGCTGACGCTGTTGTTGCAACCAATGACACCATGACAATTGGAGATTTTTTTGACGGAGGCCCTACCAAGACAGGGGATTTGGTTGGTTTAGAGGCGGAAGAAAGAGCTATAGAAGGTTTGGCAAACAAACTCAAAGTTGGTTTTGAGGGTGCCGCAGGAGTCGTAGCTGCTCCTTTTATTATTCGTGGAGTAAGTGAAGTAGCGAGTAAAGGTGCTACAGCAGTGGGTCAAATACCCGGAGCTACTCAACTAGCATCAGTTGCAAAAGCAACAGGTGAAAAAATAGGTAGACCTCTTGCCCAGATTGAAGAAGCTCGTCGAATGGGGGAAACGCAAAGTCCTTTCAAAAATGGGATTGCAGACGCACTGGCTACGCTTCGATACCGAGGTATCCTTCCACAGGAGGTTGCAGATTCCCGGTCCTTGATTCCTGGATTGACTGAAGCTGAAGTTCGTGTCGCTAACAAACTTACCACGCAACTAGATCAGGAGATCGATAAGGTTGTTAAGATAGCAGCTAAAAGCACAGAAGATTCTACTGCGCTTACGAAGAGTGATGTGTTTAATACCATTGATAAATATTTGACCGACCCCGTGAGAGCAGAGAAAGCAAAGTTTTTAAAGTCCTTGCCAAAAGCTTTACGACAGCCAGTGTCCAAGATGCGTACTCACCTTGATCAGTTGAGTGAACGTATTGTTGATAGTGACTTCATCAAGGCCAATGACTTCTATGTAAAAGAAACCAAGAAAACTATATCTGAAACTATCAAGGGAAACCTTGGATCGTATCTAGCTCGTAGGTATCGGGCACTTGAAGATCCGGCATACAAACCATCCGATGCCGTGTTGAGAGAAGCAGCATCTAAATTTAGAGAAGATCCTGTTGCGGTGCAGACCGAGTTACAGAAGATAGCGGAAAGTGGTAAGAGGACTACAGCAGAGTTAGGTTTGTCTGATGATTTTAAACTCCTTGGACAAGTAACCGAGGATCAAGCTCGCATTGCTCGTGATAATTTTCTTGAAACTTGGAAGAAAAGAGCAGTGTCTACACCTGTCAAAGGTGTAAGTCGTGTTGCCGAACAGAGATTGAAGACAGGACAATTCATCACTCGTGAAAACATAAAAGATTATCAACGTGCTTTAGTGGGAGAGGTTAAAAATCCATTAGAGAACTATGTTGCAACCGTTTCAAACATGGCAGAGTTTAATGCGGTGGATAATTATTTTGCAAACATTCGTAGGGTAGCGGAGCAAAATCCTAACGGTATAGGCAAGATCTTTCGTAAACCACCTGAAGGAGGCTTTTCTAAGACAGCAAGAGACACGCTCAACGACGAAGGGTACGTGGTTCTTGGATCTGGGAAGGGCAGCAGCAGAGCAGATAAGAGTGTTGAAGAAACTCTTGACACCTCTGGCTGGGGATCATTGCATGGTTTTGCTGTACCAGAACGTGTATATCAAGATCTAACTCGTACGGTTGTAGGAGACACAGGTTGGATAGGTAATTCTTTACGTGCAGTTTACTCTGGTTTTCTTAGAACCAAGGGTCTTACACAGTACGGCAAAACTATTTTATCTCCTGTCACGCAGATACGAAACGTCACAACAGCTTCTGCGTTTGCGGCGGCACAAGGAAACATTGGTAAAGGGGCAAACCTTTATGAGTCCGTACGTCTTGTTTATGAAAATCTTAGAAGACTTCCAGCGGAAAAACTTGCTCAAGAATATGCTGATTTACAGAGGCTTGGTATCGTAAATAGTCAGGCTGAGTTGCGCGAACTACAGGAGCTTGTTCGTAAGGGCTTTGGTTTTGCTGACGATGTGGATGGAGCAGTAACAAAAGGCTTCGGCTCAAAGCTCTCTGAACTTCCTGTCATAAGATGGTCGAAGAAAGCTGAAGCTTTGTATCAAGGTGGCGATGATATTTGGAAGGTATATAACTTTGTCTTCGAACAAAACAAACTTCGCAATGCTTTAGGTAAAATGTCGGCTGGAGATAGAGCAACTTATGTTGCTAGGAAGGGCGGCAACATAGACGAGCTAGATAAGTTTATAAAAGAAGAAGCTGCAAGTATCGTTCGTAATAACGTACCAAACTATAACTTGGCTCCCGAAGCTATTAAATCATTGCGTCGTGCCCCTGTCGGTAACTTCATAGCCTTTCCGTATGAGATCATTCGAACAGGTATAAACACAATTGCTCGAGGTATTGATGAACTTGCAGATGCAAACGTTGAGATTCAAAAGATTGGATTGCGTAGGTTGACAGGTGCAGCAACGACGTTTGCGGTCTTACCAATGGGCTTATCAGCTTTAGGTTACGCTGTATCTGGAGTCAGTCGAGAAGAAATGAAATCGTACCAACGATCTTTGGCTGCTCCTTGGGAAAAGAATGCTCGTCTAATTCCAACAGGTCGTCATGAAGATGGCACACCTCAGTATGTCAACTTCAGTTATTCCAACCCATACGACATGTTGGAACGCACAGTTATCTCTGCTCTTAATGCTTTTGAACGAGGAGAGCTAGAAGGTAGGTCAACCGCTAGACTGGTATCTGATGCAGCGTTTGCTTCTCTTGGAGAACTGATCTCTCCGTTTACAGAAGAGTCCATGGCTCTTGCTGCTTTCAGAGACGTGCTAGATCCTGAAGCAGAAAACCCGCTTATGAAAACGTTAGGGCAAATCGGTCGTGGTGGTAAGACGGTTACAGGAGCTAAGATCTATAACCCTGAAGACAGTGTCGGAGATAAATTAGCTAAGTCTTTTAACCACATAGCGGATACTCTTCTTCCATCTATAGTTCCCTTGGACGAGAGCGGTGGAAGACTTGAGCCTAGCCGTTTTGCTCGAGGTTTCATAAATGATTTAGATCTTAACGACGCCTTGGGTATAAAAGAAGAGGATCGGATGGGACGTGTTCGAGACCTGTCTCAAGAACTAGCCAGAGCGTTTACTGGTATTACAGAGTCCGACTCACAAGCTAGTCAGGGTTTGAAATACAAAGGATACGAGTTTGCAAAAGCAAGGCAGGATGCTTCAAACATATTTAACTCTTTGGCTCGTCGTCCTAATGTAACAAAAGAACAATTGCTTGAGGCATACAAAGATGCAAACGAAGCAAGGTTCAGAGCGTACAACAGATTTTATAACACACTAAAAGACATTGAAGGTTTGGGATTAGACTATTCTGAAGTTATGCGTATTCTAAAAGAAGCAAACATAAGTGGTGTAGATGCCCTGTCCATTGGGGTGTACGAACCATTTGAGGTTAGTAAATCTGTTCTAGAAAACATGGCAAGAAACGGAACTCTGGATGAAGTTCCTTGGAGTGAGATCACAGATCTGATGAGTGAATCCACGGACAGAAGTTTTTTTAGGGACGAAGAACCTACAGAGCAACCCGCTCCTGTAATAAGACAAGAACCTGGTTTATTTGGAGTTCCTGTCCAAGAAGAAATAAAACTATTTGGAGTTCCTGTAGATGAATCTGCTAGACTTCCTGTGGCTCCTGCACCAGCACCAAAACCAACAACTCCAAAACAGGTTCAAGAAAAACAAAGAACTGTGTTGGGTACAGCAAGCAATCCTGCGACAGCGTTAGCCGACCTCTTGATTTCTCAGGGATCTACAGGTTAATCCTCTATCTCAATCCTAACGCCCTTGCCTCCGAACATTCTAACCAGTTCGTCAGCCATTCCCTCTGTTTCGTTCAAGAGATCCTCGTCTCCAACTATTGAGGCTAGATTAATTGTCCAACCCACAAAGTCCATGAGGGCTTCAACCTGCATCGGATGCATCTGTCTAAGTCCAAGTGTTTTCATATCTGGTTCAATCATTCTACTTCTCCCCAATCAGGTTTAATGTCTACGTCAATCTTGGAAGGGACCTTGAGTGGCACCCCTGTCTCCATAATCTCCTTTATTCTGCCAATCTGTTCGTCGTTCTCTATGTTGAAGCATAGCTCATCGTGAACCGTTAGCATAGGAATAAGTCCCTCGTTGTAACAATCAAGCATCGCCTTCTTTGTTTGGTCGGCTGCTGATCCTTGAATCAATCTGTTCAGTGCCTTGTATGTGAAGGCTCGTTTGATCTGTTTGCCGTACTCCTTCTGTGCTTCGTCGTGAGGTAGGGGTTTGCCTACTCCGAAGGTGACAGGCTCCCAAAGATGAAACCTGCACTTACGGCCCAGTAGAGTGCGTATCTGACCATTGTCTGATGCCTGTTTAGTAGCAAGGTCTGCCAGTCCCTTAACAAATGGCACCTTATCACGGTGTTGTTGGATCAAACTCTTGGCTTCGTCAGTCGGGATTCCCAACTGGTCTGCCAGTTTTGCTACGCCCATGCCGTACATGATCCCAAGGTTCACGGTCTTGGCTTGCTTTCTCGTGATCCCTGCTAGATCTGCCACCATCTGATGGAGATCCACATCCCCTGTGTTGAACTCATCTACGATGTTATCGACCACAGCGTGGCGTAGATGTGTGGGTACAGACGCTGCAAAGTGCACCAGTAACCTCGGCTCTTGGCTCGAATAGTCAAACGATCCCCACTGGCAATCGTCCTCTGGTACAAACAAACCACGAATCATCTTCTTGATGTCAGGATCTCGAGCAGGAATCTGCTGTAAGTTTGGGTTGGATGATGAAAAGCGTCCGGTAACCGTGCCTCCTTCATCTCTCCGTGTGGAGTGTAACTCTGTGTGTATCCGTCCGTTGTGCTCGTGGCGCAGTATACTATCAATGAACGTGGAGTCAGCTTTATCAAACTCTCGTAGCTTGACCAGAGCCTGACAGACCTTTGATGGGTGATCATTTAGAAACGATTTGGTAAACGACGGCGCACCCTTTTCTGTGGTAAAGTATTCCATCCCCAGTTTATCAAACATCTTTTGGATAGAAGCAGAAGCCCATATATCTACCTCCATCCCTGCTTCTTTCTCGATGTACGAGCGCAACTCTTTAGTCTTGGATCTAATTAGCTTCTTGTTCTGTTCAGCTTTGTCCAGATCCACACGCACACCGTTGGTTCTCATGTCCAACATGCAGCGTATCAAATCTGTTTCTACGTTCCAGATGTGCCAGAGTTCTTGCTCCTCGAGTTGTACTTTCAAAGCTTCCCAAAGTTTGAGTGTGGCAACTGCATCCTGCTCCGCATACGATCCCACATACTTGGGCGGTAGCTTGTACATCTCTGCCTTTGGATCTACGCCCCACTCCTTGGCTGCTGCCTGTAGGAGTTTCTCATCCTTTCGAAGCTGCACGAAGTCTCGAGCCATCGCATCAAGACCAAACGACCAACGGTTCTCGTCCACCAATGCGCCAGTGATCATCGTATCAATGATCCGGCCTTGTATCTCTATGCCCTCGGCTCTCATCCAACCTGCATCGTAGGTTGCATTGTGCATGATTACGTTCATGTCAGGCACAGCCATCTGTTTCTTTAACCACTTGAGCGTGAACTTTGGATCTAGGTTGTGTGCGTTCTCATGACGGATGGGGAAGTATCCTTTGTATTCCCCTGCTGCTACAGCCACACCGATGATGTGTCCGTCGTTACGTGCCCATCCTGGCCCCAGTGTTTTGATGTTAGGATCGTAGGTCTCGAGATCCACAGCCACGTCTTTGTAGCCTGTCAGGTCTGGATACTCCGGTGGTATATTCCAGTCCTTGTCTATTAGATCTAGTTCCCCTTTGATCTGATGGTGCAAATCGCTACCAAACAGGTTTACCTGCATATTATTTCTCCTCAATGAACTCCGCACCCAAGGCGGTGTATCCTGCTTTATCGATCCACGAATCCTCGTGGTCTATTGTTTCTATTAGTCTGCTCGTTTTTACCCAGTCCATCATTAACGTGACGTGGGCCGGAGTTATTTGACCGTGTTTTTTTATGGCTCCTTCTATTATTATATTCCATCCATCGGCTATACGTTGGTGGTTTTCGTATGCATCACCGTAGTCCTTGGCCCTGTCACCATGGATTAGTTTTGCTGCTGTTTCTAAAACCTGTTGTCTTTTCATTGGACTGTTTTCTCTTCTTCATCGTTTGGGAAATAGAACAAAGCAAAAGATCCACACCTTGGACAAGAAAAGTTTGATACAATGATAAACTCCTCCTCGTCCGTGTCATGGTCACCACCCTGAATCATTTGTTTTCCGCAGTATAAACATTTCATATCGTGTACCTGTAGTTTGTTTTTGCTTGAAGTAAGTAGAGACAATGTCTTGCTCTGGTTATACCGACATAGAACGCTCGGTGTTCATCGTCGGGGTGATCGCTTTCGCTACACGCTTTGGTTGTTCCTAGATACACCAGACAGTTGTCATCCTCACCACCCTTCATGGCGTGAAAAGTAGACAGTTTGATTCTAGGTTCCGATAGCAGGTCGTCACCGCGCCTTGTCATGGCTGCAATATATTCTTGCTCCACAGATCCAACACGTAGGACTTCGTATCCGCTTTGCTCTGCCCCAACCAGTAGGCCATACTCCTTTTGTAAATCGTCCATCGTTAACTCTGCATCAGGAGCCAGTACATCTAGCCTCTGAGTAAAGCCACGTTTGACCACAGCATTCTGTCCTTGCTTTGGTACAGACGAATACAGATCCTTGATCCTTTGCAGTCCGACCTTCTTGTCCTGACACAGATCCCTCCATGTAAACAAGTTGGAGACCAGTTTGTCTGAGATGCTTGGTCTGCCTTTGATAGAAAACTTGAAGCCCATCTCCTTGATCTTCTTTGCCATGTCGTGGACAAACCCATTGGTTCGAGCCATCAAAGTCCACGATCCCTCGTGCAGTGGCGCATCCTCGAGGTGGTATATCCACTCGACAAGTCCCTCTTCGTCTCGAGGTTTGAATACTTTCAGGTGCCGATCATCAATCCTGTTGGCAACAACCTTTGCTAACTTGTGCACAGAACTTGGTATTCTGTACGACTGATCCAAAACTTCTATGTTATCCGTACATTTGTTGAAGAGTTGCACGTCCACTCCTGTCCATCGGTGTATCGCTTGGTCGTCATCCCCTGCAATAAACACCTGATCAGCATGGTCAGCTATCTTCGACACCATCTCCCACTGCATTGGGGTAAAGTCTTGTGCTTCGTCAACAAACAAATAGTCGAGACTGGGTGGTTCACCCACCTGAATGTACTTGTCGATCATGTCTACATAGTCGAACTTGTTTGTGGCTCGTTTGTATTCCTCAATCTGATTGTGCAATTGCACCAACTTAGGGTAGTGAAGGGATCTATCAGCAGCTTCGTTGTACTCCTGATCCAAAGTTACCATGCGTAAACGTGCACGACCTACCATCTGTAGGTAGTCGGCTCCCGATCCACCAATCGAAGGCATAGCCAAACCATCGTCTAGCACATTGGACATCTTGCCTTCGAACGTCAGGCCCACATCACGGCCTACGTTGTCGTAGTCTTCCTTGTTCATGATGTCTGTTACCTGTAACCCAAGACCCCTGAATCCAAACGAATGGCTCGTCCGCATAAACGGAAAGTCTTTCGGCTCCAACTGAAACTCGGCACAGGCACGACTCACCATCTCTTCGATAGCTTTACGTGTAAAAGATATAACTCCAATGCGAGAGGGACTCGTACCACGGTCCAACGCACCACGGATTTCTTCAATCAAACGGTAGGTCTTACCGCAGCCAGGTGGCCCCAATATTAATTTAGCTTTGGGTATCATAGTCCTTGCCCCTTGGTCGGGTGTTAACCCAGTCTTCGATCTCCGTCAGAACCCAACGGCTCGACGATCTCTTGTTTGTTTCGTCCCCCAAGACGATAGGTTTTGGAAAGTCTCCGGTCTGCGATAGTTTGTATATGTAGGATTTCGATACGCCTAACATGTCGGCTACCTCACCCACTCGCAGCAGTCGATTAGAATGGGATTTCATTGCTGTACTCCTTCACAGGTAATTCTACTTCTTCTTCTTCGAACGCAGGTACGAACCAACATCGGACAGTTGTTCTTATCTCGCCTTTTGGCCCACGCTTGTTTATATTTTGTTTTGTTGAGTCTCCCCCTAAGTCTCGTATCATCTGGGTTATCTGTCCCCGACTTGTAATGTTGAACCGTCTGTTGTGTAGGAACTCAAGTAAACCCTCGAGTTTAAACTTAGTTGTTCCTGCATCTGTCCAAGGTTTGTTCATCAGTATTTCTTCTGGTGCCATGGCTCGGATGTTGCTCGTGCAGTATGCTTCGAGTAGATCCTTGAACTGTCCGGCTATGGTTAGTTCCTCGGGTACATCTATGTATGTTGCCTGACTCATCAAACTGTTGACCATCTGCTGCCACTTCTGTGGCTTAGTAGTCGGAGGCATAAACATACATTGCTCCATACAGGCACGTTGCCAAAGCATTTGGTTTTGCAACTGCTCTGTCGAAAGCTGTATCCGTGTGCCGTTCACATCCATAAAGTACAAACGTGGTTCCGACAACATGATCGTTAGACCACCAACCTGTGGTGCATCCGGTGCATCTTGACCTATACCAAACTTAGCCAACACACACAGAGCCGGATCACAATAACTTTTAAACGGTTCGTCCTTGCATGTGTAACCGTAGTCCTTCTTCTCATGTTGCTTGATAAGTGTTGCCACCTCCTGTGATTGCAAGGGAGGAGAAAACAAAGTTCGATTGTATTCTTCCACAGAGTTCTGCCAACTGTCAGGGAACTTCTGTTTGCAGTACGCTGCTATCATAAAGAGAAGCTTGTTCCTTGGTTCTGACTGCGGTCCATCTGCAAACAAATGTCGTAAGCAAGGTGGCCCATCTTCAAAATGTTTTCTTACAGTTTGGGTAGCACGTATAGCTTCCAAGTCAGATAGGTTAACTCGGTTCTTGTCCACCGCATCCAGGAACTCATCCAGTTCCATCGCTTCAATCTTTTTATTGTAGCAAAATCTTTGTGGCATCTCAGCATCGAAGTACGGCATGTTAATAAAGTTACCAACGTCTCCGCGCTCGGCTATAATCTGATCCTGCTTTGGAAAGATCTCGCACCCACTGTGTCCCAAGAGGATCGACATCTCTGTCAGATACTCACGGATAACAGCAGCAGGTTCCCAGTCTTTGAGAAACACATACAGATGTGCACCTCCCGATTTGGATCGGCAATGTAGTAAGGGGAGATCCAACTTGCGGATCTTCTCTTGTAGTTCTTTGTGATTCAGATCGTAGACATCCACATCGATGGCTCCGAACTTGCACATGTTATCTTCGTTGATCGGGATAGCCCCGACACCTTGCTTGCCGTCGATGTGCCCTTGCACAATCTCCTCAGTCAGCGGTTCTCGAACGATCCTGCTCTTACCTTCAGCCTTACCGTCACGTCCCACTCGACCAACGGTAGTCGTTCCATGTGCCGCTGCTGCACCAGTGTAGGCAGCAAGCAGTCTTTTCGCTTGTGACATTTACTGCTCCTGTTGAAATGAAGGGAGAGCAAGTGGACAACCTCACTCCCCCAAGCTGCTTAAAACGGTATTTCGTCTCCGTTGTTATCAGAAGAACTAGAGGTGGAGTCTCCATGATCCTCTGGTGCAGCTTTCACTTCACCTGCGGCTACGCTGTCACGAAATGACTTAGCCTCAAGCAGTAGTTCTCGGTTCTCCAACAAACCGATCTTTTCAATGGCGTAGTTAAACCATGTGCCTTGGTCGTTCGACTCTTCGACAGTGGTAAACTTCCACTGTGTACCAAACAAAGGTGGCGTAACCAACTGACCAGTCTTTGGATGCTTAACCTTTTGCATCGCAATCTGTGTCTTCCAACGGCGGCTCACCTTCAACTGGCTAGACTTCATGTCCACCACCACAGGTTGGAACGCACCATCTTCGTCCACAATTAGACAGTAGTGCTGATCTGATTTGACCAACTCGTTTCCATTAGGCAACAATTCCTTTGCCCCCTGTCTCTCTGTCTTTGTCAGAACTGAATCGGTCGCTGCGATCTCGCCACGGAAACCACCCCCTTGCTCACGCGGTGTAAACTCGAGATACTTGGTGGTCTGAAAACAAGGAACAACTGTCACGCCCTCCTCGCCTGTCCAGTATTGCTTTGTCACGGTGTTGAACATGTCGCCTTGCTCTGAGCCTTCAATGTACTCAGCCTCACGCTTCTTCAACTGTGGTGACATAGCTTGCAGGATACGAACGAACGGAATCTGCATCTCCGAACTGTCATATGCTGCGCCTTCCCCCGCAAATTCTAAGATGTCATCCATGACATCGGTTGAAACTGCGGTCTCTTTTTTCTTTGCAACTGCGTTAGCCATCTTACTTCCTCCTTAACTGTGCTGCATTTGAAATGAATGCCCCGAACATATCGAGGTCAATAGGTTTACCATCCGTAATTCTTTCTTTTACAAAAGCTTTAAGTGTGGATGGATGTACATGGGTCTTGGTTGCCGGATCAAATCCTGCGTCCTGTAAGATAGCAATCACATTCTTTGCGCTGTTATCTTGACCCTTGCCGAACGAACAAGTGACATCGTTCTTTATGATGTCGTCCAATCCGTTCTCACGCAGCCATGAGAAGGCTTCGTCTTTCCGATCCTTCGGGATCGATGCACTGACAATCATCTTGCGCTCAACGGTGAGACCGTCTACGTCGAGACGCTCTACCCCCATTTCATCCATGAGTGCAGGAATGTTTTCAACAGAGAGCCGATGCTTCTCTTGTTTCAGTGACTTGATATGGTTCTCTGCGTCCTCGATTTGTTGCTCGACGTTGCGGAGACTTCGAACCAGTTGACTTAATTGTTTTCCGGTTCCAGTATCGACTGACGACAGTGCTGTCGATTCGTCGAATAGGTCTTCAAATATATCGTTCATAAGTTTTTCCTCTTCAGGGTTGATTTATATGGTAGCCTCGTGCTATCCACATAGAGGACAATAGTGGAGATATATGATGACTGTCAACTACAAATTTAAAATAAAACCTTTTGACCACCAGGTCACGGCTCTCGAACGTGGGTGGCAAAGGCCAGAGTTTGGTCTGTTCATGGAGATGGGTACAGGCAAATCAAAAGTTTTGATCGACAACTTAGGTATGTTGTACCAAGCAGGGGAAATAAATTTTGCTTTGGTGATTGCACCGAAGGGTGTGTATCGCAACTGGGTAGCCAAAGAAATACCGGAGCATATGTCTGATGACATACCCCATCGTGTTATACGGTGGGTTGCTACACCAAACAAAACCCAACAGGCTGAAATGAGATCTGTCGGTGAAGAGTTCGATGGCCTGACAATCTTTGTAATGAATGTCGAATCTTTTTCCTCGATCAAGGGTAAGAACGCAGGGGAA
>TARA_R100000278_G_scaffold118802_1_pt1 | contig 12931 bp, 11 predicted proteins | sample TARA_R100000278 | Tara Oceans TARA_R100000278 (sample SAMEA2620755) | marine metagenome | biome: marine biome (ENVO:00000447); feature: deep chlorophyll maximum layer (ENVO:xxxxxxxx); material: "saline water (ENVO:00002010), including plankton (ENVO:xxxxxxxx)" | depth 66 m | reverse complement strand
GCTGCTGAGGAGGTAACACCTGAGGTTAGTGAGCAGATAGAACAGACACAGGAAGAGAGTAAGCCTGTAGCTGAGACAGTGGTTGAGGAAGAGGTGACTACCGAGGAAGCACCTGTTACTGAAGAGGAGCAGGAACCAAAGACTGAGACTGCGGGTATGCGTTTATTTAAGAATGAGGAGAAGCTAAGGAGAGATAAAGAGTTACGTATTAAAGAGGCAGAGCAGAGGGCTGAAAAAATAAAAAAAATTAAGGAGCTAGAAAAGTCTAAAAGAAAAGGACCTAGAAAGATTTTAAAAGCCAAGGTCCCTGAAGTAACACAAGAGCAAGAGGATAGTTACAACAATAATGAGATGTCTCAAGAGGAGATTAAAGATATTCTTAGGGGTGTATATGCCAAGAGGCAGACAAGAAGTGACGAGGCTTTCGCAAAGGTAAAGGAGAAGGATATGTCTCCTGAGCTTACAGCTTTTGAACGAAAGGTGCTTAAAGAAAACTCAGAGCTTTATTCAGATATTGTGGCAACCGAACCTATTAGCACTTTGTTTGATAGGTTTACCGGCAAGCCAAAAGCAAAGACTGAAGCACCGAAGAAGGAGGCACCGAAGAAGGAGGTAAAGGCTGAGACACCTAAGAAGGAGACAGGTATTGACGCTAAGCTTCGTGCGATAGCGGTGAAGATGGACAAGGCTGTTAAGGAGAAGGTAAGCAGCAATCTAACAAAGGCTGAGAGGGAACTAATCAAGAAGAACACCAAACGATTCAAGGAGATTAATGATGAGGTTAAGATGCCTACCACCACAGCAGATGGTATCCGTAGTGCTATTAATATGATTGAGGATAGCTTCAAGGAGAAGGAGGCTAAGCTTAAGGAGCAGATAAAGACAATTGATGACCGGGTTACAGACAGGATGACCAAGGATAAGGAACGTCAGAAGAAGAAGGATGAGCTGAGCAAGGCACGTAAGGAGAAGAACGCTAAGGTCAAGGAGCTGAAAGCTAAGCTCACTGATATGGGTGCACAGTTTCAGCTTGAGGCTGAGGCTACTTCTGAGAAGACTAAAGCAAAGCTATTAAAAGAAGCTAACAAGCTATTGGATGATGTCATCCAAGAGAACAACGGTGAGATATCAGAGGACCCATTCACTGCAGAGAACCCTGCTCCCGGAGCTGAGATAATAACCATCGAGGTAAAGGAGAACAGTAAGTTAATTGAAGGCTTAGAACGTATGGGTCTCAAGGACTTAGTAGGTAAGAAGATAAGTCTAGTTATGGCTGATCAACTTAAGGTTGATAAGAAGCGAATGGGTGGGCCATTCTTTCCATTGATACCTAAGCTAAGAGGGAAAGTCGCTTGGGCATCTATAGACAAAAAAGCAGCGTCAGGGATTATTAATGGTGCTATAAAGTCTGACTATAGTGTAGTATATAATATGTCACCATCTGCTATTGACTCAAATAGTATTATGGGAGAGACCCTTATTGACCTACTCAATGCCTTACCTAAGTCTGAGAAGCAGGAGGTATTTGAGCTGATGAAGGAGAACGTACTTAAGAGTAAGGCTAAAGGCTTTGTTAGAATAAAAAAGGTATTTGAAAACTCTAAGACACTGTCTCAGGCAATGAAAGGATTACAGAAGCTTGGAGTAGATGAGAGAGCAGCACTACTTAAGAAGGTTGTACCATCTAGAGATGTCAAGGCAGGTACAGGTATTGGGGTAAAGCTTCAAGAGAATAATATTACTATAGAAGGGCTCAGAGAGATGAATGCTGAGCAGTTTGTTGCTGACCTTCCCGCAGGTGCTATGACTATGGTGCTTGAGGTAACTGATAAGGCAGGAAATAAAGTAACTAAAAAGACAAAGGACGAGGCACTGATTACACCTGAACAGCAGAAAGAAGAGGGCCTACCTGAGCATCCCAACTATCCTGTATATATTAGAGGAAGGGCTGTTGGTCTACTTACAGAGACCACACCGTTCTTCAATGTATTAAAGGATGTAGCTAGAAACCTTGAGGTAAAGTTAGCGGGTCTAGTAAAGAAGAAGTCAGGAAGGAAGATAACAAGCAAGGAAGCAAGGTCTAATGAGATGCGTTCCGCATCAATGAAAGCATCAAAATCTAGGACGGTACAATCTCCTACAGCTTCATCATATGAGAAGTTTATAGCAGTCCTCAAGAGGTCCTTCCCATCTGTGGAGGTGCTTACCTCACAGGAAGAGTTTGATGCACTACTAAAGGAGACAGGAACAAAGAAGCTTACAAAGAAAAATCAAAAGGTATATGGTGCAGTGTACCAAGGGAAGCTATACCTGAACCCATCACTTGAGAACTTCAACACACCGATACACGAGTTCGGTCACATATGGATGAACGTGGCTAAGGAGTCAGCACCTGAGATTTACAAGAAGGGTATGGACCTTATAAAGGGTACTGACTATGAGTCTCAGGTACGGAACAACCCTGCATATCAGAAGGTCATCAAGCAGATGGCAAAGGATGGTGCTACTGAGCAGGAGATAAATGACTACGTTCAGGAGGAGGCGTTGGCTACAGCCATCGGTGACAAGGGTGAGTCGTTTGTGAAGGCGGCACAGAAGAAGAACTTTAAGGAGTGGCTTAACACCCTGTATGGTTTCGTTAAGAAGCTTACGGGTATATCAAAATTGAGTGCCGCACAGCTAGAGAACATATCACTGAATGAGTTCCTTCAGGCGGTAAGTGTTGACCTGCTATCAGGTGAGCAGCTCTTTGAGGGTGCAGAGGTCAAGGAGATGGGTGATGCCCTGCAGCTTCAAATAATTGGTGAGAATGCACAACTTAGTCAAGAGGTAAAAGAGAATCTTTCTGTTGCTAAGGCAATGGAAAAAAATAATATGTCTCCAAAAGAGATAAGATTAGCGACAAGTTGGCAGAAGGGAACCGATGGTAAGTGGAGATATGAGATAGGAGATATAGAAGCTAAAGTAAAAATAAGTAATTCTTTATTTAATTATTTTAGTAAGATAATTAAACGAGCACGAGGATTAAAAACAAATGAAGCCCTTCTATCTGACTTCTTAAATTATCCTGAATTATTTAATTCTTATCCACAGTTAAAAAACATCAAGGTTATTTTAGATGATAAAATCAGTAGTACATTAGGATCCTTTAATCCGAAAACTAATACAATAACTTTGAACACATCTGAAAGAAGTCTTGATAGTTTAGAAATTAAAGGAACACTTCTTCACGAGGTTCAGCACGCTATACAAAAGATTGAAGGGTTTGCTAGCGGAGGTAGTATAGCGTTGGCAGAAAATATTATTTTGCCTAAAGCATTAAAAGATAAGCAAGAAAGACTTGATAAATTATTTGAAAAGTTTAATGCTATTACTAAAAGTGTAGATGAAAAACTAAAAAAAATAGAGGGTTATGATTTTAATATTTATAAGAGACTTAATGAAAAGTATTCAAATATTATTGAGCAAGAATATGCAAAAGGTAATTATAAATTTAACCCCCATACAAAGGAGGAGCAAAAAATTCTTGATGATAATGCAAAATTATCTGAATCTATATATGCGGAGAATAGGAAACGCACCGCCCCCCTAACCAAAGAGATAGTTAAATTACAAAAAGAAATACAAGAAGGTAAAAAGAATTTTTTAAATTCTATGTCCGAAGAACAGCGTTCTAATCTTACTGAACAAACATACAGGGCATTAGCGGGAGAGGTTGAAGCTCGTAATGTTGAGGAAAGGATGGGAATGACTCGGCAAGAGAGAAGAGAGAAATCATTACAAGAGACTGAGGATGTCGCAAGAGAACAACAGGTTGTACTTTTTGGAGGCACCTCTGCTATGGCATCCGAGGGCATTGACCTGAAGGGTGATATGCAGACAGTCATTAATAAGGCTAGGGAGGATGGCTTCAAGGACTCTGAGATAAAGGGTGTGCTTAAGGCTATTGGATACAAGGCTAGGAATATTAATGAGGCACTGAAGGTTGAGATAGAGACTGACGTTACTATGCCATCAATCTTTGGTGACATCGAGGGCGGTGCCGTGAAGGGACAGGAGATGTTCACTAGGCTACGAGAGAAGGTGGCGAAGTTTGCTAAGAACAACTCACCCGCAAAGACTAGGGAGAAGGCAATGGAGCTGCTTCGTGAGGACCCAACATACAAGGAGCAGTCCGAGAAGACAAAGCTTGAGCTTATCAAAGAGTTTGACAAGACACTAAAGAGCAAGGCAAACGCTAAGGTGAGACAGGAGATTGCAGGTATCAAGCAGCGTATCAAGGATGTGACTACCGGAGAGGTAAGTATTAAAGACGCTAGGACTAGGCTCAAGAACCTAATCAAAGACACGCTACCAAAGTCAAGAGAATATTCACAAGCAGATATCAATAGACTTAATAGGATTGTTGATAAGGCTACACCTGAAACATATCAAGCTGCAGTAACAGCAGTTCTTGAGGAGGTTAATAAATTTAGAGGCAAGCAGAGAGAGTCAAAGCTTAAGAAGATTCTAAAAGATATTCAGGCTAAGGCTAAGCAGAGTAGGAAGAGTGGTGCACGTATAGCGGCAGAGGATCAGCCGTTCTTCAAGCAGGCTGCCGTGCTTGTCAAGGCCGCTATAGATGGTGACGCTGAGGTGTTTGCTGAGTTGGCAGATGAGATGACCGATAAAGAGGCTGAGATATTCGAGCTGTTTGAAAAGATAAACAACAATGAGGAGCTTACAACTAAAGAGCGAGAGCTTGTTGCTAAGGCTCAGGCATTTGATATGCTAGGTAAGATAAACAACCAAGAGCTTGAGGCCCTTGACGATGTGATAGCAGACGTTAAGGCTGAGACAAAGGCATCAAGAGAGAGGCTTAAGGGTAAGAGACTAGCCCGTAAGGAGATATATGATAGCCTTAGAGAGCAGGCAAATAAAGATATCAGCGAGGGGTATCCATACCTATTTGATGAGGTTGTTAACGAGGATGGTAGCACATCGCTTGTACCTCTTAATGATGCACAGCTACGAGCAAGGAGACAGGAGATAAGAAAGAACCTGCTCAAGGATGGTAAGCTTGTAAAGAATGTTAGGGAATATTTTAATTTAATGTATGCTACTGAAGGTAAATTAGTAAAAGGATTCTTTGCCAACTACCTTAAGCATTTAGGCACACTTACAAATGGTCTAGATAGGAAGGGTAACTTCTTTACTGAGAACATATACAAGAGGCTTAACCGTATGGAGGAGAACAACCTAAAGGGTTACTTCAGTACCACTGATGCTATTGACAACAACATAAATACCATTGATGGTATTGACAATGGATTGGATGGGCTGTATACAACGCTTAACAATAGTCTTTCTGCCCTTAATGAAGATAAAATAGAACTAAAGAATGTAAGGCTTGGGTCAACCAATGTTGTAGAAAAAAAGGTTTCTTTAAATAAGGATGAGGCGGCAAGGATAATTGCTATAAGCCGTAACGAGCAGCAGAGAGATAGATTAGAGAAGCAGGGTATTGGAGAGGCTGAGATAAAGAAGCTTGAGGAGTTCATTGGAGAGCCTGCTGTGAAGGCGGTAGATAAGATTGTTGACTACCTAAGCTCAACATACTATGAGAGTATCAATAAGGTTTATGAGGACGTTAATGACGTGAGCCTTAACTATGTTGAGAACTACTTCCCGGTGAAGACAATAACAGAAAAGACAGATAAGAAAAGAAATGCTGAGCTAGCAACATCATTACAGGAGGGTAAGTTTAGTAAGGTGTTCTCAGCACAGCAGGCATCATCATTAAAGGAGAGGAGTGAGAGTAAGAATCCTATAGCCATAACAGGTTTCTCTTTTACTCAGGAGCTAGACACACACATCACAGAGATGGAGAGGTTCAAGGCATATGCACAGGGGACTAAGGAGCTGAATGTAATAATGAATCACACACCTAGTGTTAAGAAACTCTTAGATGCAACTAACTTAGATAGGGTGATGTCAAGGGGTGTAGGGTATGCTATAAATCCTAACGCTATGCAGGACCTGTTTAGATTAAACAATCCTTATTTCTCAGCTCTTCAAGAGAGGTTTACAGGGGTAGCACTAGCCCTTAAGTTTATACAGCTACCTAAGCAGGCATCATCATTTGTAAATGCCTTCGCTGATTATCAGCTTAGAGACAAGGGTCGTATACCTATACTCGATACAGCAGCAGACCTTATTGCGTTTACATTGGAGTCAGCATACGTTGGATTTATAAAACCTAGGTCTACATTTAAGCAGGCGATGGATGTGTCAGCTAGCTTTAGAAACAGGATGCGTCAGAGCTTTAAGACTGCTGACCTATCAGGATTAGAGACAGGGCAGCGTGCGACATATGGCTCAGGACGTACCCGAAGAACTAAGTTTGCAAGAGCAAGACGTAAGGCAAAAATTATTGCTAACTCACCAACACTTGTTGGGGATGCTGCAGGTGTGATGGGATATATGGTTGCATACAGAAACAATATCCGTAAGGGTATGAGTCCTGAGGAGGCATTGGAGAGGTTCAATGACTACAACGCAACACAGCAGACACGTAGGGCTACAGAAAAGATAGGTCTTCAGTACGACAGTAATATGATTATAAGGTCATTCACAATGTTTGGAAGCACACTATTCCTACAGCTTAATAAGGTTATGCAGTCAGCAACTAACATCAGGAGAGGAACTGCAAATGCGGTAACAGAGGGCAACCTAAAGGAGATGCCATCAACAAAAGACTACAGGGAGCTGTTCTTAAATCTAGGAGCTGCCAACTTATTGTTTACTATGACCGCAAATATATTCAAGTACAACCCATTTGCTGCCACCGGTGATGATGATGATGAGATAACAGATGAGGATATAGATCGTGTTAACAAAGCAAAGAATGCTTTGAAGAGGGGTAAGAAAATATCTGCCGAAGACCAAGACTTAATTGATAGGTATCAATTTAAGTTAGACAAGGAGCAGGTGCTTGAGCAATATTTTGAGGCTATTAGTGGTCTTAATCTATTGTACAATCTTCCACTAGTAGGTGGTGATACTCAAACTCTTATGGATACTTATTGGTGGGGATACAGTGACGCTATGAGAAAACCTAGGTCTCGAGTTACAAACCCTATATCACAAATTTCAAGACAAATCTATTACGATACAGAGATCGGTGGCAAAAGTACAACGGAAGCAGTAATAACAAGACTATTTGAGTACGGTCTTGGTGTGCCTAGCAAGGCCCCACTTGCTGCTATAGATAAGTTAAGGTCTTGGTTCAATAGCAATGATGACTATCTGCTTAAGGAATATGAAAAGAAGGATGAGGATGGTAAACGTATCGCCAAGGAGGAAAGCTTCGAGAAGTTTAAGGAGAATAGGTTTGAAGAGAATATGTATGACCTATTAGGTATATCATATAGCTACCGACCCGGCTCTGCGAAGTCTAAGGATATTATATATGTTCCCATTGAGGTTAATAAAAAGTCTAAGGATGATGATGACTCATCGAGTAAACCATCAAAACCTCAGAGACCTCAGAGACCTCAGAGACCTAGAAGAAATTAAGATATGCCGTTTAGAAAGATAGGAAATAATAAGAATGTTAGCCCTAGTGGAAAGGTGTTTACCGATAAGCAGGTGAAGTTATACTATGCTACCGATGGCTTTAAGAAGTCAAAGCTTAGTAAGAAGAACAGGAGAAAGAGGAAGCCATCTAAGAATACCTGATGTACTTGAAGGCTCGCTGCTTATCGTAGTAAGCCATCAGCTCCTCGTCATTGAATGCACCCTGACGTGGTTTTCTACCACCCCACCTGATGTCACCATAGATATCCTTTACCTTGGCGTAGATGATCCCATCATCGCAGGCCCATATCATCACAGGATTCAGCCTCTTGTCGCATAGCTTTACCAACTTACGTATCGCTATAGGCAAAGGGTATGCCTGTGATAACACACGCAGCCTACCCTTCACCTCAGCGTAAGCGACTAAGCTATTGTCTTTATCAAATACTTTGTAGTCTACATCGTCAGGTCCGAGCTTTTTAGCGGAGCCACCAAAGACATTCACAAATGTCTCAATGGCCTTGCGTTCCCTCTTTAAATCTTCCTCGGACTCAAACCTCATTACTCGGTAGGGATGTAGATATAGATAGGGAATCTTTCACCCTTGCTACCGGCAATGTTATAATCGAAATGTTCAATGGCATCTATCTCCGTCATATCATCCTCGCTAATAAGCTTGTCTATTATCTTGTTGGCATCCATCACTAGGATCAGGTTGTCCATCTCTACACCTACAACACAGTCCTCAAATCCTGTGGGGTATAAGAATGTTTCATCGGGATACTCTTCTGTAATTTGTTCTAATATACTTCTTGACATATTTAATTTAATTTATCGTGCTCCTCTGCGTGACAACGTGAGCATAGCACCTTACATTTTTTTATTTCTTCTACAATCTTTTTCTTTCCATATCCGTACCTAAACGAGTCTCCTATACTAAAAAGCTTATTGTCTTTATGGTGGTGAAACTGTATTGCCCTTGGACTGAATGATGGGTGAGTAAGCTTTGAGTATCCACACTTCTCGCAAGCAAGATTATTTTTAATGTTCCTATACCAATCACTTTTATTCTTTTTGTATATGCTCTGTACCTTTTTATAACACTCAATACAGATTCTTCTTAAATGTTTCTTTCCATTCTTTATTCCTGCTGACCAATATTCAGTCACCTGCTTACACTCGTTGCACCTAACACAGGTCTTACACTCCATCTGCTAGTGACTGCTTTAAATCTTGTAGCTTTATTAGGCACTCGTCTATCTCGCTAACACACTCTGCGATATCTCTATCTACTAGCTGTTCATATATGTTATCCATATGGTCGTGTAGCTGACACATAACGTGGTTGATATGTGTGATCCTACCTGCATCAATGGATGGTATTGACATTACCTATAGTTTGTTTTTATATTCCATTTGCTAAAGTGTTTAGCTTCTTACTGAACTCGTGTACGTTGTACTTATGCACCCTACCCTTTATTATTTTTAGTAGAGGGGCGTACTCTCCGTACTCTTTGATTGTCGAATGTAAAGATTTTATTTCTTTTTTCAAAGCCTCGTTCTTAATTTTTAATGCTACCACCTCGTTGTACCATATGTCCTCGGGCTTAAAATTTATCGATTCATTAGGCTTATAGAACTTGTCTACCTCAACATTGAAGTCCTCATAGCACTGCTTATATTTGTACTTAAGCATCTTGTCTTGGTGTATATATATTGGTGCCATCTTCAGGCTGTGTATCACTGTTGCGTGGTGCATATTAAGAGAGTCAGCAATATCTTTCTTGCTATATCCAAACTTAAAAAGTATTTTAAAGTATATACATCTAGCATCTATGACCTTGCGATGTCTAGCTCTTCTTCTTATGTCGGTATCAAACCTACTGTTGATTATTGTTATTAAAACCTTCTCTAGTTTTTTATTCTTTTGCATTTAATTTAATTTTAATTAGGTTACATATTAAGAGAGAGGTTTAGGCTTTCGATCCTTGCATCCGTCTCCTCTGTATCTTCACACCTTGTTAGTATCTTGTTTGAATTAATATAGTCTAGGTATCTATCACAGTCTATCTCTCTAACAGATAAGAATGTGGTGACACCCTCTTCCTCTTTCAAGTATTCAACCTCAAAGAAGTATGGAACATCGTGCTTTACTACACCGCCCACCCATTGAGGGAAGTGGTTTAGTTTTTTTAGACAGGGTTCGAAGTAGTCTATCTGAAGTATAATCTCCTCTGAGTATTCATAGTCTAGGTTCGCTAGCTCTAGTATTACATCAGCGTCTATGTCGTAGTATATCTGCTCAGCCTCTATATATTTCCGTATTGAATCCATAATCCTTTAGCTCCTTTAGTCTGTATTCCTGTAACTTAGACACCTTCCCTGAGGGTCTTTTGATTTCGCTGAACAAGACATTTGAGTTTGGTGGTATGGCGATTAGGTCAGGTATTCCATTCTTGTTTGTCTTCACAAGCTTGACAACATAGTAGCCCTGAGATTCTAGTTCCTTGATTCTTTTTGATTGAATTTGTTGTTCAGTCATCCATACAAATGTACGAATTCCTTTTTAAAATAATTAACGGTATACGTCTTCTTCTTGGACACTGCCTTGTAGATATCATCCTCGATACCTCCATCACTGAACACCCAATACACATCGCTATCAAGCCTATCCTTTGTTGTCATCCGATCTCGGCTCTGCCAATATGATGTGGCACTGAAGTCAATGTTGTAGTACACAAGTGCATCTGCCTGACGTAGCGATATCCCCTCTCGTCCTGACACTATCTGTAGTGCTATGCTCTTGTCTGTGGTATTGAACTCTTCAAGCTTTGTTGTCAGTAGTTCCTTACCAAAGGTGTCCTTCAGTGCGGTTAGTTCCTCCTTGAACTTGTAGAAGATACCTATCTTCTGTCCCTTGAACCTGTCACGTATGTACTCAGCCTTTGTGTGGTCTAGTACCATCGACTTACCGCTCTCAAACTTTATGGTGCCTGAGTATATCTGATGTAGCTTTGACATCAGCTTCACAGGTGTGTCTGCAAGTATCACCTCCTCACTACCCTCTACCACTAGGTCTCTGTCAAGCCTCTTAGCAAGCCTATACGTCTCGTCTCTGAGCTTTACTCTAAGGATGTGTTCCCTTGTGTCCACCTTGAAGCCTGCGTCCTTCTGAGAGAAGTTTATAGTGTGCTTCTTCATAGCGTTTAGGATGTCTTTCTTTCCACCTGAGTAGTCATTGATGAGGTTACCATTAATTTTCTTCTGCTTTACGTTCACCCAATCCTGTGCAAACTTATAGAAGCTTGGGTACCTATTGAATGGGTTGTTACGTATGCCATAAACCTGATGGTACATCTGTGAGTATGACTCCGGTGTGGGTGTCCCTGACAGTAGTATGACATATGGGTCGTGCCTAGCTATCAACTGCTTGACTGCCTTGGCTCTGTTACTTGGCTTAGGAAAGGCACCCATTGAGTGTGCCTCGTCACATATGATAACATCCCACTTGATATTAGGTATCTTATGTATCGACTCATAGTTGATGGTAAACATAGCAAAGTTTACAGGACATAGCTTTGTGTAGTCATCATTGATGGAGCCGATAGCTTTCTTCTTTGTGAGGAACAATACGTTTTCAACATTCAGTTGTTCACAAATTCCTAAACTCGTGAGTGTCTTACCTGTCCGCACCTCCATCGCTAGGTATAGGAAGCCATAGTCTCTTATGACTTCCGTACCCTTGGATATGATGTCAGTCTGATAGTCTCTAAACTGAATCATCTTTGTTTTGGTTTAGTTCCTTTACAATTGAATCAACACCCTCAATGAAGTCTACCTTCCTGCTCTTGATAAGCATTACAGTTTCATTGATTGTCTCTCTGTCTCCAATGACATAGCCGAGCTTTAGTAGAAGACGTATCGCTTCTTGCTCTTTTCTTTTTAGTTCCCTGTAGTGTTCGAAAATTTGATTATCCATTTTGTTTTTTTACTTTATATATTCTTATTCTGTATCTAAATATGTTCAATCTAAATATTGTCTTAAACATCCTACTCTATTGTGAAGTTGAACTTATACTTGGCCTCACTATAATCATCCTCATACTTTAGCAGTAAGGTATAGGCTCCACTCTCAGCTATCGCATCCTTGAATATTGGATACTCATCGTCAGAGAAAATGACTACACCCTTCTTGTAGCAGAATGATTTAATATCCTTAACCTCTCCTGATGGTGTCTTAAGCATTACCGTTTGGTATGTGCTATTAATCCAACTCTCTCTCCTTGAACCGTTATATGGATAGATAGAGACGGAGTAGCTCTCACCCTTATCGTGCTTAACAATAAAAGCACACTCACTATTAGTGGTTGCAGAGTTACTGAAGACACCGACCACATCAAAGTATTCAAAGGTCTCTCCGGTTGGCTCACCGAAGTCATCTACATAATACTCAGTCTCCCACTGAGCTAGGGTTGTAAGGGTTAGCATCATTGATGCACATAAAATTAATTGTTTCATTGTATTTGATTTAAATTGTTGGGAGATTTAGAGTCCTCCCTTTGACTCTATTTATTTAATTGTTTTTAATCCGTTACGATAACCATTAAGAACAGATTTTTCTGTTGCCCTATGGTGTTTCAAAAATTTCCTTTGTCTTTCCTCGAATCCATAGCCACCACTTAAATCCATTTCAAAAACTTCCAAGCTACTCATTATATGAAATAATTGTGCTTTGGTTAATTCAACAACGTATCTTCTTCTTGTCTTGCTCATACTAAATTAGTTTTTGTTGTGGCTCTACCTTCGGAGCCATCTTGATTATTATCCATCTACCCTGAGCATCTCTCCCCTCTTCGGGTTGAATGCCCTCCTTGAACAGTGCGTATGACACCAACCATTGATAGAACTTTGTCCTTGAGATTGTCATCTTTGCCTTCGGTCCATAGTCGGGATACTCCTGCACGAAATCAAAGTATAGGTCCTGCTTGTATAGCTTTATGCCCGTCTGAAGATTTCTGTTAGACTGCTGTCCCTCTATCAATCCACACCACTCAATGAAGTCGTGAGTTGTCTCGGCAGAGAGCTGTCGAATCTTTAGGTTTACGAACACACTCTTCTGTAGTCCCTTGTTTAGATACATCTGTAGGCAACCGATCATATAGTTGTCAAAGAAGCACCACTCCTCATCGTTCCAATCACCGAACATCAACTTACCAAACTCATCCAACGGTGTGAAGTTCTTACTGTAGTGTTGGTGTAGCTCAAGCTCCCACTTACGTCTCGCAAAGCTATTACCTGCACCCTTGATAGCATAGTTGGTAGTGATGGCAATCTTAGGCGACTTACTGAATGGTATCTTGATAGCGTCCTTGTT
>TARA_R100000278_G_scaffold28944_2_pt1 | contig 12956 bp, 10 predicted proteins | sample TARA_R100000278 | Tara Oceans TARA_R100000278 (sample SAMEA2620755) | marine metagenome | biome: marine biome (ENVO:00000447); feature: deep chlorophyll maximum layer (ENVO:xxxxxxxx); material: "saline water (ENVO:00002010), including plankton (ENVO:xxxxxxxx)" | depth 66 m | reverse complement strand
GCAAAACCTCGGTCAGAGAGGAGCAGCAGCCGTCCCATTCTTGAGATCAGAGTATGAGACTATGAGTGACAGATCCATTATCCGAAGCAGGATGACGACGGAGGCGATTCGTAATGCCTATGTCTTCTGATGCGTTTGACCTAGCATGGTCAGTCGCAAAGTCCGAAGGGGGAGACTTCGACATCGAGGAACACTTTCTGCACAGAAAGGGGATACTGGACTTCATAGAGAGCCGTGGAAGAGACATGAAGGAGCGATATCTTCGGGAACTCGGAATACTGCCCCCTCTTGAACAACCCTTAACAGAGCGACCCGTCGTGGCAGTGCCAGATGTCCGAGGAGAAGCCGGAGGAGAAGCAGGAACTCAAACCTCCATGGGTGGGCGTCAAGTGGACGAAGGTCCCAAAGATCCACGGCAAGAGCCTGAACCGAAAGTTAGAGAGGCAAAGGAAGAAACTCCTGAAATTCAACCAGAGGATAAAGTGGAACCTGCCGCGCCGAAAGAAGAAGTAGGTCCGCCAACTCCTCCTCCAGTGGAGAAGCCTCCCGTGATGGAAGATATCGTAGAGCCACCTAAGAACACGAAGGACGTGGCATCAAAGCCTCCGCCGAAGAAGCGCAAGGCAAAAAGCGTGAAGAAGCCTCCTGCCAAGAAGGTGAAAAACACGGCGAGCAAAGTCCCCAAGTCTAAGCCTAAGACTCAAGCAAAGCCTAAGCCTGAGCCAAAGAAGGTTGAGACACCTGTGGAGGAGCCTTCTCAAAAAGCGTTGCCTCGTATTTCAGGGGTTTTATCAAAACCGGGTGAAATTAGAGCCATGGTGAGAATGGTGGAGGAGGGCGATGAGAGAATGGGGAAACACCTATACAACAACATGGGAACAATAGAGGAGAGTTTTCCAGATATATATGAAGAGATACAGGAGATGGAACTCTTCGGCCCCTCTTTTGAGAAGCAGGATTTCATCCTCAAGGACCCATTTGCGAATCCCTTCCACAATCCGAACTTCCTCGATACCATTGACATAAGGAGGGAGATGGCCGAGCCCCTGTCCCCGATCATCAAGAGTCAACCGACGCAGGCGCAGGCCAAGCCTGATATCGGTTTCGATACTGTCGAAGGAGACGATCTGTCTCTCCTTCCAGCCTCGATATTCATGGGTCAAGATAACTCAGTCGGCATGGATGACATGAGTTTGCTGCCGACGGGGTGGCGAAATGAGTGAGGCTGTCGCTGAACTTACGAGCAAAGTCGATTTCGACATGGGGAGGCGCGATTTCAAGTTCTTCTTTGAGGACATATGCGGATTCCAACTGGCGCACTTCCATGATGAGTGGTATGAGACTGCCCAGAACAATAAGAAGATATGCGTCATAGCCAGTCGTGACCATGGCAAGTCCGTGTTCTTCAGGTGCTACCTCCTATGGAGGATGGCCTACAACCCCGGCACAGAGGTCCTCTTCTTCAGCCACAGCCAGCACCAGTCGATAGACCACATGGCCAAGATGGACGAACTCATCATGACGACTCCTGCATTAGCACATCTCAAACCCAAGAGGGGATGGGCAAAGCAGTTGTTCAAGATGACAAACAAGTCATCCATACGAGCCATGTCTGTCGGCAAGGCTGTTCGTGGCGCTCACCCTGATATCGTTGTCCTTGACGACATACTGTCAAGCGAGGCTCAGACGCAGTTGAAGCACATATCTACATGGTTCTACACAGCCCTTCTCCCTGTTCTGCACCACACTGCCCAACTATGCATCGTGGGCACACCATTCTCATACACGGACCTGTATTCAGAATTGAAGAAGTTGGATGGGTATGCCGTCAAGGAGTATCCTGCCATTAATGAGGCGACAGGCGAGCCCCTGTGGCCTGAGCGATGGAATATCGATGCCCTCAACCAGAGGAGGAGCGAGATGACCTCGATAGCATTCACCCGTGAGTATCTGTGCAAGCCTATCGCCAGTGAGGCGAGCCTGTTCCCAGAGGAGATGCTAGAGGGGGCGAAGGACGACTCCCTGTCCCTTTCATACTATCCTGAGCCAGATGGCGAATACAACTACTACATCGGATGGGATCCAGCCATCAGCGCCAATAGGAGTGCTGACTACACATGCATGATGGTCATCGCCATGGATGAGAAAAGGAAGAAGCATGTCGTTCATGTTCATCATGAGAAGGGTATGGACTTCAATTCACAGATAGACAAGATCATCGAACTGAATGCTAGATTCAATCCCGTCATCATAGAACTTGAGACGAACAACTTCGCCATGGCATTCAACCAAGTCCTCAATGAAATAAGCGATCTCCCAATCAAACCATTCAACATGAACAGGATGAAGAAGGAGGCCTTGATCCACACGCTGCAACTTCACTTTGAACAGCGGCATCTACTCATTCCATACAAGGACGAGGGATCGACAAAGAGACACATGAATACTCTCCTCAATGAATTGTCAATGTTCACCATGCTAGAGAATGGAAGGATGGAAAGCCTCGGCGGTCATGACGATATGGTCATGGCACTATCACTCGCCGTTCAGGCGACTAAGGAATATAGGGAAAACATAGTCATCCTCGATGGCAGTTTGTGGCAAAAAAGGCTGGGAATAGAAGATGCGTGACGTTGAGTATATACACCCGTTGACAGGAGTATCATCGTTGACAGACGCGCTCATCAAGATTGGAACCGACGCCGAGGATCAGGCATTAGCCGCAGAGAAGAAAGCGGCTGAGAAGAAACTTGAGGCCGTTGAAGACAAGAGGCGCAAGATGAAGGAAGAGGAGCAACAAGAAAATCCTGCTGGAAGAGAGGATGCTGACATAATGGGTATGAACAACCCGATGTCAGATACACCAGAGCAACCCGGAACAGAACTGCCATCCGATCCAGTTCCCATAACAAGATCATGGTTCTTAGACAACTATGGGATGACGGGGAGAGAGGTTGCTGATCTATTGATCAAGGCGAACGACCTCCAGACCTTGGACTCCATCCAAGAACTTCTGAAGATGGAGAAGATGGCCATATTGGATCATTTCACTGGCGTATCGCCAAATCTAGTGGATGAACTTCCAATGACAGACTTGGACTATGATGCCCTCAACAAGCACACAGATAGGCTTGAGTTGCCATTTAGGAGATTCGTGAAGTCATGGACATCATCTGATGAAGAAGGCAAGAAGAATGCAGAGATGCTATGGAGATCAACCATTGACAAGTCAGAGCGATTATCACAGCGAGAGCAGAACATTCTAACCAAGTGCAAGGATATACTCATCGAGAGGGGCGCACTAAATGCTCAGACCTTGAAGTCATATGGTGTGTCAGCCAGCGCAGCGGAGATATCATCCTTGATCAAGTCACATGGTTTCCTATACGACATACTAGCAGTGGGACAATTTAGCAAGTCGGTTGGTAGAGGACTATTCTACGATGTCAAGAGATACAACATCATGCTCAAGGATGCAGATAGGTTCCTTGCAGGTCTTATCGAGACAGGGGGAGAGATTAAATTAGATTCTCGACTGAATCCCCGCATTGAAATGAAGTTCCATGCACCAAATGCGCCATGGTATGCAGATGCTCTCAAGTCCGAGTTGGGCGTCGAGAACGTATTCGCTGAAGGCGTTGGCATAGTAATAGAAGGTGAATTTGCAGTCAAGAAGGCGCTTGACCTATCTCTTCCATACATGAATGATCATAATGATGCCTCATTGCTATCCAAGGCTCTCGATGGCAATAGGGATGCCCTGATCGTGTTTGCCCATGAGCGTTCAAATGATCCAAAGCACAAGGCAAGTCTGTTGAAGTCCAACGACATATCACATGAGCGTTATGCTGAGATGAAGGAGGAGGTGATGACCCTTGGCTGATGATAAGAGGATGAATAGGCTATTCGCCGCTGTCGGCATGGATATGGAGAGACATAGCACACCCTTGCCAGCAATGCCTCTCTTCACATCTGGGATACAGGAGCCACCTCTCCTACAAGGCATAACGATACCTGCCCTCTATGCTGCTGCATACGAGTGTATGGTATTGAGGTCCATCCTTCAGCACCTATCTGTCGAGACATTCAGGAAAGGATGGGACTGGAAACCCAAGTTCGTCGTGAAGTGCAAGGAGTGTGGACAGAAGCACAACCAAGAGGTTGAGGTATGCACAGCATGTGGTGGCGAAACAAGGAAGGCGGACAAGGGACAGATAGAGTATGCCGAGACAGTCATCGGTGGATTCAACAGGATGACTCAATCATTCATCGATGTCCTCCGTGAGATCGAGATGGATCTCAACATAGTGGATGATGCATACATCATACTGACCAAGGAGTATTTCGTTGACCCCTCGACAAAGCAGCCCATGTTCTTCAGGATAAAGGAAGTATCAAGGGCAGACCCCATATTCATGAGGATACTCGCTGACAAGAGAGGAGTTAGAGGAGGATCTCAATACACAAGCCTCGTTGACAGGTCATTCAGAACATCTGACCCAGATGCCAAGTGTCCAAAGAGCGGGATGCCAGTAGTTCCCATTCATTACATGAACCTAGCAGGCGTCGGCAATGGCCAAGTATATACTGATGGAGAGGTCATACATCTATCCAAGTGGTCGCCATCCAAGTTGTATGGAAGGAGTCCAGTCGCAACCATGTGGAGACAGGTCAACACATTGATCGCCATGGATAACTATGTCTATACTGCATACCAGAAGAGGAGGATGCCTCGCGGCGTGATGGTCATCAAGTCATCCAACATGGAGACTGTCGAGCGCACAGCGAGGAACATACAGGAACATCTTGAGAGAGATCCGAGTTATATCCCTACCATAGGTGTGGAGACAGAGACTGGTCGTGGTGGACTAGAGTATGTCAGAATGATGGACACGTTGGAGGAGTTGCAATACATACCCATCAAGGATGACATACGCCAGAGAATATCAGCGTTCTATGGTGTGTCAAACGTATTCATGAACGACGTGTCTGGTGGCGGACTCAGCAATGAGGGTATGCAGATAGTGGTCAGCAACAGATCTGTATCCTATTCTCAATCCATATACAACAGGCTACTATTCCCCAAACTATTGGAGGCCTTTGGCATCGATGAGTGGGACATATCATTGACGCCGCATGAAGAAGAGGATGAGATCATGCAGTTGAGAAGAGATGAGATGGCCATAAGGAACATGATGAGTATGAAGCAGGCCGGATACGAGGCACACTTGAGAGATGGCATCGATGAGAAGTATCTCGTCTTTGAGTATCGTGAGCCATCTCAAGAAGAGATAGCCGCTGCACAAGAGGCACAAGCAGCAGCCCAACAGGGAGGAGGTGGGGGCGAGCCCGTCCAGAAGTCTAACCTCAATGCCGCATTGGTCACTACCGCGAACAACGATCTTCCTCCGATCTCCCCCTTGACAGGATCCCAGAGGAACAGCGGGGGCAAGATGCCCAAGAATACCAAGAGGAACGAAGGTGGACACGCCAAGAACTCGACTGAGCAGAAGGACGAGAGGACCCCTCAAGAGAAGATGGTCGATGCCAAGTTGAGAAGGGCAGGAGAAGTGGGTGAAAGGGGCTCCCCAAAAAAGGAAGGCTGATTAAGGATAGTCCGACAAGAGAGTGATGAGCGACATGACAGAAGGTTTCGATATTCTAAGCAAAATGGACCCAATGGCTAGGAGGGCACTCGCTTCCATGGAAGCAATGACCAAGGCCATTGAACTGAACAACAGGGACGACATAGAGAAGCACCTTTCCTCTGCTCGCAACGCCCTTGATATATTGACAAGGGATCTCAATCTCCACGACTCGCTCGTAAAGAACCTCCCGCAGAGTGATTTTTCGCAGGTTGGAATCATAAGGAAGTTCGACAACTCCGAATCGAGCATCAATCAGGCTGATGGGGCAGTTGCTCTAGGCGTTGTGCGAGCGGGTCGATCAGATAGGATCTATCGCCCACACAATGTAGTCTGAGGGATGCACATGCAGAGAAGCGAAAGAGGATCAGTTTCAGAAAGGCTCCGATCTTTGCAAATCAGGGATTCTATAATCAGAAAGCAGGAAGAGATGCCTGCTGATGCAGATCCAGCCATGGCATCAGTTCAAACGCAAGCACCAATGAACATGCCATCCTCTGGCCCTGCTAAGTCTCCCATCGGGATGAAGATGGATGAGATCGACTCATCGATGTCAACTCTAGCCGAGTTGATTGTCGGTGTCAATCAAGACCTATCCACAGCCTCTGCCCACAATGTCGATATGAGAGTGTTGGGCTCTATGCAATCCGATCTATTGAGACTCCAGCAATTCGTTGGACAGGGACAATCCATTCTAAGGGCACTGAAGGAGAAGCATGGCTCACTGGCACAGCATGATGTGGCAGGTATGAACGGTGGCGGCATGATGGGAATGGGAGGAATGTAAATGGGTGAAGAAAGTGACGTTAATGATATTGTGAAGGATCTGATAGGCGAAGTGAGAAAGATGAATCAAAGGCTCCTTGCCTTGGAGAATGAGAACAACTCCCTTAGAAAAGCAGTCCAAGACCCTTCCATGTTGATGAGGAAGCATGGATGGATGTCATTCACGACTCCACATGCGGATGAGACGTATGACCCCCTCAACAGGACCGTTGAGGACATGGAATCAACCACAGGTCCATTCAGCGGGTCCGGTGGCATGATATCCAAATCGAGAGATGACGAGATCAAGGAATGGCAAGAAGCCGAGAGAATGCTGAACAACAGGTGAGTATATGCGTAAGTTTGACCCGATGAACGAGACACCCCTTGGACTATTGTTGAAAGAAGTAAGGATCCTAAAAGAGAAAGTTGACATGGATCTTGCTGACAACTATCCTCCCTATGACAAGGTGACTCGCGGAGACATCATCGCCGCTGTCAAGGGCAAGGGCAAGAAAGGCAAAGGCAAAGTAAAGTCAAAGCCGAAGAAGGACGAGCCGGGATCCTACGTTTCTGATAGGGGGATGAAAGGAAAGGGCTCCGACGACAAGATGGGTTGCAAGATGGGAGACTGCAAGATGGATGATTGCCCAACTTGCGGCAGCAAGAGGGTCAAGAAAGCATATGGCGATGTAGGCCCCGATGTTCATAACAGTGCTACTAGATTCATGGATGTCACTGGCGGCGAGCAGGTTCAATCTGTTGGTGGATACCAAGGGAACCAAACCATGCCTGACACCAACGACGGTCCTAAGAAATCCATAGTCAGCGAAGTTGCTAAGATGCCTGCATATGCAAAGACAGGGTATGATACATCTGGAAACAACTCTCTCCACATGCATCTTGTTGATATGGGACCAAGAAAGGGCGGACCAAACACCGCTGCTATTGAAGATGCGCTAGGCTCACTCAAAAAGTCCGCGACTCATGGACAGATGGGTCTAATCGATGAGATAGGGAATCTCATTGAGAAGGTCTATTCCCGCCTATGAGGGGTGGGTGGATGCCAAGCGAGCAAGTAAGGCTCCGAACAGATGTAGTGCTGTCAAGCGTCATGGGCATACATCCTCCATTCAGCGAGTATGTCAGATCTCTTGATGGCAATAAGATAACGAAGCAAGACGTGGCTGTGTTGGCGACGGCTGCTCCAGAGGAACCATCACCGTATTCGATGAAGCCTCTCAACTCCATGCTCGATCCCTCGGAGATGGTGTTGCCAGTCAACATGCAACAGTATCTTCAAGGACATACAAAGATATCCACATCATATCTATCCGATTGGCCCGTCGCATCTCCTGAGAACAGGTTTGGCGAGCATCATCCATTTGGCATGAAGTCCAACTCATGCCCTCTGCTACATGGTGCAGCGCATGGTGAGCCTCATTACATTGATCACGTCATGTCATTTATTGAGAAACTAGATGGACATGGAGACAGAGAGAGATCATTGAAACTGTCTTTGGATGAGAAGACTCTCTTTGGAGATCCAGTTGATTCCATGAGCGATCATTTTCAGATCGACAGAAACAGGCCTGAGTCATTCAAGTCAGATGACGAGTATATGGAGTCCAAGAGAAAGGACCTATCAGACTCGTATGGCTTACTTCCATATCTGTTTGGGATGGAGTTTCAGACCGCTAACCAAAGAGATGCCGCATTGGAAATCCTATCGGATCTAGCATCATCTCCAGATCAAGATTCTGTGGAGGCAAAGTATGCCATCGGCAAGTTTCAGGAGAAGGCAGGCATAAAGTGGGATAGGCTCCTTAGAAATTGGAGGGATAGATTCACTCCCCTTGCTGCATGGTGGATAAGACCAAGCGATAGGAGTGGCCCTACGTCTCCTGCACCGTCAGATTCAGTTTATGATACACTTACGTCACCCTTGAGTGGCGATGAAGATGGACACAATTACCATTGGTGGGAGCCATTCCAGTATTGGGGTGGCGTAGGAAGGAGTATCCAGAGCCTGTCCCAGATAATGAGCCAGTCCTATCCTGACATATTCGGACAGGGTTGGCTGAAGGACTTCCTCATCAATGGCATATCGCTTGAGGGTCAGCACATGATAAGCGGATCTCATTTCCCTGCCAAGGCCAACATGCACCCTGAGATGTCACATGTCCTAACATCCGCATCACAGATGGATATGCATGAGTTTGAGCGCAAGAGATCCAACTGGAGCCATGCATCGAACCATCATCATCTTCACCCATCCGAGATAAACGGACAAGGTAGCAGAACTGTTCTCCCATCAGATCAGATGAGAATGAGCAGGTTCGGACGCTCGCTCATGCGGGTATCTGAGATGGGAACGCCCATGATCGGCTTGTTCAGAACTGAGCATCCGAACTCAAATGCCGATTTCCATGAGTTGCACAATCAGCACTTCACTAATTCAGATGATGTCATGGTCAGGGCTGTCACAAAGATGGCTGCTGATGTATATCGGCAATTCGGGCCAGATGTGCTGGCTCCCGCAGATGTGCAGAACATAGATGCTAACACAGTGGCCAGAGGAAACATACAGCAGTTGGTAGCAGCAGCCAACTACCAATTGATGAGAGGCAAGGGCGAATTTGTGAATATGGACGCTGAGACGCCAATGATAGAACTCGGCATGGCCAACATGGTCCCCGGAAAGATGGGTCCTGTATCAACAAGCAGTGAAGCCGTTGTTCCTCCGATATTCAATACTGGCAACACAGATGCATGGGGACATGAGATGCCTGCCACCTTGACATGGAAGTGGAATGAAGAAGAGGACAAGATGGAGTTCGGAGTCACTGAGCAGCCATTTACGTTGTTGCAGAGGACCGCACACGAAGGTCTAGTTTCTGCCGCTGACATATCATATGTCAATAGAACCATATCGAGCAAGAAGTCTGAGATAGGCGCTCTCGCTCCAAACGAGTATGGATATCCAACCATGACGATGGACCTCCACAAGGCCGATGACTACGAGCCGACTGGAGTCTTCACGAAGACAATCGAGCCTGCTCACACCGTCAAGGACATCAATGACATGGAGCATCTAAAGGGATTCAGCGGTGATTGGGTTGTTCAGAAGAAACCCAAGGGCAAGCACCTCTTGGTGGAGAGGAAGGGTAGGAAGATGAAACCGACCAACCTTCCAGAGGATGTCAAGAAGTCCCTTGGAGAGATCAAAGGGGACTTCGTTTTCGATGGATACCTATCTGGTAATGTCCTCCATGTTGTTGACCTTCTTCTGCATAAGGGGACGGACATGCACATGGAGCCCCTTGAGGACAGGGTGAATGCCCTCAGGACCATGTATAACACGACGGAGAACGTGCATTTCCCATCTCCATCCAACTGCAACAACTCGGATGATGATGGTTTGATCAAGACCATAGCCAGCATGAAAGGCGATGATCTTCTCGTCCGAGATGCCAAATCCACATTCATGAAAGGCAAGGACATTCATCCAAAGTGGGTTCTCCTTGCACAGGATGAAGTCACCAAGTCATCCATGCCATATCCGCTACCGGAGATAGACTTGCGTGAGGACGCTCTCATGTTGCACTATCCTGCCATATACGATCCAGTCGTCGTCAAGATGAACTCAGATGACAATGGCATATACATCGAGTCGTATGATGGTATGCCTCATCTAGTCAAGAATGCAAAGGAGCAGGTATCCCTCTGGGGTCCTGTCGTTGCATCCATCATCAAAGAAGGAGGTGGTGGAGGAGCAGGTGGTGGTGGCGCTGGAGCCGCAGCACCATCCGGCGGCGGAACCCTCACATCATCAACTCCCGGCACATACAACGCAACTCACTCAATCAGACCCATGAGGCGGAGAAAGAAGAAGAAGATAATGAAGGCCCCTGAGGTCAATGACGAGGATACGGATGACATATCCCACATAATGTCCAGCATTAGGAGGTTCATCGATAACGAGAACAGGTCATTGACTCCCAAGGAGATAATGGCTGAATTCCCCAAGGTGACTGAGGATATGCTAGATAAGTTCGCAAACGAGTATGGCATCGAGAGGGCAGAGGATGGCAAGTGGACGCTCAACGAGGCCATAGACGACGACATCATCGAGAACTTCGCATTCCCAAGGATGAACAGGGCATCTGCGGATGGTGGCGCATGGTCTGGTATGCAGGCGGACATAACAGCGCCCACTGGACCCACTCAAGTCACAGACGAGGAGAATACCACGTTCGGCAACCCAAGGCAAGGCGAATTCGATGAGAGGGATCCACTTGAATTCAAGCCCATGCAGATGAGGGTCATGACCGAGGATGGGCCTGTCGTCATCCGCTTTCAAGGCGAAACAGCAATTGTTGAGATTCCACCAGAAAAAAAACCTGACACGGACTCCGAAATCAACGTGCAGGAAGCCAATCGTGTCGATGAAGTAATATGACAGCAATGACAACGCTGTCATGATTCCCTTGATATACCATTGAGTTAAGATGTGAGGCTCGATGACCGCCATGGCTGCACCCATGCCAGCACTATCTTGGTCAGCCGTAGGTGCAGATTTCCTTCTCAAGTCCGTCGTCGGTGACGATCTCTACGTCGCAGGCTACGCAAGCGTTGACATGGTGGACAAGCAGGGAGACAGGATCCCAACCGCTGCCCTGAAGAAGGCATTCGGGCAGTTTATGTCCAACAAGGCATTCAGGAACGTCCAACTAGCACACAGCGGCATTCAAGTCGGAGAGGTCGTTGACAACCATACAGACTCAGATGGTCGAATGTGGAAGTCAGAGGTTGACGACCATGGACTCTTCGTCGTTTGCAGGATACGCAGCGACATACAAAAGGCCCGTGAGGTCCAGAAACAAATCAGGGACGGCGACCTCCGTTCCTTTTCCATTGGCGGACAAGCATTGTTCCGTGTATCAAAGACGACCCCAGAGCATGGGTCACACCGTGAGATTACCGACCTTGAATTGCATGAGATTACACTGTGCAAAAAGGGCATCAACCCTGAGGCGCGGTATTCGATCTTAAAGATGGATAACACAAATGAAACGGTGGAAAAAATGACAGAAACAGCAGAAGCATTGACAGAGATAAGAGACAGCCTCGCACATGTCCTGAAGGCACTTGACAAGGGTGAAGAGAAAGACATGAAAGAGGAGAAAGAGATGAAAGAGATGAAAGGCATGAAAGAGGACAAGATGTATGCCGAGGACGACAAAATGATGGACAAGTCCGAAGAGAACGTCGATGGCGCTCTCGCATACATTGACACTCTTGAGAAGTTCGTCCATGACGCAGGTGTGGACCTAGACTCCATCCGCGAGCGGTTCGGACTAGAGAAGGCCTACATGGTCGGCGTTGACGGCGAGGGTGGATATTCCCACCGTGGTCAGGGTGACGAGATCGGTAGCGGCGAGGACGCAGTAGAGGCTGCAAAGCCAGCACTACCAGCACCCGGCGGCAACCAGTATGTCATCAAGACTGGCGGCGTTCCAGACATGAACTACAACGCCCCATCTGGAAACTCCAACGTCATCAAGGGCGGGGACGTGACTCCAGAGAGCCTTGAGAGAGGATACAGAGCATACGCAGCAATGAGGGACGAAGAGGCCCTCAAAGCAGTCGTAAAATCCGATTGGGAAGCAAGGTATGAAGCAGAGACTGCTCGCGCTGAAGAAGTGCGAAAGTCCCGCGACTACTCCGGCCAGATCGACGCTCTAAAGGCTGAGATCGCTAGCCTACGCTCCGAGAGCGCAGACATTCAGAAGTCTGCCTCCGCAGTCCCAGAAACAACAGACATCAGAGTCCCTACCAATGAGGAATTCGCCCAGATGGGTGACGGAATCGACGGATGGAGAGCCACTGAGGAACTCGCAAGGAGGGCTCTCAGGGGGGAGTAAATCCCTTCTAAGGAGATAACTAACAGAGGTGAAAAAATATGAGTGGATCAAGAGGATACATACGAACAATAGAAGACATGGAGAGGCTCTACTACGGAGCCGGAGCAGGAGCGAACGCATGGGCATACAGTGGCACTGACCTTCTAAAGGCAGATTCCCCGCTGGTATCGTCCACAACTGGAACTTACCAAGCCATATTTGGCCGAAAGGTGTGGTCACAACTCAACCAAGAGTTCAACGCCTTCTCAATTCTTCCAAAGAAACCATGGGAGAAGTCGGGATGGAGAGTCGTCACAGACAAGCCTTCCTTCACGAAAGGCGGCGGTGTGGCAGAGAACGGAACTCTCCCAGAAACCAGCAAACCGACCTTCGCAGAGGTCAGCACCAAACCCAAGACAGTTGCTCACACCTTCGATCTGAGCGAGACTGCAATGTTCCTAGCCGACAAAGATGACGGTCTAGGGGATGCAAGGGCTGTCATGAAGATGGAGATGTCGAAGCACCACGCAGAACACATCAACAGGATGCTACTAACAGACCTAGACACCCCAGCAGGAAACGACTTTGAGTCGATTGACAGGGCGACTTCCTCCGCATTCGTGGAGACTTCCTCCTTCAG
>TARA_R100000278_G_scaffold37977_2_pt1 | contig 12978 bp, 2 predicted proteins | sample TARA_R100000278 | Tara Oceans TARA_R100000278 (sample SAMEA2620755) | marine metagenome | biome: marine biome (ENVO:00000447); feature: deep chlorophyll maximum layer (ENVO:xxxxxxxx); material: "saline water (ENVO:00002010), including plankton (ENVO:xxxxxxxx)" | depth 66 m | reverse complement strand
TAGATTTGAGCGGTTGCCTTTGTCTGAAATAGCTGTAAATTTATAGGATATGGCTACTGTAGACTATGATAAGATTTCCGCTAAAGATAAAGAAGCACTTATAAACAGGTATGTTCGTTCTTTTAAAGAAGCTTTTAAAGGTATAGGTACAAAAACAGGTCTAGCTGATGACTTAATTGAAGAGTTAAGAGCAATAGGATCTTCTGATTTGATTAATGATATAAATCAAAAATATAAAGATGAGCATGGTGAAACTTTAAAAAAAGCTATTATAGGGGATTATTCACAAGACGAAGAAGATGATGTCCTTAATGCTTTGGGTTTTGCTATGGACAAAATAGGTTTTGGTTTTGCAAGGGAGAATCCAGATAGGGATACACTTCTGAAAAACAATAGAGATCCAGAGGAATCTAACTTTGATTTAATTAATAAGCCAATTAGTATTAGCAAATATGGTAAGTTAAAAGAAAAGGAATTACCTAGTGGAGTAACCAGCCTTATAAAAGGAATAGCTCAAAGTAAAAAACAACCTGAAAGCGCACCAGCTCCTGAAAGCGCACCAGCTCCTGAAAGCACACCAGCTTCTAAAGGATTTATGGAAGTTGATCCGAGAGAGGCTCCAATGGGGGTAGATAATGAAGGAAATCCTATAGTACCTACCTCACAAGGTGCAGTAGGTCCAGATGGGAAAAAGTCAGGCCCAATCGAAGTTCCTTTGGAAACAATGAAAGAAAGTAATGTACGAAGAGGGCTTCCTCAAAGTGTTTTAAATACTATATACGGAGGGGAAGTTCCCTACCAAAAAGATGGAGTAAATCCATTTACGGAAACTAAAGAACCTAAAGAACCACAAGTCGGACCTACAAGAGCGTTAGCTAAAACAATAAAAGGTACTGTTGCAGATAAGACACCAAGCGGAGGCGGTGCTTCTGGTGGTTCAGGTTCTGATAAAGCAGGGTTAGGCTATCTACGTTCAAGAGAGGACATGATGGCAAGAGATAAAGCAGCGAAAGAAGCTATGGGTAAGGAAGCTCTAGAACGTAGGCGAACAGGGGAGCAAAGATTCGCTACACTTAGACCTGAGATATTAGCCCAACAAGCTGAAAGAGCTAGACTAGCTGAAGAAAAAAGACAGGCGAATGAAATCAAATCAGGTTCAGGAGAGCTTTTAGGTAGGGTTATCAGAGATAAATCAGGTAAGATAATTGGTACATCAACAACAAAAGCAGGTAGGAGAGCGTTAGGTAGTGGTTATAAAGGAGCTACAGGTACTTTTGATTTTAGTAAACCAGCAGATTCCTTTGCTGAGTTAGATGCGAGAGATGCTGTAAAAGGACGTATGGCAAGTAGGCAACAACAAGTTGTAGACTTAATGAGTGGTGGTCCAACTAAAGCTCAAGAAAAACAGATACGACCTTTTGATACAGGATTGGCAGCAAATACTGATAACATAGGAACCCCAACACCATCAGAGCCTAGTCCATTAAGTCCAATACCTACTAATAGGGGGGTAGCAGGAGGTACATTTTCGGCTAGTAATAATTTTTCCCCAACAAATCGACAAGTAAATTTCCAAGATCAAAGGATCGAAGAAGGAGTAGCTGGAGGTAGACCCTTTGATAATAAAAATGTTTTAAGGATAAACAGAGAAAATGCTGCCGTTCGTAACGACCCAGATACTACTATGCAAGAAACTGCTACTGCGTTCCAACAAAAGTTGGCCCAATCAGTTGACCAAGGACAGCGAGCTGATAATTTTTTGAATCAACGAGAGGTGAAAAAACAACAAGCTATTGATGCTGCTAGATTGAGAGATTCTGTTGGTGCTACTTATCAAGATAGTAGTGCGCCTGTAAGACAAGAACCAGTTGATTCTAAATTACCTAATCCGACAGCGGAACAGATTAGAAAGAGACTAAAGCAATTACAAGCTAACCAGTAGTATGGCATACATCACACGATCAGCACAAGGGGTTAGGCAGATAACTCCTTTATCTAGTAGATTACGTAGGCAGTCCGAAGAATTTGAGGGGGCTGCTAAATCAGCCGTTCAAATGGAAGCTGCCAAAGAAGCTTTGTATGAAACAAAGCGGGGGATGTCAACACAGGCTACAAGGGAAGCTGAAGATGCAGCCCAACGTGCTATAATGGCAGGACAGAAGATGGCTATACAGGGGGATTTTAATCCTGCTGATATAGTATCTCCACTAAGACAAGAATTTTTTGATAGTGTAAGTGGGTTACCTCAGTTCAAACAAGCAGCTATTCTTGATAAGTTTACTCCTCAATTTAGGCAGCAAAGCTTACAGAATATGCAAGAGCAAAAAAGTTTCTTGCAACTAAGGGAAGCCCAAAGGAAAGCTCGTTTAACACAAGCTGCTGATGCTTTACAAGTCCCTGTATCTCAAAGGATAGAACAGATAATGTCCTCTGGTGATAATAATAAAATTAAACTTAATAATCTACAACAATCTCTTTTCCAAAATCCTGAAGCCCTTGGTAATCCTTTAGTAGCAACTTTGTACGATACAGCATTTAAGAATGTTGGAGACAAACTTGAAGCAAGGCAGAAAAAGAAAACCATGCGCCAAGCTCAAGAGTCTAATATGATTGCTCAAGCTGTTGCTGCTGGTAATACAGATGTCATCAACGCTTTAAGGGGCGACAAAACTAAGGGAGGTAAAAGAGTTTATAATACTGCACTTACGTTAGCTGAAGCTACTAAGAAATCGAAAGAAGATCTACAGAAAGCTAAAGAATTTGCTGCGCTTATACCTGATTTAAGGGGGGCTGACCCAAATAGTTTTAATGAAATAACAAGCCGTTTAACAGCCCCTACTCAAATACAAGAAAGGCAACTTGCTTTACTTAGAATTAAGAAAGCAAATGAGCTACAAGGAATAACAAGTGATAAACAGCTAGAAGCCTTGGAAGAATTTGCATCAAGAGCAGCTAGTTTATTAAGAACTGTAGACGAATTTGAAACAGCAGATGATGAAGATTTAACTGAGTTGATTCAACTTATAGTTAAGACAGGTATTACAGATGATGATTTTACAGCTCTTCTCGGTGATGATATCCGTAAACTAGAAGACGTAAAAACTTATCAACAATTATTAAATTTAATATCGGCTGCTTCCGCTAAATTAAAATTAGAAGGAGCTACGGTAGATAGAGTAAACCAAAAAATAGGTAATATAGGAAATCTTGTAGATACCTAAAATATAATACATAACCCGAACTGCTGTGACAGGAGAACTTATAACTGATTCGTCAGGTGATGACGCATATACTAACCCCTTAACATTCTCTCAATGGGGAGGATCTATTGGTAATAATATAACTGATGATAAAGATAAATTTATTGGTTATGGCAACTATCTTAGAGAGTTTGAATTCGAGAAAGGGACTTTAGATGCAGATACTGAAGCAGCTATCAATAGTATTATTGGAGGTAAAATATCTCAGATAGATCCAGAGTATAGCCCAACATTAGATTCTGGAACTGTAGATACTGATGCTAACCTTTTGTTTGAAGCCTTTGGACAAGAAGCAAAAGATAATTATTACAACGCATTAGAAAATGGAGCTAAAAGAGAAGACTTCTCAGCAGAAGTTAATGAAGCGAAACAACACTTAGTTGAACATGGTAGCCTAAGTCTTGCTTCATTAAGAAGAAAAGGTGCAGACGGATCTATAAGTTATGAACTTATAGGTGATTCAAATATTTTAGATAGTAAGAAAGCAGTTGCTAGTGCTTTGAGTAGAGGAGCTATACGACATAGTGATATGTGGCAAGTAGCTAGGGGTATGAAAGAGATTTACTCTGGTGTTAATTCTTTTAAAGCAATAAGAGATAATCAAGTAAGATCAGAGTTTTCTGCTGCTTCCCAAGCGGAAGATAAGGAACTCTATAATGAAGTACTTAAAGATGCTAAAGATTACTTCATCAATAACAAAGAAGAAACTGATTCCTCTGCCCTGATTACTAAAGCCCGAACTCTGTTAGCTAAAGGTTATTCAAGCAGCAGGGATATAGGGGAGAATGTTGCAAGGAACAGGTTTCAGGATTCAGATATCATGGATGCTCTGGAGCAGGTAGCTTCTTTTGAAGCCTACCAAAAAGGGGAAGTAGATTTTATAAGTGATGTAAACAAGTTAGGAGAGAACATCAAAGTAACAAAGAATGGTGCAGTCATAGCACACTCAGAGTTGATTTTTGATAGAGGTAAGTTTGATGCAGCTTTGGAACTCCGTACGGATTTAAATACAAATCAAAAGACTTCTTTAAGAAACTACAGAAAAGATTTTTTCACAAGACAGTTCCCTCAATACGATGAATTATTTAGAGATTCTACAGTGGAGAAGAAATGGGGTACTGCAAAGATAGATGGTAAACAAAAAGGTTTATCTAATGGTCAAATACTAGAAAGATTTATAGCCGACCCTAAAAATTATAGTGGGGCTAAAAATCGTTTAGGTGCAATCGGTGATTCTATTGCTGATTCGTTCACTGGTCTAGCGTTTGTAATACCTGCTTTGTTTGAAAACCAAGCTGCTATTGATGCTTTGGTTGAACAGGACGAGGACAGACAAAACCGTAGAGCTGTAGCTGAAATATTTGGCGACAAGTTTGGTTTAGGTATGGATGTATCTACTGCGATTGCCCCTATGGTTACTGACATAACAGCTACTGTTTTACTTAGTTCAGGTACATTGGGAACTGGTGGTGCGCTTTATATAGCAGGTAAACAGGGTGTAAACTTAACAGCCAAAGGAGCTGTCAAAACCGTAACAGGTAGTGTACTAAAGAAAAGGTTTGGAGAGACTACAGAGGAAGCAGCTAAAAGACTTACTGATGCTGGTATTTTTACAAAGGGGAGTAACGCAGCCGATGTACAAAAAGCTATTGATGGTTTCAATAGATCACTAACTAGAACTGTTACAAAGAAGAAAGGTAAAGAGACTATTGAAAGACAAGCATCTTCTTATTTAGTAAGTGGTGTTCAGACATCTGCTCTATTTGTAACGGCTGCTAATAGATCGGCTGGTGCTACTTATGCTACAGTGTACGGCAACTTGGAAGGTACACATGAGGAAAAACATGATGCCGCTTTTGGAGCAGCGATGATGGCAGGAACTGCAACAGGTCTTATTACAGCAGGTTTCAGTAGTGTAGGGGCAGGTGGTTTTGAAGATGTTTTCCTTAGAGGTATTACTGCCAAGCAACATAAGTCCCTTTTGGAAAGGATGCTGAGAACTAAGATTGCTCAGTCTCAATATGGAAACTTAATGAGGGAGTACTTATCAAAAAGGATTAAGGAAGTTGTCCCCCAAAGATTTACTGGTTTGTACAGGCGATTCCTTCAAAGTGGTACGCAAGAATTTTTCGAGGAAGGTGTAGATGAGTTTGTAAATTCATTCATTGTAGACGCTGCTCTAAATGAAGATACCCCTATGATTGATAGGGTAACTGGTGCTATGTATGCAGGTTTAGTTGGTGGTATCATCGGACAAGGTGCTGCTGGTGTACGTTCTATTGCAGAAAAGCAAGGGGCTTTTTCAAAAGGCCAGTTGGAAATGGTACGCCAAGACGAAGAACAAAAGCTTATACAATTTTTAAAAGATAATAATTCTCCTTTAACTGCGGAGGTTATGGAGAGGATAACATTAGCGCAGTTGAGAACTCCTGCTTCTAAAGCTACGGACACTGAGTATGAAACTTTTATAGGCCAAGCTATAGCTGCGACTGAAGAAATAGCTAGAAGAAAAAAAGCAGCGGAAGATACAAAAATAAAAATAACTGAGAACACTACAGATACTTCAGGAAAGTTAGGTAGTACTCCAGCAGTATCAACTAAAACTACTGAGTCTATTGATGGGGAGCCTACGACAGAAGCTGAAGCAGAAGTTGTTTTATATACAACCAATATAGCAAATGATTTTAATGCGGAAGAACCCCTCCCTTATTTATCTGGAAAGATAGATAGTCCTACTTCGGAACAAAAGAAAAAAGTTTTTGAAGAGGTTGACTTAGCAAAATTCAAAGAAGCTTTAGGTTCTGTTGAAAGATATATTGAGTTTATCAAAGAACATGAGAAAGCCCATATCAACTTAGGACACGCTCAAGACTACCCAACAAATGATTTACTCAGTGACAAAGCGATTGCTTATGAAAAGGAAGCTAACATAGAAGCAGCAAAAGCTCTTGGTATTGATTGGGGTTCTTTACAGAAACGTAAAGATACTGCTGATATGCCAACAGCTCCAGAAGGAGCAGATTTAGATGCCCAAAATGAACAGCTCGTAGAGGACATGGGGAACCTTGATAAGCAGAGCATTGCTGAAAACTATGGGTTGGTACTTGAAGAGGAAGCTCAACAAAAAGCTAATGAATTAAATATACCAAAAGCCGAAGCTAAAACCCCGACAGAGAAGTTTGATACAGAAGGAGATCCTATACTAGAAGGCACTTATTTCCCAAGCGGTGAGGAATTAAATGATATATTATCTGCCTATAGAGATGAAGATGGCTTTGATGAAGGCATCGAAAACTACGGTTTAGATGAAGAAGTGCCATTTATGTATAAGTGGGCTAATAGGAACCAGTCAACATTGTTTAAATATGCTGGTCGAGCTATAATTTTCAAAAAAGTAAATGGTGTCGTAGTTACTTTTTATCTCTCATCAGGGATGTCAGGCAGTAGAGGTAAAAAGAAATTTGGTTCTTGGTATCCTATTTTTGGTATAGGCAAATCTAAAGGATGGTTTTACAAAGGAGTTTCTTCTGAGGATGTGAATAATTATCAGAATAGCCCTTCTTTAAAAGAAGCAGCAGAAGAGCTTAATAATTCTATAGGGGATATAAGAGGTGAGCTTGATAGGATTAAGCCTATCGAGGAAGCAGAATTGAGAGAAACAATCGAGTACCATATGGGAATACCTCCACTAGATCTTGAGTCTCCTTCTGAATTAAAAAGGGAAGGCATAGATTCTGCGGTAGCAAAAATTGAAGAAGGTTTACCAGTAACTGATGAAGAAATATCAACAGCTAGAAAATATTATTCAGGTCTTGGTGATCCAATTTTAGAGTGGAGAACACCTGACCGCCAAGGTGAAGATCGAGATTTTGATTCTGTAGCCACAGAGGATGACGAATATGATCAAGCAGAAGTCTACAGAATGGCTATAGAGGATTATGGGGGAGGTGTAATGGATCTTACGGAAGAAGAAATGCGGGCGATGAAAATCGAAATCAATAAGCTGGTAGCTAAGTATGGAAAGTATGATCCTGAAACAAGAAATGAAATATTTGCTGAGATTGGTGGTAATGTAATTATAGAAGCCTATAACGAAATAGTTAAAAGGAGAGGACAGTTTATACAAAATGGCTATCAAGAATATGATCCGACAGAGGATGCGGAAGGTTTAACTGAAAAAATTGCATACGATCAAAGAGCAAGAAGAAACTTTGAAACATTTGAAAAGGAATTTGCAGTTGAGGAAGAAAGGAAGGTAGAGTCTAAAGATGATACAAAGGAACCACTCAGAGCTAGTGATGTATATATAACATATAGTTATATAAACTACGATAATGAACTTTCAAAACGAGCTGTCCGACTAGTTGATGCTAACAGTCGTATAAAAGAATTAGAAGAACAGATAAAGAATTTTGATCCTTCTGTAAGAGATGACAGTGTAGAGATTTTAGAGTCCCAAATAAGGGCAATAAAACAAAGTATAGATAACCATCTAGAAACTATTCCAGTTAAAACTAAACCAGTTTTAAAACAAGTGGGGTATGCTAAAGAAGTTCCTGAAGGACAAGGAGATACCTTTGAGGTTTCATCAGCAGGAACCTCTGTTGGTAAAACATTCTCCCCTAAGAATGCAACTATAAAATATAAACAAGCGATAGAGCTTTTAAAAAGTTTAGGCATACCCATATCAAGAAAATTAGGATTCCTACAAAAAGATGGTAAAGCTAATAAAGGAATTGCAACAATAGAAGATCTTTACCAAGCTGCTAAAGGAACAGGTAAAGGTCAAAAAGCAGAGGATAGCGATAAATTTAGGTACTACGAAGTATATAAAGGGTTATGGAAAATATACTTTGATAATAATGAAGAACAATTAGGAGTCATTGGAGAAGCTAGTTCAGGTAAAATACTTACTGATAAGTTTGCACGAAAACCTACGAGGGCGAATAACTTTGGTATAAATGTTAACTCACAAGCAAGAGCTATCCATGATATCTTAGTTGAGAAAAAACTACGTGACCCCTACACCTTGAAGTATGTAGGGGATACTACGCCAGATAACCAACAAAAATCACCAGAGGTTGTTTATAAAAAAGGGCCAGCAGCAGTTAGAGCAGCAGCAGCAAAAGGAGAAGGCATTAACACACTCAGGCAAGAAGGTGAACAACATTTTGGAAATCCATTTAGCAATATTCCGCAAGCTAAAACTCGTGATACTATAAAGACAGGAAATTTAGAAGAGACTTTAATGTTCTACACAATGTGGTTAAGGGGTGTTGATTTTGAGGTAGAAGTGAAGGGTGGTGAAAATTATAATATTAATCAGGTTAAGCAAGAGCGTAGGCAATGGGTACTTGATCAAATCAATCAAGGTAAGTTAGATGGACAAAAACTTTTGTATCACCAAGAGGGTGGTTTAAACCATGCCCAAATATTGAGAGACTATGTACTTGAAGTAAGAGGGTTTGCTTTAGAACAAGAAACAACTGAAGCTTCTAAGCCTTTAAATATTAATATAAGATATACTTGGGGAGAAAACGATCCAGAGACTAACACTACAGAAAGTACAGATTCTGTTAAGTTAAATGATGCTGATGCAAAAATTAAAGAGTTAAAAGAAAAACTTGCATCAGATACAGAAGCTTATGATGTAGGTTCTGACTTTGGTTCTGATCGTTTTATAGATAGAAATTACTTAGAAGATTCTAAAGCACGTATTGCTTCTTTAGAAAAAGCAGTCGCTGAAGTAAGGGGAAGGGGTTCAGACTTTTCTTTAGAACAAGAAACAACTGCCCCCTCTAAACCTGTAGATAGTACACTAAGATATAAATATACGTATACAAGTGTAGATGGTACTAAAGAAATAACTTCTGATATTCAAAATATTCAAATAGAAGAAGCGAGTAAGGTGCTTGAACAACTACGTAAAGATGTTGCACAAATTGATCATACTCTTGAGTTCTATGGAGGTTTCTACAATGATAATGATTTAGTAAGAGAGAAGATACAAAAGCTAGGACACATCGAAGGATTACAACAAGCTATAAATGAATATGACCAATCTATATTCGAGCCAGAGATAGGACAACCTATAACTTATTCGTACACTTTTTTCGATCCAGAAGTTGGCTTTAGTGAAAGAACAACAAAAAAATTAAGTTTCCCTGAAGCTAAAGCTCGACTTGAAGAATTAGATAATATCGATGCACCAACTGATATAGCTGTAGCACAAGCAAATGAACAAGAAGCCCAGAGCCTTCGTCCTTTAGTAGAGATATATGAAAATAAAATACTACAGAGAGCTACAACAAAAGATATAGTAACCTTCTCTAATGTAAGAGCTAAACATCATGTCCCTAAAGAACAAGTTAAAACAAGGAAAGCTACTCAGTTTATTGGTGATGGTGCAGTAGGTTCTTCAACCGATAACTATCGTAGAATGTATGAGATTAGAGGGCGTGCTAATACAGGTAACTACAAGTCTTCTGATGTTGTTTTTGTAGCGTCTAATGGCCTACGGAAAGATGCAATCATACCAGTAAAAGATGGTGAATTGGATGGTAAGTACAAACTTATAGATGATGCGATGGAAGCAGGAGCTACCATCATCATGGATGAGTTATCACATATCACGAATAAAAGATATAGAAATTATCTTAGTAAAGGTGAAGTAGCACTTGCAGATTATGTAGAAAATAATGGTTATGTAAGAGTAGGGAAAACAGGTGAGTTTGTTCCTAAAACAAAACAAGAAAAAGATGTAGAACTTTCATATAGTTTTATACCCGACTGGTCGAATGGTAATGTCATCACAAGAAAAGTTAAATACAAAGATATCAATAAACTATTAGATGCTCTTGATAGTAAGATTGAGTTCAATGATGAACTAAGGAAGGGAGGCACTGAGGGTGTTGGTTACACTTTAAGTGTGGAATTAGAAGCTGTAAAAGCTGCCAAAGATCAACATGAGTTAAGTTTAAAACTTAACGATATTAATGATGAGACTACTGAATCCCAAATAAGAAGCTTGTCACCTGAAAAAGCTTTTGAATCCTTGGATGATATTAGTCAGGAAGACTTATTAAAACTACAAAACCTCTTGGCAGATCTTAGTTTAATAGGACAGCTATTTGGTGTTGATGTCAGACTAGTATCTGATGAACAAAGGAAAGCAGCTCAAGAGTCAGGACAAGAAATAAAACCTTTTAGTTTTGTTACATCTGAGAGCGGAAGTTTTGTTCAGATAGAACCTAGCGAACTAGGTAATTTAGTTGATGGCTTATCAAATAGAAATGCAAAAGCATTAACATCTTCTGTAATGATAGAAGAGATAATACACGCAGCCACTTTCGCTGACTTCACTACAGAAGAGATCTCTGCTTTGTATGGGGAGATGCCTCAGTCAGAAGTTAATCGTGTCATAGATAACTACTACCTAACGGAAGCAGATAAGCAAGCTGCAAGAGCAAGGCTCACAAGTGAAGATCCAGATGTAGTAGCTAATGAACAAAGAACATTAGGTAAAGAGGCATTGCGTATGTATGCACAACGTGCCTTAAAAGGATTTACTACAGAGCAAGACAGAGCATTCTATTTAGAGAACCCTAATATCTTTGCAGCAATTCTTAGATACTTAAAAGGAGTTGTAAACAGAATAACTTTTGCTCTGAGAAGAGATTCAGAAAACCCTTATATGTCAATGGCAGTTAACAGGGTTGTCCAAGCTTACAACGATATGAAAGCTGGTTATCAAGTAGAGCCTATACCTATGTTTGATCCAGACAATCCTTTAAGGGTAGTGAAAGCTTTTACAGGACACACCGAAACTTCAGAAGCAGATGCTGATATAGCCCCAGAAGTTGGTACTATAATTGAAGTCACCGAATCTCAGACAGAGGGTAATACTACAACAGAAGTTAATACAAATAGAATATTCAAGCATGGTAACCTGACAGGTATGTTAACAATACCTGTTATGAAAACAGGTAAGTATCGTGGTGCTTACAAAGGCATAATGTCTTGGATGAATAAGTTAGTCGGGACACCAGACCCAAGATTGCAAAGGCTACACCAGCAATCAGTCGCTCTTCGTAATGCTGTATTTAATGAAATACAAAATTACAAAGATAGACTAGACCAACTAGTTGCTAAGTTATATCCAGATGGGGATGCTCCTGTAGATTTATTTAGAAGTATAACAGGAGACGCTGAAGTTTTAAGACTTGATCCAAAGACTACTGACTTCCTTAATAAGTTTTTCGATACTAAATTGAAAAGAATGACTCAAGTCTTGGCAGCTCTTAATGAGCAGAGGGTTCAAGAACCAGACAACAAAGAGCTACAGGCTAATATAAAAAGATTAACAGAGGATATTAAGGATTTAGATAGTCAGAAATCTACAGCTTTTAATAGGGCTTATCAAAATAAAAGAGCCTTGCTTGAGCAGAGAAGAGAATATGCTATCGAACAACTCGGTGGTTATGATGAAAACGGAAACCCTAAATCTGAAATAGTTAGGCATCTACTTGCTCTTCGTGGGAAGACAGATGAGTTCTCTAAAAAGATAGGGGAGTTATTCCCTAACGATCCAGAAATTAAAAAACAATTAAGTGCTACCATTGATGCAAATCTAGAAGTGTATCTGACAAGATCATATAAGTTATTTTCAGATGCAGGTTTTGCTGATCAAGTAATGTACGATAGTAAGTACACTGAAGTACGTAATGAAGCTGCTGCATTCTTTGCGGAAGAATATAAAACCCACAGAGCTACGCAAATTATTTTAAATAAAGAAACAGATGCTGAAGGTAACCTTGTCACTAGAATAGAAGACGCAAGAAAAATAGCTGAAAAAGAATTGGTAGCAGACCGAACTAAGTCTCCTTCTGATCAACCACCACTCATACACAATATGATGGCTTCTTTCTTAAACTCTTTCTCAAACAAGGATAACTTGTTTACAAAGAACAGAGGATTGAAACTAGTAGAAGGGGAAGATCTTGCTAGGCGTATGGGCTTTGCACATATATTAAAAGAGCGTCTGTTACAAAGAAAAGATATCCCACAACAGTTGAGGGCTTTGATGGGTGAAGAAGGTGATGCCACTGGTTATGATGCAATCATGCGTACATATATGCACGTTGGTATTATGGCATCTCACCAAGCCTATTTAAAAAACGTATTAGACTTTGGCTTGAAAGAAAAGAATGGGTGGATAATTGAAGAGGATGTTCTTCTAAACCTACCAGATGACGAGAAGTTTGAGATTGTAAAGGGGAAGAAGGTAAACCGCTGGGAACAAATCTTTGCAGACGGGGATGCTCGCTTTGACCCTTGGGTAAACGTGACTACAGGTCAGAAGTACTACGCCACTAAAGATCTGAATGAAGCTTTAAAACTTTTAGGTAACAGTACTAAGGTAGCTTTAAATGAATCTGAGATTGTCGCCACTCAATTAAATAGGATGGCTTTTAATCTGACAGGTCTTTCAATGGCAACTAAGACTTTAGGTTCTATAGGATTCTATCTAAGAAACATTTTAGGTAACGTAGTTTACTTTGGTTTGTCTCAAGGAATGATAGCACCTATAAGGTACACAAAGAATATGGGTAAAGAACTCTTACGTCATAGGGGTATATACTCAGGTGAAAAGTTCAAAGCCAGCCAAATTAAATTGGATGAGTATTATGCTGAACTAGATGCTTTAGATATTATTGGT
>TARA_R100000278_G_scaffold13863_2_pt1 | contig 12990 bp, 11 predicted proteins | sample TARA_R100000278 | Tara Oceans TARA_R100000278 (sample SAMEA2620755) | marine metagenome | biome: marine biome (ENVO:00000447); feature: deep chlorophyll maximum layer (ENVO:xxxxxxxx); material: "saline water (ENVO:00002010), including plankton (ENVO:xxxxxxxx)" | depth 66 m | reverse complement strand
TAAATTAACTATTTATGGCAGATTAAGAAAATTTATTGGTCAGTCCACTTTTGAAATTAAAGCTAATAGTGCAAAAGAGGCTTTCAGTTTTTTAATAAACAATTTCGAAGGTGTAAGAGAACATATAAGAAATCAAGAATATTGTATTATGGCTGGTGATTTAAGACTTACAGAAGAATTAATAGATATGCAGACTAAAAGTGATATAAAAATTGTTCCTGTTGTTCATGGTGAAATTATACCTATCCTTTTTGGTGTTGGCGCATTTGTTGGAGCGGGTGCAATAACAGCAGGTACGTTTTTAGGTAGTACATTATTAGTTAACGCTTTAACTGCAATTGGTACAACTTTTATCATTCAAGGTGTTACTGACTTAATTACACCAGATCCACAACCTTACAACGCACGAAGGCAAGAAGATCCACAAGACCCTAGCTATAGTTTTAGTGGGCTTTTAAATAATACAAAACAAGGTGTTCCAATTAACATAATATATGGTGAAACATTAGTCGGAAGCACTGTAGTAAGTTCTGCTGTTGATACTTTTCAAGTCGTTAATGAAGAAGATTAATGTCATTTCCAAACGTCAATCAAACTAGAAATCCTAGTAGTAAATCTATTCCATCAAAGACTCCTCTACCAACAGATAAATTAAAATCTATTGATTTTGGAACTATTGTTGATTGTCTTGGAGAAGGTCAAATTGAAGGAAGTGCTACAGCAAGTAAAGCTGAAATTACAGATAAAACAAGCACTGCCTATAAAAATGCTTTTCTCAAAGATTTATTCTTAGACAATGTTGCTGTTTTACAGGCTGATGCTGATAATACAAATCCAGACCCATCTGAATTTAATTATCCAGAAGATCGGATTAGGTTTGAATTTCAAGATGGCACTGCAAATAATAAAGTTCTTTTTGCTGCAGAAAAACAAAGAATACCTATATCAGTAAATCCTTTAAATAATATATGTACATTTCCAGAAGGCGGAACAGCAACGGCAAGATCAGTAAGTATAGATGATGTTCGTATAGATACTGTAGAAGTTAAAATTAAATTTGATCAGTTTTTTAGAATAAAAAATAATGGAAATAGAACATCTACCTCTGTACAAGTAATAATAAAAATCAATCCTAATAATAATACTGATCCTATTACGATACATGACGACACTATAAATGGGAAAAGTTTTAACGCATATAGCAGAGATTATGGTATTGATTTGCGAGGCATAAAAGATGCAAACGGTAATCCACTTTATAACACAAATACTTCGGGTGAGTCTGGTTCATTTTTCCCAGTAGTGATAAGTGCTGAAAGAGGTAATCCTACTGGAGATACAAATACTTTTAATACTATGCGGTTAGATAAAGTTAATGCAATTATAAGAGAACCAAATAATTATCCAAATATTGCATATACAGCTTTAAGATTTAGCTCTGAAATATTTCAAAATGCCCCTCGTAGAATATTTAGGGTAAGAGGAAAACTTGTAAAAATTCCAAATAATGTAACAGTAGATTCAGCAAATGGCAGAATAATATATCCAAATAATTACACATTTAATGGAACTTTCAAAACAGATAAAGCTTGGACAAGCGACCCTGCTTGGGTTTTATATGATCTTCTAACAGACACTAGAAGTGGCTGTGCAATTCCTGAGTCTGAATTAGATCCATATACTTTTTATCGTGTTAGCACTTATTGTTCTGCTTTAGTGGATAAAAATATTGAAAATGAAGATGGAAATACTGATAATGAACAAGAGCCACGTTTTTCAATCAATGTAAATATTAATAATAGGCGTGATGCAATGACCTTGATTAAGGATATTTGTTCTGTGATGAGAGCAATACCATACTATGAAGAAGGAAAAATAAAGATCGCCCAAGACGCACCAAAAATTCATGAAAATCCTAGTGCTATAATTTTTGATTACGTTTTTAATAATGCAAATGTAGTAAATGGTGATTTTGTTTACTCTGGCACTTCTGCAAAAACTAGATTTAATGTTATAAATGTTTCTTATTTTGATCTTAGTACGCAAGAGATAGATTATGAAACTGTAAAAGATACTGTTGCTCAGGCAAATTATGGTACTCAAATTAAGACCATTAATACATTTGGTACAACTTCAAGAGGACAAGCGCAAAGGGTTGGAAGATGGTTTTTACAAACACAACAAAATCAAGTTGAATCAGTTGTATTTGATACAAATATTGCTGCTGGCTCTATTGTAAGTATTGGAGATATTATTGGCATTGCAGATAGAGTAAAAGCTTCGACTAGACGAGGCGGACTTGTTAAAGCAGTTAGCTCTAGTCAAGATGATTCAAATATAGATCTAATAACTTTAGATAATGCTGGTGCTACAAATTTACCAGATACAAGTGATAACGCAAAAATAAGCTGTATGTTGTCTAATGGAACTGTTGAAACAAAAACAATAGTTGATTATGTCACTGGTAATGTAGTAAAAATATCAGGAAATTTTACATCTGCGCCTGTACTTAATAGCCCTTTTATTCTTGAATCTGGTGAAGTACCTGTACAAGCATTTAAGGTAGTAAGTATTAAAGAAAACAAAAATAAAACTTATACAATTACTGGTATTAATTTTAACGAAAGTAAATATGCAGCGGTTGAAGATGGTACGCCACTTACATTTAAAAATTTTAATCTTACTACAAGTATTTTGCCATCACCTCAAATAACCGAAGATATAGAAAATAGAAAAGCTATTGAAGAAACCATAGTAATAAACAACAATAGACCTGTTCCAAAACTTTTTATTGACTGGCAATCTGTTGATGGTGCTTCTGGTTATGAAGTTGTTTACATAAAAGATGATGAAAACCCAGTAGTAGAGGTTACACAAGAGTCATCATTAGAAATATTACCGTCTGAAGCTGGAACTTATAAAATACAAATTTATACATTAAATTCAAGTGGGGAACGCAGTGCAACACCTACTGAAAGAATTGTTGATGTAATTGGTCTTACTGCTGAACCCGAAACTCCTACAGGTTTTGAAATAGAACCAATAAATAATTCACAAGTAAGATTAAGATGGACAAAAACAACTTCTTTAGACGTTGAATTTGGAGGGTTATGTGTTATTAGACATACACCTAATACATTATCTTCAGCTAGTTTTGCAAACTCAACTGTTTTAAATGAAAATATAAATGGTTCAACTAATGAGGCAATATTACCAGCTTTATCAGGTACTTATTCTTTAAAATTTCGTGATTTAGGTGGTAGACTTTCAACGACAGAGGCAAAAGTTGAATTAGCACTTCCAGAAATGGAAGATCAATTACAACTTAAAAATTCAAGTGGAAATGATTTTAGAGAAAATCCAAGTTTTGGCGGTAATAAACCAAATAATCATGTGGTGATTGATGCTGGTACTTTAAGATTAAATAACCCTGCAACATCATTAACAGGTTCATATGAGTTTTCATCAGTTTTAGATTTTGAAGCTGTTTATCAAAACATAAGAATTGTAAGACATCTTAAAACTGAGGGTTTTTTAGTGTCAGATGATTTTGACTCTATTCCTGATTTAGATTTAAGAGATAATTTTGACGGTGAAGGTAGTGACCGTTTGACATCAAATTTGCAAGTACAAACATCACAAGACAACTCAAGTTTTACAACACCCGCCAATGTAATAAATGGCTCTTTTAATGCTAGAGCTTTTAAATTTACAGCAAATCTAACTTCTGTTGATGTTAACGAAAACATAAAATTTACAGAATTAGGTTTTGATGCTTTTTTGCCATCAAGAACAGAAAATAAATATATTGATTCATCTACTGGAAATGTTAAATCTAGTCCTATTAGTTCAACTAACTCAGCAAATGGTTTTGATGTAGTTTTTGCAAATAGATTTTTTACAGGAACAAGTGATATTGGTGGCTCAACTACTGAGTTTTTACCTTCGATAAACATCACTCCATTTAATTTACCTAGTGGAGCTTATTTTATTATTAAAGAAGATGTAGATGGTAATTTTTTAAATGCTGCAAATCAAAACGTCAACGGTACTGGTTTTAATATAATATTTAAAAATTCATCAAATACACCTATAAATGTGAAATTTTCTTTTCAAGCGTTAGGATATGGTAAAGGTGCTTAATTAAATGGCAAGAGTTGATAACATTGGTAAAGAAACAGTAAGTAATTTTCAGCCTGCTAACGGTTCTGGCTCCGCTGTAAGAACAGCAATGAAAAACATATTTGAAGCATTAAGGACTGTTAATAGTGGTGACGGAGATCCTTCTGGTGATGCTAACGTCGCAGCTTATCAATTACACATAAATACAACTAATGCAGGTGCAAGCACACCAGAATCCCTGTTAAAAATAAAACACCCAACAGATACAGGTTTTGTTACTTTAGGAAATGTTTTAGAAACAAACTTTGGCTTTTATTCAGCATCAGGAGGAGTTCTTACAGGTAATATTTTAGGTAATAACAACACAGGAGCAAGCGCACCATCATTTAGTTTTAATAGTGATACAAACACAGGAATGTATAGGGCTGCATCAAATACTATAGGCTTTTCAACAAATGGAGTAGAAAGAGCATTAATAAGCAATAATGGCATTGATATAAAAGATGGACTTGCTTTAAGATTGCAAGATTCTAGTGGTTCTCCTTTTGTTGCTATAAAAGCACCTTCTTCTTTAAATGCTGACTTAACTTTAACTTTACCTGTAGCCGCCCCTACTGCAGCATCTACTGTTAATGAAGGGGCTGGATATGCATTGATAGCCATTGATGAAAGTGGTTCATTAGGTTGGGGATTGGCCGGTGGCGCGGAGGGTGCTGCTGGTAGTAATAACCAAGTTTTTTGGGAAAATGATCAAGCAGTTACAGATAGTTATACAATTACAACTGGCAAAAATGCTGGTAGTTTCGGGCCAATTACAATAAACTCAGGGGTCACAGTTACAGTTGGTTCTGGTCAAACATGGACTGTAGTTTAAAACTTTATATAATAAATCTATGAGTCAACTTAAGGTTAATAGCATAGTTCCTACAGGTGGTTTATCTATTGGGGCTTCTGGTGGAATAATTCAAATTGTTTCCTCAACAAAAACTGACACTAACAGTTCAAGTTCGACAAGTTTTGTAGACACAGGATTAACAGCTTCTATTACTCCATCAAGCACTAACAATAAGATATATATAGTATCGTCAATATATTGGTCGCATACTGGCGGTCCAGCTATGGTGCTTAACTTGGTTAGAGGAACCCAAAATATATCTCAACCTTCAGTAACGTCTGGTGCGCACGCTGGAACGGTTGCTGCATGGGTAAACGAAAGATCACTCAGTAGTCATACTATTACATTTTTGGATTCTCCTTCATTTACTCAAGGGGATACTCTTACATATAAAATTCAATGGAAAAGTACTAACGGTCAAACTATTTACCTTAATCAATATGCAGTTAATAATACTCAGTATCATGGTACAAGTACAATAACATTATTTGAGGTGTCTGGATGAGTTTAGATCACGAAGCAATAAGAAAAGCATATCCTTCTGTCGTAACTATTGATGATAGCACTGGTGCTTTTGATAAATACGGTAATTTTATTACACTTGATAACAGTCTTATAACAGCTGCACGAAATACATTAGACGCTGAATCAGCAGCAATAGCTTATCAATTTACAAGGCAACCTCTTTACCCATCTTTGGGAGATTTTGCAGACGCTATGTATTGGAATAGTAAAGGAGATTCAAGCAAGCTAACAGCGTATTATGAAGCTTGTGAAAAAGTTAAAACAGACAACCCAAAACCTAGTTAATTATGAGTACATTATCTGTTAATACTATTAAAAGTCTAAATACAAATGGTCCTGTATTTCAAAATTCTAGTGGAACGGAAAAAGGTCGATTAGCAAAAGCATATGTGAATTTTGATGGTGGGTTTGGTACATCACCTTTTACCATAGCTAATGGTGGTATTCGTACTAGTTATAATGTAACTTCGGTCACTGATACCGCTAAAGGGAGATACACAATTAATTTTGTTAGTGGTACTTTTACAAATATAAATTATATTGCTGCTGGTATTGCTGGAAACTATAATGCAAATACAACTAATGTCTTTGGCATCATGCCTGATGGCACAAGGACAGTAACAGCATTTCCGATTAGAGTAAGAGGTGGGGGTGAGCCTGCTGATAAACCAGACACAAATCTAGTTTTTTTTGGAGATTAATCTTGTCCACACTTAGAGTCAACACAATACAAAATGCAAGTGGTAGCAATGCCTCAACTACTGACAATATCCAACAGGGCATAGCAAAAGCATGGGTTAATTTTGATGGCGGTGGTACGTTAACATCATCAGATCAGTCTGGTGTTAGAGATTCATTTAATATATCTTCAGTTGAAGATAGTGCTGCTGGTGTTTATACAGTAAATATAAACACTGATATGGCAGATACTAATTACGTTGTTGTTGTAACTGTTGAAGCTGGCACTGATAATGACCAAACATCAGAAGGTGGTTTGTTATTTCAAAACAGTACAAAAACTGCTGGATCGTTTAAAATAAGAACAGGAGATACCGAAACCAATAATAATGATGATTATGGTGGTGTAAATGCTGTTGTTTTTGGCGATTAATAATTTTTTGATATACTAAAATAAAAAAAACTTATGGCTAATTCAGACAAAAGATTTATCTATGAGAATGATGACGGTAGTATTTCTATTGTCTATCCAGCAGATAATACAGATTTAACATTAGATGAAATTAAAGCTAAAGATTGCCCTAGTGGTAAGACAGTCTATACTGTAGATAAATCTGCGATTCCTACTGATAGGAGTTTTAGAAACGCTTGGACTTATACGGAGTAGATTATGGGGTTTGGTATAGATATGGCAAAGGCCAGAGAAATTCATAAGAATAATATTCGTGCTGCAAGAGAAGAAAAATTTAAAGAACTTGATATTGAATTTCAAAAAGCACTTGAAACTGGTGCGTCAACAACAGACATTGTTGCAAAAAAACAAGCACTTAGGGATGCCCCTGCAGATTCTGGGATTGCCGCTGCTAGTGATACTGATGCATTAAAAGCACAATGGAAAACTGATATACTAGGCTCATCACCTTATAGTTAAATGGCTATTATTGCTGGAACTTATGATTTTACTGTTCAAAGAAGGGCAGATCATACAGAATCTATAAGAATTACAGATAGTAATGATGATCCGGTTGACCTCAGCGGAGCAACAATAGCTGCTCAAGTGTGGGATAAAGAAAGGACTGGCAAGTACGCAGACTTCCAGATCGCTTATACAAACAGAACTAACGGTGAATTTACAATAAGTTTGACATCTACTCAAACTCTGCAGTTTACACCAAATGAATTAGCATACGATATTTTAATTTTAAATTCAGCTGGCAAGCGTGAATATTATTTAGAAGGTAATATATTTGTAAGTGAAGGATATACAACTATCTAATGAGCAAGATTAACATAACCCAAAATAAAAACACTGTTACTGTAAATGGTGAGACTAGAGTTGTCACTGTAAAAACTCAAGGGCCTCAAGGTATTCAAGGGCCTCAAGGTGCTCAAGGTGAGGATGGCACTGCAACTATAACTCTTGGAACAACTTCTACAGGTGATGCTGGCACTAATGCTTCTGTGACTAATACTGGAACATCTACAGCAGCAATTTTAAATTTCACAATTCCAAAAGGTAATACAGGAGCCACAGGAGCCACAGGAGCCACAGGTGCCACAGGTGCAACTGGGCCCACTGGCCCTCAAGGAGATAAAGGTGATACTGGAGATACTGGAGCGCAGGGGCCTCAAGGTGTTCAAGGTAATACAGGAGCAACTGGGCCACAAGGAGATCAAGGTGTTCAAGGAGCTACAGGTGCAGCAGCAACAATTTCAGTAGGCACTGTAACTACAGGAAGTGCTGGAAGTAGTGCTTCAGTAAGTAACTCTGGAACTTCAAGTGCTGCAACTTTTGACTTTACAATTCCAAGAGGAGACACTGGTGCTACAGGAGCAACAGGAGCAACAGGAGCTACTGGGCCACAAGGTATACAAGGTATACAAGGTATACAAGGGCCAGCAGGCAATGATGGATCAGATGCGACAGTTAATTCTAGCAATGTAAATGCTGCTGGTGCGGTAATGAATACTGACACAACAACTGCTGCAATGAGTTTTGTGGTTGATGAGGATAATATGTCATCTGATAGTGCGACTAAAGTACCAACGCAACAATCAGTAAAAGCATATGTAGATACTGAAGTTGCTGGTATTGTTGACTCTGCTCCAAGTGCATTAAATACATTAAATGAGCTTGCTGCTGCTCTTGGAGATGATGCAAATTTTTCAACCACTGTCACTAATTCAATAGCAGCAAAACTACCTTTAGCTGGCGGTACAATGACAGGCAACATTGTAATGTCTGGTTCGCAAACCGTTGATGGAAGGGACATTTCTGCTGATGGAACAAAATTAGACACAATAGAAAGTAATGCAACCGCAGATCAAACAGATTCAGAAATTAAGACTGCGTATGAAAATAATTCTGATACAAATGCTTTTACAGATGCAGAAAAAACAAAATTATCAGGAATTGAAGCATTAGCTACAGCAGATCAGACAGCCAGTGAAATAAAGATTCTTTTACAATCTGATAAGTTAACAGTTTCCGAAATAGCTGATGATGCGATAACTGCTGATAAATTAGCAAACTCTATCAACACTGAAATAGCAGCAAATACAGCTAAAGTTACTAACGCAACTCATACAGGTGATGTCACTGGCTCGACTGATTTAACTATTGCCGATGATGCTGTAACCTATGCCAAAATACAAAATGTGTCAGCTACAGACAGGATTTTAGGGAGAGATTCTGCTGGTGCTGGTGTAATAGAAGAAATAACCCCAGCAAATTTACGCACCATGATAAACGTAGAAGATGGTGCAACTGCTGACCAAACAGATGCGGAAATAAAAACTGCCTATGAAAATAATTCAGACACTAATGCTTTCACTGATGCAGAGAAAACTAAGTTATCAGGAGTAGAAGCTAACGCTACAGCAGATCAGACAGATGAAGAAATACAGGATATTGTAGGGGCTATGCTTACAGGTAATACTGAATCGGGTATTACAGTAACGTACCAAGATGCTGATGGGACTATTGATTTTGCTGTGGCATCTCAAACAGATGAAAACTTTACAACAGCAGATCATTCAAAACTTGATGGAATAGAGAGTAATGCCACTGCCGATCAAACTGGTGCGGAAATTAAAAGTTTATACGAAGGAGAAAGCGATACAAATGCTTTTACAGATGCTGACCACACTAAGCTAGATGGCATAGAAGCTAGTGCTGATGTAACTGATGCAACTAATGTTGCTGCCGCTGGTGCGTTAATGGATGGTGATTTTACATCCAATGGTTTTTTAAAACGCACTGGTGCTGGTAGTTATACAGTTGATACTAATACATATTTAACTTCTGTTCCTTCTGGTTATTTACAAAATTTAAGTGAAGATAGCTCTCCACAGCTAGGCGGAGATTTAGATATGAACTCAAATTTTATATCCAGTGGGATTCTAGGTATTAAAAATACAGGTTCTCAATCAGAACTACGTTTGTATTGTGAATCTAATAATGCTCATTATGCAAGTATAAAAGCACCAGCCCACGCTGATTTTTCTGGTGATTTAACTTTTACTCTTCCATCAGGGTATGGATCTAGTGGTCAAGTTTTACAATCAAATGGATCGGGTGGGACATCTTGGGTAGCACAGACAACAGCATATACTAATTCAAGTGTTGACTCACATCTAAATACAAGTAGCGCATCTAGCGGTCAAATACTTAGCTGGAACGGATCTGATTATGCTTGGGTTGCAGATCAAACTGGTGGTGGAGGTGGTGGAGGTATAAGCAACGTTGTAGAAGATACGACACCTCAACTAGGAGGAAACCTTGATATGCAGTCGAATAATATTACTGGAACTGGTACTATTACAGCAAATAGTGTTGCTTCTTCTGCTAACGGTATGAGAAAAATTACAGCATCCACTTCCGCACCCACAAGTTCTGATGGGGCAGATGGGGATGTTTGGATAAAATATACAGCTTAAATTATGGCTACTTTTTACGTTGATTATGAAGGTTCAGCAGGCTCAGGAGATGGATCTTCTTTTGCTAATAGGGCAAGTAAAATACAAGATATCAGTTATTCGGGTGGAGACACTATAAGAATTAAAAAAAGTCCTGATCCTACATCATTAGGAACTGGAAAAGTAAAGAGAACACAGCCCCACGCTGGATATAATCAAAGGAATATAGCTAGTGGGAAAATAAATTTCAGTACAACAGAAGGTGAGTCTGCGATTACAGATTTATCTAGTGCCAGCTATCAAGGTTTTGAAGATGGTGATGTCCTTCATTTTCATAAGAATACATCATCTGCTGGAGAAAATTTAAACGGTCTTTACGAATTAGAGGTAACTGATCCCCATAATGTTAATGGTAATGGAACTATAAAATTTAAAAAGTTTACAAGCACACAAAACTCTGGAACTGCAAGCACTCATTATTATTATGCAAGTAGTTCTTTTTCAATAATTTTAAATACTGATAATATTACAAAATCTATAGCCTGTAGGGATGCCATGAGAGATGCGTTTACGGCTGTAAGTGGAGTTACTACAAGTTCATGTGTACATACAACTACAAGTTTTAGTAGTGACGTAGATTGGACACTTGGAACAGGATCTGATAGGTTTCAAATTCCTAGTTCACAATCAACAGGAAAAGTAGCTCATTTCCAACTTCCTAGCACTTTAGACCTCTCAGGGTATCAACAAATTTCGATGATGGTAAGGAGGAAAAATTATAGCAATAGTGATGCTTTATGTAGTATTAGACTTTGTACAGATACAGCAGGGGATACATCAGTACATACAATTCCTATAAAATTGTTCAAAGGGAGGCCAGATTCATTCATACCTGTAGTTGTAGATCTTGGTACTAATTTAAACTCTTCTATAAATTCAATAGCTCTTTATTTAGATACTGCAGGGACTACTGTTGATCTATATATTTCTAATATAGTTGCGTGTAAAGCTTCTTCTTCTGCTGATAGCTTAACTCATCAAAGTTTAGTTGGTTTAAATACTACTGCTGATTTTGTATGGTATCCAGTTATGGCTATATGGGATAACATTATTTTATTAAGAGTAGGCCCACCAAATAACTCTAACGGTGGTTATTATTCTGGAGTTTATGGTTATTTTTCTGCGAGTAACGATAATGCAACTATATATAAAAGAGAACCTATAAGTATTGCTGGAAGATCATCAGGTATTCCTATTTATTCTTCCCATATCTTTGATAAAGTTGATAACAATAAAGATGGTACAGAAGGTAGCCCTACAATAATTTCTGCTGGCTGGGATGATACAAATATGTCTACACAAAACGGTAAAACATTTCTTTATGGCAATGGTTATGGTCGTGTTTTACGGATTTATGCTGATTATGTAAATGTAGAAAATTTTTATGCTTCTTATTTCTATGATCATATTTATGCAACTAGCGTCAATAATCTTTCTTTAAATAATGTAGGCGGATCTGTTTGCTACTATGCTATTTTTTATTTTGAATATGTCACTTTTAAAAAATTAAATATAGATTTTGCGTTTGGCATACAAAGTCATATGTTGTACTTACGATATTGCACACAAAACACAACTGATAGTGATTATGCCAATGATTTTAATTTAAAATATCTTCAAGGGTCTTCTGAGTCTCACACATTTTATCCACAATATAATTATGGAGAATGGAAATGGGGGATTATAAGAACAGAGGGCATGGGTAGTGGTTTTCGTACATGGAGTCAATCAGAAACTTGGACAATAAATTATCTGTATGCTGGTAATACTTTTTCATCTTATGCACTGTATGTTAATCAAAATATCCATATAAAAAACTTAATTTATAGCGGTAGCAACCACGGAGCATATGTCAGTTCTGGTCAAACTTTGATTGTTGATGATATTGAACATACCGAAATAGGACTTAACCCTTCAACTTCTAACTTAAATGGCAGTCGTCAAGGTAGAAGGTATGGTCGCAGTTGTGGTGGTACTTCTTGTATGCAAATAAACCCAGCAGCTAATGTAATTATAAAAGACGGTGTTGTTGGTAAGAAATTTTATATGTATGGAGGAACAGTAAAAGCTCAAGGTTTAGAAATATTAGAATCAACTGACGGTACTTGGAATACTGACAATGGTGGCAAAATATTAATGAGAGATTATGACAATCAATCAGGAGTTTTTAGAAATAGTTTTTATAGAGGCACATTAGAGCCAGAAACAAGTGTACGTCATACAGCAAGCGGTTATGCTTGGAAATTTACTTTTAATTCAACTAACACAAGTGTAATTCCCATAGATTTAGGAAAGATAATTGTTAATAATGGTAGTCTCGTAACAATAGGACTTTGGACATATAAAACTGCTGCTGACAAATATATAACTTTAAAAATAGTAAATAATCCACAACTAGGAATGACTGCTGATATAACTGCTAATAATACAAGTGCAAGTAATAATACTTGGACAAAAATAGAAGTAACTTTTACACCATCAGCACAAGGCCCTGCCGAAATACAAGTAATCGGACAAAGCACAGGAGTTAGCAGTTCGACTTACTGTTATTTTGATGATCTGGAGGTAGCACAAGCCTAATGAAATATACAATTACACATTCCATTGAATTAGAAAATAACAAGAAAAACTTTTATGTAATTATAAGGGGGGATCAAACACAAGAAATAAAAGGCACTAATGATACAACTGAATCTGAAATTGAAGCTTATGTTGATAATTTATTAGAATGTATTGCAGAACAAGAAGCAAGAGATAAGAAGATGGAAGAAGCATTATTAATAGAAGAAGAA